>ENA-OWZK01000648-OWZK01000648.1-human-gut-metagenome-genome-assembly--contig:-NODE-648-length-9788-cov-8.09997_pt1 | contig 9788 bp, 6 predicted proteins | sample MGYA00249764_ERZ652114 | MGnify/ENA primary metagenome ERZ652114 (study PRJEB26925, sample SAMN05827163) | human gut metagenome | biome: ENVO:2100002; feature: ENVO:00000062; material: ENVO:00002003... | reverse complement strand
ATAAGAGACAGCCCCCGCAGTGATACCGGTAGCAACTGACGGCAATACAAGAGAAGACAATGCGAATGACGGATCCGACCATCCCTCATCAGGGAAACCTTGGGATGGGAACAATCCAAACAATCCGCTGCCGCGAGCGAACAGCAGAATCAGCAGCAGTCCGCCCCACAACGCGGGGATGGCGCCCGCGACGATGGCGATCACATGGAACATACCACGCAGATGCGGATTGCGGGTCAGCACGGCAGCGCATCCCAGCGGAAGCCCTATGACCAGTGCGATAGCCAGGCTCATAACGATTAGAGGAAAGGTGATACCGACACGTTCCGTCACTTGGGATGCGACGGAACGTCCACTGATCACGGATGTTCCGAAATCGCCGTGCAGCAGATCAAGTATCCAATCCGCGTATTGCGCCGGATAAGAACGGTCAAGTCCGAGCTGCGAGCGCAACGCGGCGATGCGTTCGGGTGTCGCCTTCGTTCCCGCAATCACCGCGGCGACGTCGCCGGGAAGGATGCGCAGTGCGAGAAACACCAAAAGAGAAAGACCGGCCAGAGCCGCGATGAACAGCCCCAGCCGTTGGATGATGAATTTCATTACCGGTAACTTACTTGGTCTTGTAGACCTGCCATAGCGGCAGCAGGATCTGCGTAAGCTTGCCCGGGAAACCGTGAAGATTCTTGTCACGGGCGACCGTCACACGGTATCCGAACAGCCAATCCGCAGGAGCGTCCTCGCTGACGATACGCGCCGCCTGCTTGAGGTACTTCTCGCTGGTCGCGGAATCGGTGGAGGCCAGCGACTTGGCGTACAGTTCCTGGACCTTCTTGCTGTTGTAGTGGAAGTAGTATTCCGGGTTCGTCCAAGAATAGAAATCGTGGCTTTCCGCGTGGTCCACCAAGGAAAGCTCATAGTCGCCATTGGCGTGCACGTCCTGCAGCCAAGTGGAGAATTCCACATAATTGATGTTCAGGTTGATGCCGACCTTGGCAAGCTGGCTCTTAAGCTGGTTGCCAAGTTCGGGACCATACGTGTTGGCATAGGTGAGGGTGAGCTTCAGCGGCTTGTCGACGGAGTATCCGGCTTCGCCCAGCAATTTCTTGGCCTTGGATGGATTGTACGGGTACAGGCCGGTCAGGTCCTCGTAGCCAGGATCGACGGATGGGATTGGACCGCCGAGCGTCTGGTCGACGTTACCGCGGGACGCGATGATCTCCTTGTGGTCGATGGCGTAGCGGATCGCCTGGCGCACGCGCTTGTCTTCCAGCTTCGGATTGGTGTAGTTGAAGGCGAGCACGAACTTGTCGCTTCCGGATGCCGCGGAGACCTGATACTTCGACTTGTCGAGCCCCTTGGCGAGCGTGGCGTTCACCGGCGAGAGCACATCCACGTCACCGCTCTTGAGTGCGTTAACTGCGGCGTTGTCGTCGGAGAAGAAGCGGACGACCACCTTGTTAGTCTGTGCCTTGTGCGCGGTGCCCCAGTACTTCGCATTGGCCTTGAGCACGATCTTGTTGCCCGGGTCGAAGGATTCGACGGTGTACGGTCCGGAACCAACGGCCTGGGTCTTCGCGTCGTACTTGGCGTCCTTGTCGAACACCAGTCCCGGACGTCCGGTGAGGTTCCACAGCAGGTTCGAATCCGGTTCGGAAAGGGTCATCTTCACGGTGTCGGCGTCGACCGCCTCGACCTTGCTGACGCTTTCGATGGCGTCGGAATCCAGATACTGCTTCTCGATGAGCTGGTTGATAGACCACACCACGTCGGCCGAATCAAGCTTGTGGCCGTTGGAGAAGTTCATCTTGTCATTGAGATGGAACGTATAGGTCTTACCGTCCTTGGAAATATCCCAGGATTTGGCGATGCTTGGCTGGACCTTATTGTTCGAATCGCGCGACACCAGTCCCTCGTAGACGTTGCCGTCGAGGATCTGTTCGAGCGCGGCTCCGGACTGTTGACGAATGTCAAGGCTGACCGGGGAAAGTTTCAGACCCACAGTAACGGTGTCGGCTTTGGCCGATGTTCCGTTCGCGTTTTTGGATTCACTGTGGTTTCGGAAAGCGGTAACACCAATGATGATGGCAACGACCGCAATGACGGCGACAAGCACATAGGCCCACTTCTTCGGGCCTTGCGTTTTTGGTGATTTGGCCCGCGCGTTCAACGTGGTGTCGGTGCTGGCCGTGTTGTGCGGCTGTCCCTTCGATTCGTTCTTCTGTTCGGTTGCGCCGGCTTCGCCGTGCGCACCTGAAGATTGCGACATGACTGCTCCTGTTTGATTATGGGTTTGCTCTGGTTGACCGCCTGTACAGGTCGATCACCGAAGTCTGATTTTACAATCCGCTATGCCCACGGATACTTCAATGGCTGATTCTCCCAACAGAAATACCGTATGCTTCAGCCGGTTCGATATATACTTGACGCAGTTTTCATCAGTCTTGCCAGGGTCAGCGGAAGGACAACACGGCTATGGCTCATATTCTTCTTGGCGTAACCGGCAGTATCGCCGCTTTCAAGGCCTGCCATCTCGCCTCCGACTGGAGCAAGCAGGGGCATGAGGTTCGCGCGGTGATGACCGCAGCCGCACAGGAGTTTGTCACTCCGCTGACGTTCAGCTCGCTTACGCACACGCAAACACGCACATCCATGTTCGCCGCACAACGCAACGATTGTGATGTTGCCTACACTCCTTCCAATCCGTTGCATATCAATCATGTGGATGATGCGAAATGGGCGGACATGCTTGTCATCGCCCCCGCAAGCGCGGATATCATCGCAAAAATCGCATGCGGTATCGCCGACGACCAACTGACGAGCACCGTGCTTGCCTATAGCGAGGGGCCGAAAATCCTATGCCCTGCCATGAATGTGCGCATGTATGAGAATGCTGTGACGCAGCGCAATCTCAATATCTGCCGTGAACTCGGGTGGACCATTGTGGAACCGGGTTCCGGCATGCTCGCCTGCCAGGATGTCGGCAAAGGGCGCATGGAGGAGCCTGCCGCGATCGAAGCGGCCGTGGCCGATTTGCTGCGTGCGAACCAACCTGCTGAAACGTTGCCATTACGCGGATTACATGTGCTCATTACCGCCGGCCCCACGCAGGAACCGCTCGACCCCGTACGCTACCTCACCAACCATTCCACCGGAAAAATGGGCTATGCGATTGCCGAACAGGCACGCGATATGGGTGCGGATGTGACGCTCGTGTCGGGCCCTGTGTCATTGAGCGCACCACATGGCGTTGATGTGATTCACGTCACCACCGCGCGGAACATGTTCGACGCAGTACGGGAACGGTTCGCGCAAGCCGATCTGACGATTATGGCGGCCGCAGTCGGCGATTTCCGACCCGTCGAGCAGGCTCAGGAGAAAATCAAAAAGAACGGGCGCGTCAATATCGATCTGCATCTCACATCGAATCCCGATATTCTCGCGTGGGCGGGTGAGCATAAAACAGCTGACCAGACCTTGTGCGGTTTCGCCATGGAAACGCAGGATTTGGAAGCGAATGCGGCGAAAAAACTCGCGTCGAAGCATTGTTCCATGCTGGTGGCCAACAATCTCAACACCCCCGGTGCCGGTTTCGCGGTGGACACGAATGTGGTGACGGTATTGAAGCCCGGAGCAACCCCTGATGAGCCAATCATCGAACATTGGAACAAGATGGGCAAGCAGGAATTGGCGGAACGCATACTCACCGAATTGTCGGCATTGCGCAACACCGACAACACAATTCCACCCAAATCGTGAATATCCGTAAATATCAACCACAATCGCAAGCAATAGCGTCAATACAGTAATCGTAAGGAGAATTCGATATGCTTCTGGTCGCAGTCGACATCGGCAACACCAATGTGGTCATCGGCGTCCTCGATGACGGACACATCGCCGGCACATACCGTATCACCACGAAATCGAACCACACGTCAGACGAATATGGTCTGATGATCACGCAATTCCTGCAGTTGAGTGGCTACACACCGGACGATGTGGACGATGTGATCATCTCATCGGTGGTGCCGAAGGTCATGCATTCGTTCCGCGCCAGCATTGTGAAATTCCTCAATATCGATCCGATGATCATTGGACCGGGCGTCAAAACCGGCATTAACATTCGTATGGACAATCCGCAGAGCATGGGTGCCGACTGCATCGCCGACTGTGCTGGAGCCTACTACGAGTATGGCGGTCCGATTCTGGTGGCGGATTTCGGCACGGCCACCACATTCAATTACGTAACAGCCGACGCTTCAGTGATTTGCGGACTGATCACCACCGGCATTCGCACGGGCGCGGCCGCCTTGTGGGAAGCCACGGCCCAGTTGCCGGAAGTGGAAATCACCCGACCAGCATCGATTCTGGCGAAAAGCACTAAACCAGCCATGCAGGCCGGCTTGTACTACAACTTCCTCGGAGGCATCGAACGTACGATCACACAATTCCATCGCGAAATCGACGAAGAATTCCGCGTGGTTGCGACGGGTGGTTTAAGCCGAGTATTTGCTGATGATACCGATATGATCGATATTTACGATCCGGATCTGATTTTCAAAGGCATGCTGCATATTTACGAACGTAACGTACGATAGAAAATCTTATATTTAAATATATGTAATCTCATTACATAATAATGATGTCTGTCTTGCTTTCAATCGAACACAAGACAGACATCATTTTTTTGTATTTTTGCAAATAATTAATATTTATTGAATAGTAAAGCCCTGATTGGTTCCATATTCCTTCAGATCCTTCTGCCAAAGCGCGATACCGCTTTTCAATGTAAGTCGATCTGCGGAATCGGTTTCCTTCAACGCGTCACCGATGGCGGATTTGTCGGACACTTTGCCGCCGGCCGCGATGATGTTCAACCGGTCCTGCTCCTTACACAAGAGACTCGACCATTTGTAGGCTTTGCCCACGGTGGAGCGGAAGTCACTTCGCGCATACACTTCGAATGGCAGATACTGGTAGCCGGTCGAAACGTTTTCCGCAGCTTCGGAAAGCACGCGATTGTATTCCTGACCGCCGAAATACGGTATTTCAATGCCACGCTCGTCGGTCACGGTGGTTTTGTGCAGGAATTCCGGATCAGACAACGTGTTGTTGTCGGCGGGGAATGCGCCGCCATCCACGCGGGCTTTGATGCCTTCCGCTTTATGGCATGCGTATTCAATGAAACGATATGACGCTTCGGGTTTGCGAGAGCGCTGTAGCACGGCCAGCGCGGATCCGCCGTTTTCCGACGTGGTGACGCTGCCATCTGGTGTCGGCATCTGTGCCACACGCCATAATCCCGCGGTTCCAGGAAGGTTCGCCATAAGTAGCGACGGCAACCATGCGCCGGAGAACATGGAGGCGATCCTCCCCTCTCCTACGGCTTCCTTCCATTCATCGGACCATGTGGTCAGACTCGTGTCCACCAATCCTTCGTTGATCATTTTCTGCCAGAATTCGGTGAAGGTTCTCGTACCCTCATCGCCGGTGAGGTTGATGGTCACGTTTTTGCCATCGTTGGAGGTGGAGAAGGGGCGTCCTCCGGCGAGCCAGATCATCGTGTCGTAGAAGCTGGCGTCTCCAGAATCGGCCGCGATGTACACGCCGATCTCCTTGAGCTTTTTGGCGGCCTCGTAATAGTCGTCCCACGTGCGAATTTTGGACGCGTCAACGCCGACCTGATCGAACACGCTTTTGTTGTAGAAGAACGCCATTGGGCCGGAATCCATGGGCAGGCCGTACACGCGGCCGTTCAGCTGCACCGAAGCCCATGTGCCGGGCGTGTAGAAATCGCCGTAGTCTTTCGTGCGCCCGGTGATCGCCATCAGCTGGCTGCTTACCGCATACTGGCGCAATGCATAGTATTCCAATTGCACCACGTCGGGAATGCCGTAGCCGTCTTGAATGGCGTTGTTGAGATTGTCATAGCCGCTTGTGTTCTTCCAAATAACGTGGATGTCGGGATTTTCCTTTTCGAAACCGGCGATGACTTGCTTCATGCTCGGCTCCCACGACCACACGGTGATTTCGGTGCGGGAATCGACGTTGGCTCCGCAAGCGGCCGCGCTGACTGCCATAATGGCCGCACAGCAGATGGCGATGATTCGTTTCACCAGTTTCAAGCCGATTCCTCCCATTTGGTGTTCCCACACGAGAACGTGCGTACAGGCATACGCATTTGAGTGTACGTCAGTCACCCGAAAGCCAGCGTACAATCCTCCAATCTCTTCGATTCAGCTACGCAATCCACTGATAGCTCAAAAAAGCGTCCGCCGATTGACAATCCCTCAATCCACAGACGCTCATATTTACCGATTCCACTATGGAATCATGCAGCTACTTCACGGTGTAGCCCTGCTGAGATGCATAATCCTTGATATTCTTTTCCCAAGCCTGAACACCTTCAGCAAGGGTGACAGACTTGTCGGTATATGCACCACCGGCATCATCGCTATATACGCCACGCGCATAAACCTCGAACGGCAGGAACTTGTAGCCAGTCGAAACATTGGCCGCAGCCTTGGCGAGCTCCTCATTGAACTTCTGACCACCGAAGTATTCGTGCGCATTGCCATCGGAATCAGTCAGAGAGGTCATGTTCAGGAAGTCATCAGAAGCGAGAGTGTCGTTATCGGCAGGGAATGCGCCGCCATCGACGCGTGTCTTGATGCCTTCGGCATTGTGGCACGCATATTCAGCGAACTTGTATGCAGCTTCGGCCTTGGCCTTGTCATCCGTCTTGACCATCGCAAGCGAAGAACCACCGTTCTCGGAATTGGTTTCAGATCCATCCGGAGTCGGCATCTGAGCAACACGCCACTTCCCCTCACCGTCAGGAGCACCGGAAAGCAAGTTGTACGGCATCCAAGCACCGGTCAGCAGCGAAGCGATAGAGCCGTCATTCAAACTCTTGTTCCAATCATCACTCCAGCCTGCGGTCTTGGTATCAATAAGATCATCAGCAATCATCTTCTGCCAGAAATCAACAAAAGTCTTGACCTTGGAATCATTGCTGAGGTTGATGGTGACGGACTGTCCATCGGAACCAGTGGAGAACGGCGTCGCACCCGCCAGCCATGTCATGGAATCGAAGAAGCCAGCATCACCAGAATCGGACGTAATGTAGGACCCTGTTGCGCGAACCTTCTTGGCAGCATCGTAGAACTCATCCCACGTCCTCACCCGAGTCGGATCGACCCCGGCCTTATCAAACACATCCTTGTTATAGAACCATGCCATCGGTCCGGAATCCATCGGCAGTGCATACACACCGCCATTAAGTTTCACAGAAGCCCACGTGCCCGGCGTATAGAAATCCGAGAACTTGTCCGCACCAAACTGACTCAGGTCTTCAATCTCTCCACGAACCTGATATTCGGGAAGTGCATAATACTCAATCTGCACCAAATCTGGCGCACCTTTACCTGCAGAAAGCGCATTGTTCAAAGCCGTGTATTCGGTGCTGTTCGTGCCGGCATTGGTCACCTTAACAGTGATGTCCGGATTGGCCTTTTCAAAATCCTTCACGGTACGCGGCAAAGTGGAATCCCAAGACCATACCGTAATTTCAGTCTTACCACCCTCTGTCACCCCCGAAGAACTCGAATTCGAGGAACTCCCGCAGGCTGCGACACTAGTCAGCATCGCAGCAGCAGCAACCAGAGCGATTGTTTTCTTGGATGCAGTGAACTTCATCGTTCTTCCTTCCTTTAAATATGGCCGACCTCCTACATCGACCAACATTATCGGCTATGAATCATTCATTGACCCTTCCGACAATCATGAGGATAACACAAAAGTTATGTTTACGCAAACAAATAGGCAAATCGTTGATTTTCCAGTATTTCTTTAGTTACCTAGCATATTTTGTTTAGCTACGCAAACACGGTATGATTGCATACTAGACGATGCATATCCGTCGAAGCTCGCGCAACGCAGACATTTCATCAGACCACTCATCGAAAGGAACGGCATGACTTCCGGAACCAGCACAATCACAGTGCAAAAAAACAGCGCAATTGCCGATATACCACCCCGCATTTTCGGATCATTTGTAGAACATCTTGGACGTTGTGTCTACGGAGGCATTTATGAGCCAAGTCACCCCACAGCCGACGAAAACGGATTCCGCCAAGACGTCATCAATCTAGTCAAAGAACTTGGTGTGACCTGCGTGCGTTACCCCGGCGGCAATTTCGTCTCTGCCTACAATTGGGAAGATGGCACAGGGCCACGGGGGCAACGCCCAATACGACGAGATCTCGCATGGCACAGCACCGAAACCAATGAAGTCGGTATCGACGATTTCTACCGCTGGAGCAAGAAGACCGGTACCGAAATCATGCTTGCCGTCAATATGGGCACCCGAGGATTGAAGGCCGCACTGGAAGAGTTGGAATACGTCAACGGAGCGCCCGGCACCGAGCTTGCCGATCGCCGCGTACGTAACGGAATCACCGAACCAATGGACATCAAAATGTGGTGCATCGGCAATGAAATGGATGGCCCTTGGCAGGTGGGACATATGAGCCCTGACGAGTATGCCGCAGCCGTGGACCGAGTCGCACACGCCATGAAACTCGCGGAATCAGGCTTGGAACTCGTGGCCTGCGGCTCCTCCAGCGCCCATATGCCAACGTTTGGATCCTGGGAACGCAGCGTACTTACCAAAGCGTACGACAATCTCGATTTCGTCTCCTGCCATGCCTACTACTACGAACGTGGAGCAAAATCGTTGCAAGATTATCTGGCAAGTTCACAAGACATGCAAACGTTCATCTCCACCGTGGCGGCATGTGCAGACGAAGCCAAAAATGCCCACACAGGCGATCATGATATAGCACTGTCATTTGATGAGTGGGGCGTCTGGTATTCCGACGTCTGGAATCAGCAGGAAGCTGAATGGAAAGCCCAATCAGGCAAGGATCTTCATCATGAGTCATGGCCGAAAGCACCGCGTCTGCTCGAAGATATCTACAATGCAGCCGATGCAGTGGTAGAAGGGTCGCTGATGATCACTCTGCTTAAGCACTGCGACCGAGTGCGTTCTGCCTCGCGCGCGCAGTTGGTCAATGTGATTGCGCCAATCATGGCCGAAAAGAACGGTCCCGCATGGCGTCAAACTGTCTTCTATCCGTTTGCCGAAGCCGCACAACACGCCCATGGCATTGCCTACAGTCCAGTCATCGACTCTCCCAACGTAGAGACTGAATCTTTCGGCTTGGTCAATGCCCTTGATTCAGTAATCACTTGGGACGAAACGAATCATTCCGGTCTTCTGCTTATGGTGAATCGCGACGCATCCGACGCACATAAGGTTACGGCTTCTCTGTCTCAACTGCCGTATTTCGACATATCCGACTTCCATATAGACAAGGCCATTATTCTGCATGACGACAATCCATATCAGCGTAATTCCGCAGACGACCCAACCGCAGTGACACCCCAAGAGCTTCATGCAACAATCGACAATGGATCAGTTCACTGCACTTTGCCAGCAATCAGTTGGGCTGCAGTGGAATTCCACGCCTAGTTTTTATTCGAATAGTATAAATTAAATGGGTGTCGGCAGATTGACAATCATCAACCTGCCGACACCCATAATGTTGCGATTATTTGCTTGCTGTCCGCTTACTGCTTAGTGACGATCACGCCGTTTGGTTTGATCGAAATGGTTTCGCCACTCACTTCAGCGAACGAGGAGACCACGACTTCGCCTTCCACCGGAACCCGGACCGTCTCTGTCTCTTATACACATCTCCGAGCCCACGAGACTAGCGCTCATCTCG
>ENA-OWZK01000609-OWZK01000609.1-human-gut-metagenome-genome-assembly--contig:-NODE-609-length-10171-cov-6.03163_pt1 | contig 10171 bp, 9 predicted proteins | sample MGYA00249764_ERZ652114 | MGnify/ENA primary metagenome ERZ652114 (study PRJEB26925, sample SAMN05827163) | human gut metagenome | biome: ENVO:2100002; feature: ENVO:00000062; material: ENVO:00002003... | reverse complement strand
AAGGATATCTTCATAAAATGGAATAAAATCAAACCGTATATATTTATGTTGACACATGTTAACATATCAGCTATACTATATATTAACACACGTTAACATGGAGAAATGTAATATGAATACAGATAAAGGCAGGAAAAAACCATATCATTTTGGTAATTTAAAAGAAGCACTCATTGAACAGGGAATTGCGTTAATCCACGAGGAAGGAATTGAAAAGTTTTCTCTGCGAAAGGCTGCAAAGAAAGTAGGTGTATCAGCGGCTGCCTGCTATAATCATTTTGGAAACATGGACGAGCTGCTCCGGGAAATGTATTCTTATGTGATTGACAGATTTGCAGCCGCTCTGAAACAGGCGGTTGAAGATAATCCCTGCCATCATATTACAATCTCAATGGGCGTGGCCTATGTGGAATTTTTTGCAGAGTATCCGCACTATTTTAATTTCTTATTTGACAGTGAATATCTGGGCATACAAATAAAAGAAACAGAAATCACATGGAACAGCTCTTTTACTCCATTTGAAATTTTTGTAACCGGCGCGAAAAGAGGAATGAGGGAACTAAACATTGATGAAAATGAATTAAGAGATGACCTTTTGGTAATGTGGGCAGCCGTACATGGCCTGGCAGCCATGGCCAACATGAAGGTGGTCCAGTATGACAGCGGTGATTGGGGCGCTCTTACAGAGAGGTTACTGCTCAGCAAAGTAATGCTGTGACATATGTTAAAGGAGGAGGAACATATTATGACGGAAATAGAAGCAATCAGAGCAAGGCACGCAGTCCGGAATTATACGGCGAAACCGCTCTCCCCTGAGATTATTGATGAACTGAGCGAAGAAATTGAGCAGTGCAACCGGCAGGGACAGCTGCACATCCAGTTAGTAACGGAAAATGAGGATGCGTTTAAAACCTTTATTCCCTTATTTGGGCGGTTTAAAAATGTAAAAAACTATATTGCTCTGGCAGCCAAAAAGCAAGGCGATTTTTACGTAAAATGCGGCTACTGCGGAGCGCGGCTTATGGTTAAAGCGCAACAGGCAGGCCTTAATTCATGTTGGGTCACAAATACATACAATGCAAAAAAATGTCCGGTTACGTTAGCTCCTGATGAGGAACTGGTTGGTGTCATTGCGATTGGTTACGGCACCACTGACGGTACGCAGCATAAGTCAAAAAGCATGGAACGTTTATGTAAGCCATGCAGTGATAAATGGTTTTTAGATGGCATGAATGCGGCTGTACTTGCTCCAACCGGTCTTAACAGACAGAATTTTTTTATCGAAGCAAACGGGAATACCGTATCCATCCGCACAAAGGACAATCACCCTATGTCCCAAATCAATACCGGAATTGTGAAATACCATTTTGAGATGGGCGCCGGAAGGGAGAATTTTAATTGGGAATAATTGAAACACATATTTTTCCAGGGTAAATCATGTGGATGCATCAGAATGGATACAGGGAGACGGCAAGCCTTTTGCCGTCTCCCTGTCCTCTATTTTTTCACAGGGAAGAAAATTTCTGTCTCCCACTCTTCCGGCGGAAGCTTGTCAAACTGGGTCTTGAGGTAAATCTCGTAAGGCATCCCATTCATATGATAACCATTGGCGTTAATCCAGGCCACGATGGCGCCATAGGCATCCGGCAGTCCTGAATAGGCGCCCTTGTGGATGGTAGTTGCACACAGACAGCCCGGCATGACAAAATCAGCCTTATCCCGCTCTGTGATTCCCACTCCCAGCTCGATATCGCTGTAAGCCGGGTCAAATTCCTGGTCATGGTAGATGGCCATTACCACTCCGTTTATGGTCATGTGTTCCCTGGCAATCTTTTCATATATCTTCCCGTAATATGTGCCGAATTCCTCCACTGACATCTTGTTTCTCCGGGTAACGAGAACCTGTTCCTCTGCTTCCTTTATCTGAATCTCATAATTGTTCTGATAACTCATAATGTCACCTGTCCTTTCAAATTCTTCCAGATGATACCCCATTTCCCTTATGGTTATGGAAATATGCTCCATCTGCCGCTCCAGGCGGAATCTTTGTTTGTACAGCTGCCGCAGCAATTCCCTGCTGTCCGGGATGGTAAGCAGAGCCTGGATTTCCGTAAGGGAAAAACCATACCGTTTCAGCCTTCCAATCAAAAGCATGGTGCCAATCTGAGGGTCCTCGTAGTACCGGTATCCGTTTATCTCATCTATTCTCTGGGGCTTTAAAAGGCCTATCTTATCGTAGTGACGCAGTGTTTTCACACTCACCCCGCACACTTTTGACATCTGTCCTATGGTCAGCATGGTCCGCTCCTCCATTCATGTTCTGTTTACCTGATTCGAATCTGTTCCAAGTATAAGCTCTGACCTAAGGGCAGAGTCAAGAGGTTGTTTATAAAAAACTCTCTGAGCCTCATCCCTGTCTTTCCTCAGATTCATAAATATACAGCCCGTATGATGCCGGATATCACCACAGCCAATAATACCATGAAGATCAGGATATAAAGCATCCTGTCATTCTTTGGCAGGTCCGCTGTTTTATCCAATCCGGCCCACTTTACCCCCTTATCACGGCAGAAGTTGAGAAATGCATCCATCTCCCCCAAGTCCTTAAACACCCACTTGGGAACCGGGATACACTCTATCCCGCGTGCTGTCTCTGTATTCAGGAAAAAGAATGTGTCCTCTGTTTCAGCCAGGCAGTTATAATCCTCCCAGCTGTACTCTGTAAATGCCAGCCCTCTTTTCATGCGGATTCCATTTACCCCAATCGAAATTTCCCACCTTCCAATCCCGTCTGACGGCATCCATCCGCTCATCATCTGTTTCTTGTAAAATGACTCGGACAAACCATGGCCCCTCATATAGCTCAAAAGAAGCATGGTCAGAAAAACCGCTGTCAGGATGGCGCTGTCCGCTATCATACCAATGCTCATTCCGCATAAGGCTGCCACGATTCCCGTTACCCGGAACACTTTTCCTTTCTTTGCACCGTATAATTTTTTTACCCGAAGTCCCATCTGCATCCCCTGAATCCAGGCGTGGGACCAGGCCCTCTGGTCCATAAAAAAATAAAAGTTAAAAATGCCTTCAGCAACATGTCCGTCATCCTCCACTGCCTGGGGATCTGTAAATTGGTCCAGAAACCGGTCCATGGTTTCTCTGTCCGGAAACATACGTTTAGGAACAGCCAGAAACACATAGTTTTTTCTTGCAGCAGGCCTTCCCAAAATCAAAACCCTGGGAGTTTCAGCCCGATATGTATACCAGGAACACGGAATCCTGCTTTTGTCATTTTTACAACACAGGTATCCTTTTTCCACCTTGTATGCCCTGGGTTTCAGGAATCCCAGCCTGCTGCATTGCCAATACAGAAGAATACACGAAACAGCCAGTATTCCGCCTGCAAAAAGACACCAGCAGAACACAGCTCCCCCCAGATATCCCAGCCCCTTTCCCATGACGGCCATAAGCATTCCTTCTCCAACGCCTGCCAAAAGGAGCATTCCAAATACTGCCACGGCCAGCTTTTGTGACCATATTCCTTTTACAGTAACGTTCACACAGTATTCCGCCAATTCACCTTTGGTCATCTGGAATTCCAACCCTGTTTCAACCTTCTCTCCTTCCATCTCTTTCCCCTCTTTCTATGTCATGCCTTTGGTTTTCAGTTAATGCTTTCCTCCATTGTACCATTTAACGGAAAAAGACCCCAGCACTTTCTGCCGGAGCCTTTCATCCATTTATCTCTTATACTTAATCTGCTTAATCCATCTCAGCCCTGAACCGCTCAGCCTGTTCCGCAATCAATTCCTTATCCTCGAAGTAATTGATCTTCATGGCCCTCTTCATCTCAGCCAGGGTCTGGGCTGCCTTCTGCTCTGCCCTGCGGCTGCCTTCTTCCAGGATACGGTAAACAGCAGGAATGTCCCTGGCAATTTCCTTGCGGCGCTCACGGATAGGCCTCAGTTCATCCTGAAGCACGCTGTTGAGGAACCGTTTCACCTTCACGTCTCCCAAACCGCCTCTGGCGTAATGGGCCTTCAGTTCATCCAGGTTCTTGTAATCCGGCAGATATGCTGCAAAATGCTCATCACGGCAGAACGCATCCAGATAAATGAACACAGGATTTCCTTCCACCTGTCCCGGATCCTCCACCCTCAGGTGATTGGGATCCGTAAACATGGACATGATTTTCTTCTTTATCTCATCCTCGGAATCAGACAGGTATATGCAGTTTCCAAGGGATTTGCTCATTTTAGCCTTGCCGTCTATACCGGGCAGACGCAGACACGCCTTATTGTCCGGCAAAAGGATATCCGGCTCCACCAGGGTATCCCCGTAAACACTGTTAAACTTATGGACGATTTCCCTGGTCTGCTCAATCATGGGCGCCTGGTCCTCACCTACCGGAACCGTGGTCGCCTTAAAGGCAGTAATGTCCGCTGCCTGGCTGATTGGGTATGTGAAGAAGCCCACTGGAATGCTGGCCTCAAAGTTGCGCATCTGAATCTCGGATTTTACGGTAGGATTGCGCTGAAGCCTGGATACGGTCACCAAATCCATATAGTAAAACGTCATCTCGCACAGCTCAGGCACCTGTGACTGGATGAACAGAACGGATTTCTCCGGGTCCAGTCCGCATGCCAGGTAATCCAGAGCCACCTCTATGATGTTCTGACGCACCTTTTCCGGGTTGTCCGCATTATCTGTCAAAGCCTGGGCATCGGCTATCATAATATAAATCTCATCAAACTCCCCTGAATTCTGCAGCTCCACCCTGCGTTTTAAAGAGCCTGCATAATGTCCTACGTGAAGCCGTCCTGTGGGGCGGTCACCGGTCAGTATAATCTTTCCCATCTGATATATCCCTCTCATTTCCTCAGCATCAGGCCATCGCTGGTCTGAACGCTGTTTTTTACTTGTACAGAACATGCCTGAAAATCCCCTTAAGCCAGCCGTTCTCCCCACGTGAAAAACAGCAGCAAAAAAATGGCAATTTCAAACATTATCTAGCATAACCCAAAGATGAATTCCTGTCAAGAATTCCCTGCTCCGGTCCGGGACAAACCTCCATGGTCCGGGCCTGGTTAAATGCCCTGGCTTTCGCAAGGCAGCCCAATCCCCTCTCCTTCCATAACCGTATTAAAAATCACCGGCAGCCTGGCGGTAAATTCCTCTCCCCTCAGATGCTTAAGGGGCGCAGGAAGTGTTTCCGGCATGACAAGCCGCCAGGAGTGAAGGAGCTGGGACCGGACCGCGTACTTCTTTTTTACTGCATCGTTTAAGCTGCGGCTGCCATACTTATAATCTCCCACAATCGGATGACCAATGGACGCCAGATGGGCGCGAATCTGATGGCTTCTTCCTGTAATCAGGGTCACCTGCAGCAGTGTGAATGTTTTGTTGCCGGACAGCGGCAGATATTCGGTCATAATGGGGACGCTGTCCTCCACTTCCAGAGGAAAAATGCTTACGGTATTCGTGCTCTCATCCTTTTTCAGAAAACCTGCAATCAGCTGCTTCTCCTTTATCTCGCCGGCAACCAGACACTGGTAGTATTTGTGTATGCTTCTGTCCTTAAATACCTCATTCATCACCTGGAGGCCTGCCAGGGATTTTCCGGCCACCACCAGCCCGCTGGTATTTCTGTCCAGCCGGTTGCAGATAGACGGCTTAAAGGTGCGCAGCTGGGATATGGGGAGTTTTCCTGAATCAATGAGATAATTAAGAATATATTCGTTCAGGGACATGTCGCTGTCCTTTGCCTTCTGCGACAGCATGCCGGACGGTTTGTTCACCACCAGGATATGCTGGTCCTCATAGACAATGTCCAGACGCCGTCCTCCCTCCCGGTCTCTGGAGCCCTGGTGTTCACCGCCTTTTCCCCGGGCCTTTTCCCGTTTCTCATGGGAGGATGCTCCTGTGCTGCTTTGGTCTCCCGGCTGTTTCTCATATCCGCCCATATCCGGGACAGAAAACTTTTCTATGGTCTCATCCGAGAGGAACAGCTTTACCAGGTCTCCCTCTTCCAGCCGTTCGGAACCATCGCATTTTTTGCCGTTCAGCGTTATGTTCTTTTTACGCATCATTTTATAGATAAAACCCTTGCCGGCCTGGTTCAGATATTTTGTGAGAAGCTTATCCAGCCGCTGTCCGGCCTCATTCTGGGTAACTGTCAGTGTCTGCATATGGCGGCACTCCTTTGTAGGTAATTAATCATTCATGAAGCTCATGACTGCCAGAAGCAGGCGGTGGGGCATCATCTTGCACAGCAGCCGGAACGCCTTCATGGTAATGCCGTAGACCGAAATCTCTCTGCCTGCAATGCTGTCCCGGATGGCCTTTTGAACCACCCGCTTTGGATTTGCCATGACCAGCCTCTTATAGAGAGGAATCACGCCTGTGGATTCGGCAATGTCAAAGAACTCTGTTTTTACCGGTCCCGGACACACCGCCGTCACATAGATTCTCCGGCTTCTCAGTTCCTGGTTCAGGGCCCTGCTGTAGCTGAGGACAAATGATTTTGTAGCCGCATAGATGGCAAATCCGGGCTGAGGCAGGAACGCCGCGGAGGATGCATACTGGATGATTCGGCTATTGCATTCCATATAGGGCAGCACCATGCGGGTTACGGCGCACAGGGCCTCACAGTTTAAAGCCACCATGTCTGTCTCGCTCTTTAAGCCCAGCTCCTCCACCTGCCCAATCATACCAAAGCCTGCTGCATTGACCAGAAACTTTACCTGGGGCTTCCTGGCACTCAGCGCCCGCAGGAGCACGTCCCTGTCACGCTCCCTTGTAAGATCCAGTGCAAATTTGCGCAGGGGCACCCCAACCTGGCGGTCCAGTTCATCCAGGCGCTCTCTTCTTCTGGCTATGATCCAGATCTCGTCAAAGCCCTTGAAATGTTCCCACAGCTGGATGATGGTTTCCCTGCCCATACCGGAGGACGCTCCGGTCACTACAGCAATCTTCATACCTGTCACGTTCCTTTCTTTTTGTGGATGTTGCGTATGGTTTTCTTAGGCCTTCTGGCTTCTCCTGCTCCCTGGCCTACCGCTTTATATCCGTTGCCTCTCGCCTTTCCTGCCGGAGCGGCCGTCCCGCCGTCCCTGTTACCGTTCCTTGGACGAATCAGGCATTTTTTATCATATCCGATTAAATCCGTGCGCCCTGCGATTTTAAGGGCTTCCGTCACCAAATCATAATTCCTGGGATTCCTGTACTGAATCAGAGCCCTCTGCATGGCCTTCTCATGGGGATTGACCGGTACATAGACCTGTTCCATGGTCCGGCAGTCATATCCCGTGTAGTACATGCAGGTGGAAACCGTGGAGGGTGTGGGGTAGAAATCCTGTACCTGTTCCGGCATATATCCCAAATCCCTGAGATACTCAGCCAGTTCCACCGCCTCCTTCATGGAAGAACCCGGATGGGAGGACATGAGATAGGGCACCAGATACTGCTCCTTGCCCAGCCTCTGGTTCATCTCCTTATACTCCTTCACAAACTGGCGGTAAACGCTGTTCCTGGGCTTTCCCATGCGGGTCAGCACCTTGTCCGCCACATGCTCCGGCGCCACCTTAAGCTGACCGCTGACATGGAACTCACACAGTTCCTTTAAAAATTTCCGGTTGGAATCCGCCAGCACATAATCAAACCGGATACCGGAACGGATAAATACCTTCTTTACTTTTGGAAGAGCCCTCAGCTTTCTAAGCAAAGCAATATAATCGCTGTGGTCCGCCCGCAGGTTCTTACATGGTTCAGGAAAAAGACACTGGCGGCCCGGACACGCGCCGCTTGTCAGCTGTTTTTCACAGGCAGGGAAACGGAAATCCGCGGTGGGGCCGCCTACATCGTGGATATAGCCCTTGAAATCCGGTTCCTCGGTCAGAAGCCTTGCCTCCTCCACCAGGGATTCGTGGCTTCTGGCCTGGATGATGCGGCCCTGATGGAAGGTCAGGGCGCAGAAACTGCATGCCCCGAAACATCCCCGGTTGCTGATCAGGCTGAACTTGATTTCCCGGATGGCGGGCACGCCTCCAAGCTCCTCATAGGAGGGATGGTAGTTCCTCATGTAAGGAAGAGCATATACCTCATCCATTTCCTCCTGGCTCAGTGGCTTGGACGGAGGATTCTGCACCACAAACAGCTGATTCCCATAAGGCTCCACCAGACGTTTCCCGGAAAACGGGTCCGTATTGCTGTATTGGACATAGAAGCTCTTTGCATACTCCTTCTTGTCCCTTAAAAGCTCCTCATAGTCAGGAAGCATCTTATAATCATATACAGATTCCAGGCTTTTTGTCTTATATACCGTACCGTCTATAAATGTAATATCCTTCACGTCCAGCCCGCTGTCCAGGGCATCGGCAATCTCCACAATGGACCGCTCTCCCATGCCATAGGATATCAGATCCGCCTGGGAATCAAGCAGCACGGATCGCTTCAGCTTATCAGACCAGTAATCATAATGGGCAAGGCGGCGCAGGCTGGCTTCAATTCCGCCTATGATGACAGGCACATCCTTATACGCGGACCGTATCAGATTGCAGTACACCACTACGGCATAGTCGGGCCGTTTGCCCATGACGCCGCCCGGTGTGTAGGAATCTTCCTTCCGCCGTTTTTTGGACACGGAATAGTGATTCACCATGGAATCCATGTTTCCCGCCGATACCAGGAAGCCCAGCCTGGGCCTTCCCAGCACTTCAATGCTCTTTTTATCCTTCCAGTCCGGCTGGGAAATGATTCCCACCTTATATCCGCGTGCCTCCAGCAGCCGGGATATGATGGCCGTGCCAAAGGAAGGATGATCCACATAGGCGTCCCCGGACACATACACAAAGTCGCACTGCTTCCATCCTCTGATGCTCATATCATTCCGGTTCATGGGTAAATAATCGTTTTTCATCCTGCCGCTCCATCCAATAATTCATAATAATCCCTGATATAGTAATCTGCCAGCTGTTCCTTCTCCGCCTTCATCTCCAATGAAAATGCATCCTCCACAGCAAAGACAGTCATGCCCGCATTTTTTCCAGCCTGGATGCCGGCAGGCACATCCTCAAATACCACACAGTCCTCCGGCGCCACCTTAAGGCGCTCAGCCACATTCAGATATATATCCGGAGCAGGCTTGCCGGCAGCCACCTCACAGGCTGTTGCCACCACCTTGAAGTACCTGCGGATGTCCAGTGAATCCAGCACCGCATCCACCATGGCCCTTCCGTTGCTGGTGGCAATGCCGGCCACCAGTCCCTTTCCTGAGATAAATTCCAGGAAAGCCCGCGCTCCCGGCTTCAAGGTTACTTCCTTTCTGTACTTCTCTATGGACATCTGAATCCAGGCGTTCTTTATCTCATCCAGGGATTCCTTTAACCGGAACCGTTCCTTAAAATACACCGCAGTCTCAGAAAAGCTCATTCCCTCGATTTCCTTCTGCAGGTCATCCGGGCAGGCAAGACCAAACCTGGCCAGGTATTCTATGTCAATCGCCTTCCACATCCACATGGAATCCACCAGAGTGCCGTCCAAATCAAATATAACTGCTTTTTTCCTGTTTAACTTCATCTTTCCCTATTTTCCTCTGTCTATAAACATGTTGACAAGTTTTCCGTGACTCTTATTCTGTGACTCCTATATAGTTATACACGGTTTCCCCGGTTCCCGCAATCCTTTATGGAAGCCTCCTCCTGCAGAGTCAGGGGACGGTATTCCCCCGGTTCCAGATTTGGGTCCAGGATAAGGGGTCCCATGGATATCCGTTTCAGATACTCCACCCTGCACCCCAGCGCCTCAAACATCCGCTTAATCTGATGGAACTTTCCTTCCCTTATGGTAACCAGTACTTCCTGCGCGTCTTCCTCCTGTCCTGCTCCTTTTAGTATCTTAAGCTCTGCCGGAAGGGTCATGGTGCCGTCCTCCAGTTTGATTCCTTCCTCAAACCGCTTTACGGCATCCTCCGGCAGCCCTCCTGACACATGGGCCAGATATACCTTATCCACATGCTTTTTAGGCGACAGCAGATTGTGGGCCAGCTCCCCGTCGTTGGTGATGAGAAGAAGTCCCTCCGTGTCAATGTCCAGCCTGCCCACCGGAAACAGGTCTTTTCTCAAAGCCTCCCTGATAAGACCCACCCTGTCTCTTATACACATCTGACGCTGCCGAC
>ENA-OWZK01000603-OWZK01000603.1-human-gut-metagenome-genome-assembly--contig:-NODE-603-length-10253-cov-7.07815_pt1 | contig 10253 bp, 8 predicted proteins | sample MGYA00249764_ERZ652114 | MGnify/ENA primary metagenome ERZ652114 (study PRJEB26925, sample SAMN05827163) | human gut metagenome | biome: ENVO:2100002; feature: ENVO:00000062; material: ENVO:00002003... | reverse complement strand
AAGAGACAGGGCCATCTCAGCCATTCCGCCCATCCTGCCCGCCCCGCCCGGTTCCGGGCTGATTTTCCCCCACCTTATATTACAAAGGCTGTCGTGGTACAATAGGCAGATATTCACCGGAACATGAGATACAGGCCCGTCATTATGTTCAAATGTATGTACAGTTTTGTCCACATGGTTCCGGTCAAATTAAGGAAACCGTAAAACTAACAATCCTCAGGTGCACTTGCTATAATCAAGTTATCAAAAGGCACCTGGGAGGTATGGAGAGGATAAGACGTGAATTCAAGACAGATTGCATTTCTGAGACTTTTGCTGGAACATGAAGAGTATCTGCCCGTGGGCTTCTACGCAGGGAGAATGGATGTATCGGACAAGACGCTGCGCAGAATGATTCACGGAGTTAATGAGATTCTGACGTCCTATAACGGAGTCATTGAGAGCCGGCCCGGAACCGGAATCAGGCTTGAAATCAATGAGGAGGAGCGGGAAAGGCTGATGAATTCAGCTTATATGATGGAACTTATGGATTCCGGCGCATTATCCAGGTCCTGGAACCAATTGTCCAGAAGAATGGATATCGCCCTGAACCTTCTGCTCTATTCGGATGAGGCCACCTCGCTGTCCGGACTTGCCTACAAATATTATGTAAGCAAGAGCAGCATAGCCGGGGCTCTGAAAGCCCTTGTGCCTTTTGCCGGAAAGCATGAATTGAGAATCATCCAGGGACATGGGGGGACATCGGTAGAGGGAACAGAGAGCTGTCTGCGCAAGGCCCTGGCGGAACTGCTGCTGTATATTCTGGACAATAATATAAATGCCAATACCGGAAGCAATCCGGCCGGGGCAGGCATGTTTGAGTCGGATACGCTGATGACGATTCTGGACATCTTTACGGAGGAAGACCTGAATTTTGTGGAAGGACTCATAAAACACATTGAGACGTCTGCCGGTTACAGGTTTGACGAGCGGGAATACATGGAATTTTCCGTGAACCTGCTAGTGATGATTTACAGGGTGAGAAATGGGTTTCTCATGGAGCCGGTCTTAAAAAGCAATTACCGGAAACAGGAGAGGGATCCCCTGGATGCCATTGCGTTTGAGCTGGCCTCCCGTCTGAGCGGTTCTTACCGGTATACGCTGTCTGTATCCGAAACTTCACATATTTATAATGTTCTGGCCGCCACCCATCTTGGGAATTTCCTGATGCAGAAGGAACTGCCGGAGGAAGAATCCAGGAAAACGGCAGTGGCCTTCGGTGAAGATTTTATTGATGCGTTTTCTGTGATTACAGGAATCAATCTGAGAACAAAATCAACATTTTATGTGAACGTGATATCCCATATTACGCTGATGCTGAACCGGGCTGCATCCAGCACCCCGGCCAGGAATCCAATCATAGACATACTGCTTGAAAATTATAAGGGTACCATCAATGTATGTCAGATTATATGCAGAATACTGACGGAAAAGTTCAGGCTGCCGGAGATAAGTTTTGATGAGATTTGTTATCTGATGCTGTACATTCAGGGCGAGCTGCTGGCTGATGAGGAGAAAATGGATGTGATACTGGTTTCCAACATGTCAAACAGCATCACCAATATCCTGAAGCATAAATTATTCCAGAATTATCCTCAATGGACTGTGGTGAGCAGTGACTACAACCATTTTCTGGAAATGTCCCAAAAACAATATGATTTGATTTTATCTACGGTGCCCCTGGGGAGCAGGGAACATGTGATACCCTATGCGCTTATCTCGCCTCTGCTGGATGAGAAGGACTGCTCGGCCATCAACAATCTGCTGAAATCATGCCGCCACAGGGAGGATTTGTATTTGCGGGAACTTATGAGAGCCAGGAATGACCTGTACGATATCGGATGTGCCGTAGAAGTGCGGAACCGGAAGCCGATGGAGATTCCTGTGACAGGATTTTTAAAGGTCACTGCATTAAAGGAAGTGGAGTTTGTCTATGTCCATAATGAGGCGGGCATTAACCGCTGCCAGTTTGTGACGGATTTGCTGCAAAAGAAGCTGGATAAAGTGATTATGGATATGTCCAATTGGGATTTTATGCTTTTTGCGTCGAAAATGGTCTATCTCATAGACAATTGCCCGGATTGGGCCATGACGGAATTCATACAGAATATCATTACGGAGGGGAGATAATATGTATAAAATCATTGTTTTCACACACGGTTCACTGGCCGAAAGCCTGGTAAGGACATCGCGGCTCATCCTGGGCAACCAGCCTGATATCGAGACTTACTGTGTGGAGCCGGGGTGCAATCTGGAGGAGATGAGAAACGGAGTGGAGCAATCCATCCGGCGCTCCAATGATTCAGGCCAGGAAGTCCTGGTGCTTACGGATCTGATGTACGGAACGCCGTTTAACACCATGATTCAGCTGGAGGAGGAATGTTCCTTTACACACATCACGGGTACCAACCTCCCTTTGCTGATAGAGGCCATCAACCGCCGTCTGCTGGACGGAAACAGCAGAAGTTTTGCAGGACTGGTGGACACGGCCAAGGAAGGGATTGTAGACAGCCACGTTCTGCTGCAGATGAGCTGACAAGCACGGGCTGATACAGACAAGTTCGGGCTGATACAGACAAGCGCTGGCTGATACTGATAAGCGCAGACTGATACAGATAGGAAAGGAGCAAAAGCATATGAAAAACATTGTTTTGACAAGAATTGACGACAGGCTGATTCATGGCCAGGTAGTGACTGCCTGGATTAAGCAGTATCCAATCAATAAGATACTCATTATTGATGACGAGCTTTCCCAGAACCGGCTGATGGAGCGCATCTACAAGGCAGCGGCTCCCATGGGGGTGGAGGTGCTGATACAGTCGGTATCCGAAGCCCGGGAGTTCCTGAAGGAGGAGCCGGTGAAGGGAGAGAATTTTCTGATACTTGTGAAGGTTCCGGAAATCATAGAGTCACTTCTCAAAGAGGGGATTGAAATAAAGAAGGTGATTCTGGGCGGTATGGGGGCCAAGAACGGCCGGAAGACCTTTAACAGGAATGTGTCGGCAAGCAGTGAGGAGGTTGAATGCTTTAAACGGATTGTGGAAGGGGGAGTGGAAATCTTTTATCAGCTGGTTCCGAATGATAAGGCCGTTAACATCAGAAGCCTGTTTTAGTGAAGCAGGCCAGAATTTGATTTGGAGGAGGTAGCATATGAGTATCTTAACAGCCACATTATTGTCATTGTTATACTTTTGGGGAAATAGTGCATTTGTTCTGGGTGTAAACTGGTGGACCGTCATGAGGCCCCTTGTTTCCGGCTTCCTGGCCGGCGTTATCCTGGGAGACCCTGTAAAGGGCGCCATGGTGGGAGCCCAGATTAACATTCTGTATCTGGGATTCATCGGAGCCGGCGGAGCCCTTCCCGGTGATATCTGTCTGGCCGGCGTGGTGGGAACCACCATTGCCATTACGGGCAATCTTCCTGTGGAGACAGCCATGGCTCTGGCAGTTCCTGTGGGACTGCTGGGAACCATCATATGGGTGGTGAAGATGACGGTCAATACGGCCTGGGTCCGGGTAGCGGAAAAAATGTCGGCAAAGGGGGACACCAGGTACTATTGGATACCCAATATCGTGCTGCCCCAGCTGCTGCTGTTTCTGATGTCCTTTATATCCTGTTTCCTGATGGTATATTTTGGGACAGATTATCTTAAGTCTGCCATCCAGTTTTTGGGAGAAAACATAGTGGGCGTCCTTACCACCATCGGCGGCATGCTTCCCGCAGTAGGTATTGCCCTGACCTTAAAATCCATATTTAAGGGCGAGTCCGTGGTATTCTTTTTCTTCGGGTTCCTTCTGGTCCAGTATTTTGGGCTGGATATGATATCACTGGGATTTTCAGCCGTTGTATTCACCCTGATTTATATGCAGTTAAAAGGCCATAAGCTGAGCACCATGGGCGGCAGCCTGTTTGGGGCAGAGGGAAATAATGAGAACAAGTATGTACTTTTGGACAAGAAGACAATACGCAAATCCTGGCTCCGGTGGATTATGTTCAATCAGGCTAACTATAATTATGAGAGGATGCAGGGAACCGGTTTCTGTCACGCCATGGTGCCTGTCATCAATAAACTCTACCCGGATAACCAAGGAAAGCGCGCGGAACTGATGCAGAACCATATGCAGTTCTTTAACACGGAGCCTCAGTGGGGGGCCTGTATCATTGGCCTGACCGCTGCTCTGGAGGAAAAGAGGGCCCAGGGCTCTGAGGAGATTACAGGGGATACCATCACATCCATTAAATCCGGTCTTATGGGACCGCTGGCAGGCATCGGAGATACCATTGACGGAGGCGTGGTGACGCCGTTGCTCCTTACATTATTCATCGGCATTACCAATACAGGCAACATCATGGGGGTTATTGGCTACATTATAGTGGAAGCCCTGTTTATGTGGACCATATACTGGCAGTCCTACAAGCTGGGATATGAAAAGGGCAGCGATGCCATTGTAACCATTATGGAAAGCGGCCTGATCAACCAGCTCATACTGGGCGCATCCATTATGGGGTGCCTGGTGCTTGGCGGACTGGTAGGCAATTATGTGACCCTGGGATTAAAACTTATGGTCCCTGTGGGCGGAGGCGTCATGTTCAATATCCAGGAACAGCTGTTTGACGTGATTCTCCCGGGAGCGCTTCCGCTGCTGCTGACCCTTGGCACATACAAATTGGTAAAGAAGGGCTGGTCGTCTGTCAATATTATCATCCTGGTTGCGGTGGTTGGTCTGGCAGGCGGACTTTTAGGAATCTTTGCATAATCGTTAGGAGGAAATATGACACAGGAATACAAATCTTTTTCGCCGGAAGAATTCCGGCTCCACAATGAAAAGCTTCAGGCTGAGATGGAAAAGCAGGACATAGACATGCTTATGCTCTCCACTCCTGAAAATATATATTATTCCACTGGCTACCGCTCCTGGTATACATCCAGCCTTTTCAGGCCGGTATATGTGCTGGTGCCCAGGAAGGGGGATCCGGCTATTATACTGAGAATACTGGAGAAGACCACGGTACAGTATACCAGCTGGACCAGCCGCATCTACTGCTGGGGAACTGCCAGCAGAAACCTGGGGCCTCTGGAGGGGGAGGAGCCGATCAGCATCATTGACAGAATCATAAAGGAAATCCAGCCGGATACAGGGACCATTGGCCTGGAGGCAGGAGACGGCATGCAGTACTTCTGGTCCATGGAGCTGCTGAAGAAAATCATGGATTCCCAGCCGGACATCCGTTTCACGGATGGATCCCTGGCTATACAGAGAGCCAGGATGGTGAAAACGCCATGGGAAATTGAACGAATCCGCCATGTGTGCCGGATAACGGAACAAGCCATATTGGAAACAGGAAAGACTATTGTGGCGGGAGAGACAACGGAGAAGGACATATCCAAGGGCATTGCCATGCGCATGGCACGGGGCGGAGTGGATAAAATATCGTATCTGACCGTTACCAGCGGTATTGACAAGTACTGCACATTCAATACATATGCCACAGACCGTGTGGTTCAGAAGGGTGAGTATGTCCTGGTGGATATCAGCGGTCACATTGACGGGTATGCGTCCGACCTTACCAGGGTGTTCTATCTTGGAACCGTGCCCCGGGAAGAGCGGGAAATGGCAATGACAGCCAGCGGCTGTGTGGCGGCGGCAAAGGAGGCCATGAAGCCGGGTGTTTCCGTTGCTGAAATCAACCGTATCTGCGAGGGATACATCCGGGATTCCAGATTTGGAAAATTTCTGCTTCACTCCAGCGGACACTGCATCGGCCTCAACGTGGTGGAGTATCCCACCATACACGATGAAGCCAATGAAAAACTGAAGCCAGGCATGGTGTTTGCCGTGGAAAACGGAGTGTATCCCTATGACCTGGAAAAGGGAGTGGAGTCCATTTATCTGTCCTTTCGGATGGAGGATGAGGTGCTGGTGACAGAGGACGGCGCGGAATGGATAACCGGTCCGGGAGAGCCTGTGATTGAAGTGGGGGCAAACCACTGACAGGTGACATGGAAATATGACATAAGATGCAGAATATAAAATACAGAATATAAAATACAGGGCGCCGGACAATCTTACTGTCCGGCGTCCTGTTGGTTTAATGCCCCCGGAATTTGTTTCATGCAGAAGGTTATCTGTTTTCCCTTCTGACCCGGCAGGGATTTCCGTATGCAACGGTATTGCTGGGAATATCTTTTGTAACCACACTCCCTGCCCCGATCACCACGTTGTCGCCAATGGTGACACCCGGCATAATAATGGCGCCTCCGCCAATCCAAACATTGTCCCCAATCACAACAGGAGCTGTCTGTGTCCTGCAGAACGCAAAGGAACCGTCCTGCTGCGGTACTCCAAACCGGTCCATTGCATTTGTGGGATGAAAGGCCGTATATATCTGCACATTAGGGGCAATGAGCGCATTGTTCCCGATACGTATCACATTATCATCTAAAAATGTGCAGTTCATATTGACTTCACAGTTGTTTCCAAAATAAATATTGTTGCCGTAGTCCGCAAAGAACGGCGCGGTGATCCAAAGGGCTTCCCCCCTTCCGCCTAACAGCTCATTTAAGATCTGATTCTTTTTCAGTGTATCCGCGGAATCCGTGCTGTTATAATCCCTTACCAAATCCTTTGCTCTGTGCCACTGTGTTAATAATTCTGCATCGCCGCAGTCATAGAGCTGTCCTGCCAGCATTTTTTCTCTTTCCGTCATGGCTCCTTACTCCTGTCTTTTCATCTGGTTTTATTATAACAGAGATAAAATAAAAAGGAAGCTCTGTAATGGTGCAGTTTTACCGGTTCAGATACCGCCACAAGGTAGTCCTGCTGATACCCAGCTTTTTTGCTGCTGCGGTCTGGTTGCCTTTGCAGGCATTCAGGACATAGTGCACGATATCCCGGTTCATCTCATCCAGAGACTGGCTGGTATCCAGGCAGAATGGGGAGGGATGGGAAACCGCCAGCCTGGAGTTTCCCGGAACGGCATCCGCGTCCTCTTTGGTGGAGCCGGAGCATGCATGGACCGGGAACGGAAATCCGGAAAACAGAACATTTTCCCTCTGGATTACTTCCTGTATGGTTTTTGCGCAGATGTAGGGGCCGTCTGTCCGTATGACGGCCTCCTTTAATATCCGCTTGAACTGGGTTCTGTTGTAAGGGTACTCGTATTGCTCCAAGAGCGCGGCCGCTTCATCGTCAACCCCCACCACCTGCCGCCCCAGTTCCTGGTTCAGGGTATTGATATAGAGACCGGCAGATGAGATGATGTCCTCCTTTTGTTCCCTCAGTGGTTTGATAGGCACCAGAATGCACCCCAGGGCATTGGTGTATTCAAAGACCACGTGGGGGGTGGCGCTTCCCGCGGTCTGGGTGCAGGAAAATATCAGATGGTTGCGCACATGCATGTTGGTGTCCAGTATGATGGAGAGCAGCTGCTTCTGCTTGGGCTTTTGCAATGAGTCCAGGTTGGAAATGTAGATGGTATTTCCGTTGTCCGTAAAGGGCGAGTTATAATGTTTGGTGATGAAGTCCCAGCTTTTATCGCTGATAAGAGAGCAGTTGATGACGTAGAGCGGGTTGTCACACAAGGGGCTCTTTGCATAGTAGATATGAGCCACCCGGTCTTTTCCTGTGCCGATTTCCCCTGTTATCATAAGGCTCAGAGGGGACGGGGACGGAGCCGCATCCTCGGTATTGGTAAGGATTTCTCTGGCCAGCTCCGTATTGCTGTAAAAGCTGTCCATAAAGCTGTTCTCCGCAGCCTGCTTGTCCATGATGGTCACCCCGTATTTTGAGTAGGCCAGGGGAATCTCGGAGCGCATGATATGGAAGATGATGTAGGGGCTCAGGGTCTCATCCACCAGATGGGAGGTGATGGAGTACATCTGGTTGTTTACTGTAATAAAGAAGGAACGCTTCCGTCCGGTGCAGCATTGCTCCAGTTCATTCTGGAGCTTTGCCTGTATGGGGACCGCGATCTCATCCTCCAGCGTGGTGTAGATGCATTCGCCTGTCCGGGACAGCACCAGGAAGCGGTTGGCGCTGCTGTCTAAGAGCTGGTGCATAAGGGACAGGGAGTGGTATAAATCCCTGTGGGTCTGCCAGGTATAGACTGCCTGGTCAACAGCGGCTTTCAGGCTTTCCATGCTGGAGGTGAGAAGGATAGGGGTTATGCCGATCAGCTTGGCATAGTTGTAGGGCACCGTATCGCAAATGACGGTCTTGTAACCCTGCTCCTTTAGTTTGTCCAGAAGGGAGTTGGCTTCGGACGTGGTGTTGATGGAAAATATATCTGTAGGTATCTTAAGAACATTGCATATGCTTTTTGCAATGGTGGTCAGGGAACGGAATCCCAGGACCGCAAATTTTGTTTTTGTATTCTCCGCTGTTTTCAGGCAGAGAAGAACGTCATAATAATCAATTCCAATGTCAATCACAGGGATGGGCACGCCTTTCGCAATGCGGCTGGCGGTATTGGCCCTTGAAATGATGATATCATAGTTCCTGTAATGTTCCTTTGCCAGGGAAAGTCCTGTTTCCACATTGCCCAGCATGGCTGTCAGCTGGATATCATCCCTTTGGCCTGCGTACCGTTTCATTAATGTTACCAATCCCTTATAGGGAGCAATTCCAAGTATCCTGACTTTTTCACCCATTCTGCCTCCTCTGGAAAATACAGCTTCCGAATGTTGCAATTTTAAACATATTATACAACATTTTCCTTGAATTGAAAAGCCCCCCTATATTACAATAAACTATGGAACTGACAGAGGAAACTAATGTGTTTCAAACGTGAACGATAAAGGAAAGTTGGGAGCCAATGGAAGAGAGATATCTGATTATTGCGGATGATTTTACAGGGGCAAATGATACGGGAGTGCAGTTAAAGAGGAGAGGATATCCGACGGAAGTCCTGTTTGCGGGAAAACCGGTGGATTCACAAAAATCAATTGTGATTGATACGGAGAGCAGGAATGCCTTGCCCGGCCATGCCTATGAAATCGTGCGTCATTCATTAGAACAGGTGGATTTCGGACAGTTCCGCTACATAATAAAAAAAGTGGATTCCACTATGAGAGGAAATATTGCCCAGGAAATAAAGGCAGTGGATGAAGCTTTTTGCCCGGAGCTTGTGGTGTTTGCCCCGGCCCTTCCCGCCTTGGGCAGGACCACCATGGACGGGGTGCAGTGTTTAAACGGCGTGGAAATCTGTAAGACAGAATTATCCAAGGACCCCAAGAATCCGGTAATGGAAGATAACCTGGTAAAGCTGCTGGGGCAGGTTTATGAGGAACCGGTGCTGTTAAAATACCTGCCGGACGTAAGAAGCCAGTCCTTTTCCCTTGACGGGGGCCGGATCTTTGTATGCGACGCTGAGTCGGATGATGACCTGAAACGGATCATTGCGGCAGTCAGGCAGGACGGGCGGCGGGCCCTGTATGTGGGGACGGCGGGAATGGCAGACAACATGATGGAACTGGAAAAGCCCACCCTTCCGTCCTTTGGCGTGGTGGCCAGCATCAGTTCGGTGGCCAATGAACAGATGCATTACTGTGAAAGGGCCGGATACGCCATGGTCAAGGTACCTGTGGCCCAGCTCATGACGGGAACAGCCCGGCCTGAGGAATACCGCGACATGGCTGTGGAATATTTAAAGAGCGGGAGAGATACCATCCTTCTTACAGATACGGCTTATGACCGGGAACTGATTGAGCTTTCCCAGGAAGTGGGAGAGAAAAGCGGGATGGATTTGACTGAGGTGGGGGATTATGTGCGCTCACTCATAGGCAGGATGGCCAAAGAGGTGCTGGACTCGGTTGAGGTATCGGGGGTATATCTCACCGGCGGGGATACGGCCCTGGGTATGCTCATGAACATCGGGGCGGACGGTTCCGAGATACTGGCTGAAATCCTGGTGGGCGTCCCGCTGGTAAGGGTTAAGGGCGGGGCCTGTGAGGGACTTAAACTGGTAACAAAGGCAGGGGCTTTCGGCACAGAGGATGCTGCGGCGTTTGCCATGAGGAAAATAAAAGAAAGAGGAGGAATATAACCCATGAGAGAATTTTTACTGCCTTATGGAAAGGAAACACTGAAAGCGGAAATTGAAGAGGAGCACCTGGCCGGTGTGCTTGTATCAGAACTCCATGATTACAAGGCACCCATGGGGGGAGCCCGGCTGGTGCAGGAGGCGCTGGAGCATCCCATTGGGACTCCCAGGC
>ENA-OWZK01000602-OWZK01000602.1-human-gut-metagenome-genome-assembly--contig:-NODE-602-length-10253-cov-11.4277_pt1 | contig 10253 bp, 9 predicted proteins | sample MGYA00249764_ERZ652114 | MGnify/ENA primary metagenome ERZ652114 (study PRJEB26925, sample SAMN05827163) | human gut metagenome | biome: ENVO:2100002; feature: ENVO:00000062; material: ENVO:00002003... | reverse complement strand
CGGCAGCGTCAGATGTGTATAAGAGACAGATATTTATGACATGCTACCATATGTCCCGGCTCCACCTGACGAAGTGCGGGGGTTTCCTGTCTGCAGCGTTCCTCACACCACGGACAGCGGTTATGGAAGCGACAACCCCCGATAGATCTGGACTGTACCCCAGTATCCGTAACGATCTGATCCAGAGTTTTGACTCTCGGGTCCGGAACCGGAATCGAGGAGATCAGCATTTTTGTATAAGGATGCAGCGGATTGGAATAGAGCTTATCTGCATCTGCGATCTCCATGAGATTTCCAAGATAAAGCACCCCGATCTCATCACAGATCTTCTGGACCACCTGCAGCTGATGGCTGATGAACAGATAGGTCAGCCCGTATTTTTCCTGAAGATCCTGAAGCATCTGGACGATCTGGGCCTGCAGGGAAACATCCAGCGCAGAAATGGGCTCATCGCAGACTACAAATTCCGGCTGTACGGAAAGTGCTCTTGCAATGGAAATCCTCTGACGCTGTCCGCCGGAAAACTCATGAGGATACTTCAAAAGATCCTGATCTTTGAGGCCAACCACGCGGATCAGTTCTTTGGCACGCTCCTTACGTTCTTTCTGCGTGTACATTTTATGGATCGCCATAGGCTCACAGATGATATCCTGCACTGTATGGCTTGGGTCCAGAGAGGAATAGGGATCCTGAAAAACGGACTGCATTTTTTTGCGGTATGGAAGCAGTTCTTTTTCACCCATGGCTCCGATCTCTGTTCCTTCATAAAAAATCTCACCGCCTGTGGGTTTATGATAACGTAGGATTGCCTTTCCGATGGTAGATTTTCCGCTTCCGGATTCTCCTACCAGACCGAAGGTTTTCCCCTTTTCAATCGAAAAGCTTACCTGATCCACAGCCTTCAGTATGCCCGGCTTAAAGGACAGAAGCTTCGGAGATTTCTGTTTAAAATATACTTTCAGATCTTTTACTTCAATTAAGGGCTTGCTCATCTCTTCTCCTCCCTTCTGTGACAGAATATCCTGTGTCCCTCTGAAGCCTCATAATATTTCGGAAGACAGGCTTCACAGGTTTTGTCCGCATATTTACAGCGATTCAGGAAGGGACACAGATCACCGTTTCCGTCCGAAAGATCTCTCTCCAGAAACTGTTCAAAGGTACCTCCCACCCGCGGCATGCTTGCGATCAGTGCCTGTGTATAGGGATGTCCCGGATGAAGAAAGATCTCTTCTACCGTTCCCTCTTCCACCACGTAGCCACCACACATGACAGCTACCCGTTTACAGGTCTGCGCTACAACGCCCAGATCATGGGTGATCAGGATGATGCTCATATTGTTTTTTTTCTGAAGTTCCAGAAGCAGATGAAGGATCTGCGCCTGGATCGTAACGTCCAGGGCTGTGGTCGGCTCATCTGCGATCAGGATCTTCGGGTCACTGCTCATGGCCATGGCGATCATCACACGCTGGCGCATACCGCCGGAAAGCTCGTGGGGATAGCTGTTCATAGCCTTTTCCGGGTCTGTGATGCCAACGGCTGTGAGAAGCTCCAGCACCCGGGCCTTTGCTTCTTTTTTGTTCATATTGGTATGGCGCCGGATCAGCTCTACCATCTTATTGCCAACAGTGTAAACCGGATTCAGTGCGGAAAGAGAATCCTGAAAGATCATGGCGATCTCACCACCGCGGATCTCACGGAGCGCTGCTTCATTTTTCTTCAAGATATCTTCTCCCCGGAACAGGATCTCACCACCCATGATCTTACAGTTGGATGGTCCGAGACGGAGAATGGATTTGGTGGTCACGCTTTTTCCGCTTCCGGACTCTCCTACGATCCCGAAAAAATCCCCCTCACCGATGGCAAAGCCTGCACCTTTTACTGCCTGTGTCTCTCCAAGGTCTGTAAAGAAAGACACCTTCAGATCTTTTACTTCCAGTAATTTTTCCATATGTAAATGTCCTCCTTACTTGGGCTCGAATACTTTTCTTAATACTTCTCCCAGATAATTGAAGCTGACGACCGTGATCAGGATCAGGATTCCGGGGAAAATAGCCAGATACGGTGCCTGCTGGATATAGCGCTGTGCATTGCTCAGCATACTTCCCCAGGAAGCCGTAGGCGGCTGGATACCCAGGCCGAAAAAGCTCAGCGCAGATTCCATCAGGATGGCATTGGCAATGTTCATGGTTGCAGCCACGATAATGGTAGGCATGATGTTAGGCAGGATATGATGTACAATGGTGGAGAATTTCTTCTGTCCGGAGATCTTTGCATAGATGACATACTCTCTCTCGTTCAGGGAAATAGTCTCGCCACGGACGATCCTGGCAATGTTCATCCAGGTCAGAAAGCCGATGATCAGGACAATGTTCTGAAGTCCCGGTTTCAGGAAGGCATTCATAACGATCATGATCAGGAATGTCGGAAGGCTCATCAGCGCATCCACCAGACGCATCAGCACTGCATCCACCGTTCCTCCCACAAAACCGCTGATGGAACCGATGATCACACCAAGGGCTGTCGAAAGCACCATGGAAAGGAAGCCCACCAGAAGGGATGCTCTTCCTCCGTAAATACAGCGAGCCAGATAATCCCGTCCCATATCATCCGTACCGAAAAGGTGTGCCATGGATGGAGCATTCAGTCGCTCTGTGGCGCTGATGGCATTGGGATCTACCGGATACAAAAAGGCAAAAATGGAGATCAGTGCCAGCAGGATGATCGCTGCTGCACCTGCCACTGCAAGTTTATTTGTCTTAAAACCAAGTTTGATATTTTTCCAGATATTTTCTCTCATGTCCCTTTACCTCCTAACATCCTGCTTTGCGGATCCTCGGATCAAAGACAGCATACAGGATATCTGCCAGAAGATTTCCGAGCACCACGAGAAGCGCGGTAAACATGGTGATTCCCATGATCAGGGGATAATCATACTGCATAACAGCGGTCACTGCCAGCTGACCGATTCCCGGCCATGCAAAAACCTGCTCGGTGATAATGGCACCGGAAACCAGAGACTGCAGGCTCATTCCGAGAACTGTGATCATAGGAAGCATGGCATTTTTCAGTACATGCCGGAAAAGGATTCCAGACTCTTTCATTCCGTAAGCCTTCTGCACCATAACATAATCGGAGGACATTTCCGTAATGGTACTGCTTCTTAAATACCGGATGTACTGTGACGCATTTGCAAAGGTCAGAACTGCGCAGGGCATGACCATATGCAGGATCAGATCTCCTAAGGAACGGTTGCCGTCTGAATGCATACCGATACTTGGCAGGATATGGAGATGCACACTGAAGAGATAGATCAGCATGATACCGAACCAGAACGTAGGAATGGAGATACCTACATAACAGAACATGCTGGTGATCTTATCCAGAACACCATTTTTATTCTTTCCTGAATACAGGCCCAGTACAATGGCAATGAGAAAACCAAGCAGCATGCTGGTCCCCATTAGGATCACGGTTGCGGGAAGCCTCTCCAGCATCTGTGTCAGGACCGGTCGGTTATTCATCAGGGAATTTCCGAAATTCCCGTGAAAGATCCTTCCCAGCCACAGAAAGTACTGCTCATAGACAGGCTTTGTAAGTCCCAGGCTTTCTCTCAGGTTCTGGATATATTCTTCACTCATATTTGGTTCCACATAAGTCAGGACAGGATCTCCGGGCGCTGCTTTTGTCAGTGCAAAGCAGAGAACAGAGACAATAAACAGTGTCAGAATACACTGTATCAGACGGTTTACGATCTTCTTCAAAATGTACCTCCTTTATTTTCCCCGAAAACAGGAAATCGGCTGGCGCAAAAACGCGTCAGCCTCTTTCTGTTTCCGGTATTCATCCGCTATAAAATTATTTATTTCTCCAATGTGTAGATCTTGGAATAATCATAATAAATAGTTTTTAACAGACATTCATCAAAGCCTCCGAAATCTTTACTTACCGCATAGAAACCATTGGAATAAGCGATCGGATAGATATACATGTTATCATTGATCGTATTCTGGATCTCCTTATAAATCTCGCCACGTTTTGTCTCATCTGCAGTGCTGTTGCCCTCTTCCCACAATGCATCCAGATCTGTATCCTTGATCCTGGAATAGTTGGAACGGCTGACGGAAGAACTCATGTCTGCATAAAGGCTCGGCTCTTCTCCCAGAGTGTAGAAGCTCAGTACCAGATCATAATCTGTGCACTCAGGATCCTTTGTCTTATTCTTGAAGGTAGACTCATCTGTAGGAAGAAGATTGATGGTGATTCCTACATTGGCAAGGGCAGACTGTACATACAGAGCCTCACTCTCCATTGTCTTATCTGTGGAGATATACATCAGGTTCAGAGAAAGACTTGTCTTTCCTGCTTCGGAAAGGAGCTCCTGTGCTTTAGCCGGATCATTGTCGTAGGTATTGTCCGGTTTTGTATAGTAGAGTGTATCCGGTGTAAAAATAGAATCTGCAGGCTCTGCATAATCCTCGGAAAGGAAAGCAAACTGACAGAACTCCTCTTTATTCAGTGCGTATGCGATCGCCTGACGTACCTTTACATCCTGAAGATCTTCGTTCAGCTCATTCATGAACATGGCGTTGACACGTCCGGAATTATAGGTATTGATGTTTACGTTATCGTAAGCACTGACGGTATCGTAATCATCTGCGCTGATCAAACGTGCATCCAGATCTCCGCTTGCAAGTGCCGCATTGGCGGAGCTGGAATCCTTTACGATCTTGAAGGTGATGGAATCCAGATTTACATCATCAAAATAGTCATCGAATTTTGTTACTTTATAATACTCTCCGGATTTGTATTCCTCGAACTTAAAAGGACCACTTCCCACCGGTTCATTGTTGAGATCACTTTCTCCGATATTCTCCACGCCGTCATAAATATGCTTCGGAATACAGTAAACCTGGCTCAGTCCGCCAAGAAATCCTGCGGAAGATGATCCAAGGGAAATCTTGACTGTAAGGTCATCAACCTTCTCTGCCTCTACTGCCTTGTCATTAACGTATCCGTAAGAAGAATACGGAACATTCTGCTTCTCATCTACCAGCACCTGCATGGTGAATACCACATCATCGGCTGTGATCGGCTGACCGTCATGCCATTTCAGTCCGTCTTTGAGCTTCAGTGTGAATTCGCTGGCATCATCATTGGCTGTTACACTTTCGCAAAGTCCGTTTCCGTAATACATCTCTCCGTTCACGATCTCAAAAAACGGGCTGTACAGTGCCTGCATCATATCGAAGCTTGTCTGATCCACAACATAAAGCGGATTGATGTTCTGCGGATCTGCTGTTTCTGCAATGGTAATATTTCCGCCTTCCGCCTTGGTTCCTTCTGTTTCTGCTGCAAAAGCAGTCATTCCTGACATAACAGTTGTTCCTGCCACTGCAGCTACCAGAAGCGCTGCCAGTACTTTTTTTCTCATTTCCTGTTCCTCCTGTGTTTCAGTGAGTATTCCTCTTTTCCCACCAGTTTAATATGATATAAGCAAGATAATACTATACCATATTACCTTTGTCAAGCTGTCCCTGGCTCTTCAGAGATTTTTTTACTGCATTTCGTTAAAGTTTGTATTTATTCTACATACAAATCACACAGGCGTCAAGATAATTTTTCTGTATCATGCCCCAGATCTATATATTCTTCATCAGTCTTTTACGATGGCAATGATATCATCTGCGTTGATCACCAGATATTTCTCACCCTCATATTTGATCTCGGTTCCTGTGTATTTTCCGTAGATCACACGGTCGCCCGGCTTTACCTGTACCGGTACTTCTTTACCGTCTACGACCTTACCGCCACCTACTGCGATAACCTCTGCCTGCTGGGTTTTCTCCTTGGAGCTGTCCGGAAGTACGATGCCGGATGCGGTTTTGTCTTCTGTCTCAAAATATTTTACGATAACTCTGTCTGCAACTGGTTTTAATGCCATATTCATTTCCTTCTTTCTGTGATTATTAGCACTCTTAAACTTCGAGTGCTACTTTTTTTATCATACTACACATCCCAAAATTGTCAAGATATTTGCAGATATGTAGTATGATATTATTTATGATAGGGCTCTCCGCTGATGATACGATAGCTGCGGTAGATCTGTTCCAGAAGGATCACACGCATCAGCTGATGAGGAAATGTCATCTTCGAAAAGCTTAAAGCATAGTCTGATCTCTTCAGTACTTCTTTTCCAAGACCGATAGAGCCGCCGATCACAAACTGGATATGGCTGGTCCCACGTATTCCCAGCTCGTTGATCTTCCGTGCGAAGTTCTCAGAGGTCAGCTGTTCGCCTCCGATCTCCAGAGTGATCACAAACGCATCATCCCGGATATATTTAAGAAGACGCTCCCCTTCCTTGTTCCGAATGGCATCTTCTACTGTTTCGCTGGCATTATCCGGTGTTTTTTCGTCGGACACTTCTATGATCTCCAGCTTGCAGTAACGCCCGAGGCGCTTGGAATACTCCGCAATGGCATCCCGCAGATATTTTTCCTTGATCTTCCCTACTGTCAGGATACTTATTTTCATCCGCCGTTCTCCTCCAGATAATTCTCAAATTCTTCTGCTGACATCAAAACCTTCCTTGGCTTGGTTCCTTCCTCCGGACCTACCACTCCTGCGTCACAAAGCTGATCCATGATCCTTGCCGCACGGTTAAATCCGATCTTGAACATACGCTGAAGCATACCGATGGAGGCCTTTTCCTTCTCAATGATAAATTTACCGGCTTCTGTAAAATAGACATCTCTGTCACCGCCGCCGGCTCCTCCCGGGATACCGGCTGTATTGACCTGCTTCTCGATGGAGGTATCATAAACAGCACCCTGATTTTTGTCAGAAACATATTCTACGACTGCACTGACCTCCTCATCTGAAACAAAAGCACCCTGCAGTCTGGCCGGCTTCTGATATCCCTGAGGATAAAACAGCATATCGCCCTTGCCAAGAAGCTTCTCGGCACCGTTCATATCCAGGATCGTTCTGGAATCCACACCGGAAGATACGGAAAATGCGATCCTAGACGGCATATTGGCCTTGATCAGACCTGTGATGACATTGACCGATGGCCTCTGGGTAGCAATGATCAGATGGATACCTGCTGCACGTGCCAGCTGGGCCAGACGGCAGATCGCATCCTCAACTTCTCCCGGCGCAACCATCATAAGATCCGCAAGCTCGTCCACGATGATCACGATCTGCGGCATCTTCTCAGGTGCCTTTTCTCCCTCCGGGACCCGCATATTGGCAACCTTTTTGTTATATTCTCCAAGATTACGTACCCCATATTCCGCAAAGGCATTGTAACGGCTGGTCATCTCGGAAACAGCCCAGTTCAGCGCACCGGCCGCTTTCTTCGGATCTGTGACCACCGGAATGAACAGGTGCGGGATCCCGTTATATACACTGAGCTCCACCACCTTCGGATCGATCATGATCAGACGCACCTCATCCGGTGTAGCCTTATAAAGGATGCTGATGATCAGCGTATTGATGCAGACGGATTTTCCGGAGCCGGTTGCTCCGGCGATAAGAAGATGCGGCATCTTGGCAATATCTGCCACTACCGGTTTTCCGGCAATATCCTTACCTGCTGCAAAGGACAGCTTGGATTTTGCATTTTTAAACTCCTCTGACTGAAGAAGATCCCTCAGCATGACCGGGCTGTTCTCCTTGTTCGGGACCTCGATCCCCACGGCTGCCTTTCCCGGTATCGGTGCTTCGATGCGGATATCCGGTGTAGCAAGATTCAGCTTGATATCATCGGAAAGACCAACGATCTTGCTGACCTTCACACCCATTTCCGGCTGCAGCTCATAGCGGGTAACGGTAGGTCCGCAGCTCACATTGGTAACGGTTACATTGACGCCGAAATTATGCAGGGTTTCCTGAAGCTTCTGTGCTGTTTTACGCAGATGTGCATCGGAATCTCCCTGAGATCTGCCATCTCCGCGCTTCAGAAGCTTCAGCGGCGGATACTGATATGGTTTCTTCTCCGGAGCTTCTCCCTGGCTGATCTCATGCTGGATATTTCTGATCCCATGCTCGATCTCTGTCTGAGATGACTTCGGGTTTCTGGAGGGCTGATGAGATGCCTTCTGTTCAGCTTCCGGCTGAGGATCCTCCTTTATCTCAGCGGGAACGGCTGCCTTTCCTGTTTCCCGGGAAGCTTTTGCTGCTACAGCTGTCTTTGCCGGCAGGATCTGCTGCATCTCGGGAATATCCACATCCTCGTAGCCGGCATAGGCATCCTCCTCTTCGGCTTCCTGCATTTCTCTTTCGAAATCCGGCTCCTCCGACTCTTCCCGGGCCGGCTGGGACTGTGAACGGTGGATCTGGAATTCAAGCGGCTGAGCATGCTCCTCCGGTTTCTCATCAAGCCCTGGATCCTCTTCTGTCAGATCTGTATCTGCCGGAAGTACAGCCTTTTGTTCATCAAGGAAAGAAGGAAGATTAAATTCTCCTTCCCGGTTCGCCTTCACCGCAGCCTGTCTTTCTTTCTGCGATCTTCTTGTTTTTTTCTTTTGTTTTTTTGAGATATTTTCCGGATCTTTCTCTGTAAGGGCAAGTTCTTCTTCCTCCAGCTCTTCTTCCAGCCGGCGGATCTTCTCCGCTCTTTTTTCCGCACGGATCTTTCTGCGAAGCTCCTTCTGCTTTTCTCTGTCCGGCTGTCCCTCAAGATAAGCTTCTCTGCCCTCTCTTGCTGCATCTGTAAAAAAGTCCAGGATCTTATTCATAAATCCGAAGAAGGATCTCTGTGTTATGATGATGAGAGACACAAGAAGCACCAGAACGATGATCACAGTTCCGCCCACAACGCCAAAAGCGGATGCTGTGGAAATACATACTGCACCACCGAATACTCCACCGCCGGTACGGTATTCCGAACTCAGTGAATAATAATCCGAAAACGTGGTACTTGGCGTATAGCCCTCTGTGATCAGCTGAAGAAAGCCGCAGAGGAACACAAAAAATACCACGCCCGCCAGTACCTTTTTGTAGGCAAGGCGGTTGGTATTGTTCACGATCAGGAACGTAACTCCGGCAAAAAGCAGGATTGGGAAAATATATGCACAAAGTCCCATGATGCCAAAGCATACGGCACTGATGGCATTTCCTACGATCCCTCCCATACCAAATGCACTGATCATCAGGATCAGGCAGGCCGCAAACATCACAAGGATCAGGATCTCTGTCTGAAAGCGGTTACCGACAGGCTGCTGCTTCGCCGCAGGTTTTCTTTTTCTTTTTTTTGTCGTTTTTGAAGCTGCCATTGTCAGACTCCTCCCAGTTGATATCAAATATAATTCGCTGCCAGAATAAGGATTCCGGCTGCAAAAGAATAAAATGCAAAATAACGCAGTCTGACCTGATTCGAAAGCTTAAGCATAAAACGGATCACCAGATAGCCTGTGATCCCGGCCACGATCATTCCAAGAACATAAGTAAATCCCTGGCCAACAGTCATATGAACAGAAGTGAACTCTCCCATCTCCACAAAAAAAGCTCCCACCACAGCCGGAATGCTCATCAGCAGCGAATATTTCACTGCAAACTTCCGTCCGAGGCCGCAGAAAAGTCCTGCACTCATGGTAAGTCCAAGCCTGGAAAGTCCCGGAAACACAGAAAGACCCTGGCAGATACCCATCCACATAGCATCTCCGAAGCTGGTTTCTTTTGTTCCCTTGCTGCCATTGACATTACTGTAGTCCACAACAAGGAGGATCACACCTGTAAGAAGGATTCCGATCCCGGAAAACATGTGTGAGGATGCGCTTCGCACAACAAGTCGTTTGCACTGATATCCGATCAGGACTGTAGGAATAGTAGATACCATGATCAAGGCAGTAAGCTTCCGGTAAGTTCCGCTTATGATCTTTGCGTAGGTAAGCTCTTTCCCAGTCCTACGGTTATAGAGAAAAATATTGGCATTTCCGATCAGATCCAGTATCATTCCGATCAGCTCGATCCCGATCTTCTTGATGTCCTTCAGAAAAACAAGGATCAGAGCTATCATAGTTCCCAGATGGAGCATCACTTCAAAAAGCACACCGGAGCCTCTGGTACCGCCCAAAAGATCCTGCACTCCACAGAGATGTCCGAAGCTGCTCACCGGCAGAAATTCGGTGATTCCCTGAATGATTCCCAATATAATCGCATGTATCACTGACATAATGATATTTCCTTTTCTTAAATTTTTTCCAACACATTATAGCATAACTGCTGTCTCTTATACACATCTGACGCTG
>ENA-OWZK01000598-OWZK01000598.1-human-gut-metagenome-genome-assembly--contig:-NODE-598-length-10304-cov-31.8712_pt1 | contig 10304 bp, 16 predicted proteins | sample MGYA00249764_ERZ652114 | MGnify/ENA primary metagenome ERZ652114 (study PRJEB26925, sample SAMN05827163) | human gut metagenome | biome: ENVO:2100002; feature: ENVO:00000062; material: ENVO:00002003... | reverse complement strand
GCTTTTTCCTGTTCTGGCGTCAGGTCGATTAATTCCTGCAAAGTTGCCATATCACCCTCCTTTGATGCCAATGTTTACAGCCTGGCAAGCTTCTTCGAGTACCCAGTCAACAGCGTCTTTCCATGCTCCGGTTTCGGCTGGCGGATTCTCACACTTTACCTGTTCATAAAAGCGTACCGCTTTAACAAGCCCTTCCGGCACTACCGGCGCTGGCAAGGCAGCGTGATAGTAGAGTGGCATAGTTTTGTACAGTGGTTCGCCAGGACTTCCGTCAACCTGATTCCATTCTTCAACCCAGGCATCAACAACCGCTTTGCTGGTTGATACATGTTCTTCTGAATCTACATTTTGTCCTGATATACAGAACATAACTGCCTCTGCTTCCAGCTCGCCCAGCAGCGCTAAGACGGTAGCGGGATTGGCTGCGGCGATGAATTCAGCATTGGCCTGCTGTTCCATTTGGAAATCTTCATCGAAACCGCTTTCTGGATGCGCCCCTTCAATTCTGCAAATGGGAATATATCCAGCAGCCTCGCGATGAATTAGAGCATCATCACCATCAAATCGGCCCTCTCCATATTCGAGCGACCACTCGCCACACGTTGCTTTTTCTGCCTTAGCACGCAGTGCCTGATAATCAATCTTGCTCACTGGTTGCCTCCTTTGCGAAGCTGGGCAGCAAAGTCAACTAACCACTCAGTCATTTCAACCTTCCCTACCAGGTCTGAACCAGGGTGCATACAGCAATCACTCTGCGCCGCTTTGAAATCCTTATACTCATATTCTTGGGCCACCAGATTTTTTGCAGCTTCTATAGCAGCATCCACCCCCTGCGCCCGCACTTCAGACAGGAAAGCATCGGTGGCTGGAATGGGCTTTTGTGGTGATATAGCAATGCGAATTGTCTCAAGGTCTGGATCTGTTTCCGCTGCTGGCACCTTGATATAACCCATCTGCACCCCATTCATGATGAATCTGCGACGGTCATCACATATCGCCTTTAGCCCCGCATTCTCCGCTGCCAGCGTCGAAAACTTCTCGTGTGCCAACTTAACAGCTGCATCAGCCTGCTTAATTGACTCAATCGCTCTCTGGTGGTCTTCGGCCAGCTCATTAGCACGCACCAACTGAACTTCCAGTTGCGCTGCCAAACAGCGAACAAGCACGGATGGTGCGCCTGTCATGTCGTCAGCTAACGCATGCCCTGATGCCACTAAATCTTTGATCATACCTTCAGCCATACTTTCCATCTTTACCCTCGCTTATCCACATAACTTATTGATTACATTGATAACTAAAAAGATCGTCGATTCAGAACTTTTCGATGTTCCAGCCACCACCTGCTTTCTTTGGTTTAACCGTTACCCCGATGATTCGGAACGGATACTGATCTGCGGCGACTTTGGTTTTCACCCTGGCGTCGTCGCTCCAGAAACCTTTCACTTCGTGCAGTTCCATCTCGCCGGTGGCGAGCATCACAGCAAAATCGGGCGTATAGAACGTGTTGTCAGCTAACCGCAGCTTGATACCCTCAAATCGATACCAGACGATTTCTCCTGCACGTTTACGCAGCTCAAGGTGCTGGCAATACGCAGATTCTGTTTTGTTCATCTGGCCTGTTTTGAGTCGACCAAGAGCCTGTATCTGTTTTCTCATGATTTACCCCTTAGGTAATTAAAAACCACATAAGACACGAAATCAATAGATTTTAGAATATTTTATTACCTCGAAGGTAATTATCGAGACGTAAAAAAATGCGCTATCGCGCTGGTATTACTTGATAAATCCTGACGCCTTTCCCCGCCTGTATTCCTCCATCAGCCACTGCGCCGGTGTTATTCCCCCAAGGGTGGCGGCGTTAGGCATGCACCCGAAACTTCGCCCTGGTGGATGGTAAACGTCTCTCCCTGTGTCCGGAGGCGTACTCATGGGTTCTGGCTTTGCCTGTATGCTGATCACCGGATCGGGTATCTGCTGTCCGGAAGCCACCTTTTTCGCCCAATCATCGAGCAGCCTGCGCGCGTGTTTCTCAACCTCAATCTCGCTAAGCTGGCGCTGATACATTGCACGGCGGGTATCACATACGACCCAGTACATAACCGGATGTCGCCACGGGAATCTTTCGGGACCACCAGGATATAAACTTTTTTCCTTGCTGTACCGGTGAAACTCCGCCATCACATCGTCAATGGTGACGCCAAGAACCATCTTGCTGTCTTTACACCACTTGATGAATTGCCCTGGCGACGGCCAGAACGGAGATTCACTGGCGCGGGCGTGGCGCATACCAGCAGAAACCTGTTCACGGGTTCGGATCCCCCCTTCGGCAAACGCAGCAATCCACTGCTGTTTTGCAGCAACTTCCTGCTCTGGCGTCTTCAGGTTGGTTACCACTGCCGCCGGAAACAGTTGTTTCAGCTGTTTGAAAAGGGCATCAACAAGCCTCTCTGCTGACATGTTCACCACGTTGTCATTGTTGGTGTACTGATGCTCATAACCTGACATGCGAGAAAGGGCTTCTCCGTCACGGTTTTGTATCGCGGTAAAAACGTTGTTCACAAGAAATCCTCCCATGCTTCAGGGCTGTTCCAGTGCGGAACGTTGTTATCAGATAATGTTGATTGCTTCTGTCTGCTAATCTGCAGCCGCCTTGCCAGCTTCTGCTCCCACTGTGCCTGATGGTATGCCTTACCCTCAGCCATCCAGTAAATTCTGAACTCTGCAAGTTCCTGTGCCGTTGGCAGACTGTCCAGGTAGATCCCCTGCAATGAGCTTTTCCGAAGAAAGTCATCTGATGGTTGCCATTGTTCATGCATGACAAATTTGCCTAATTGCCCTGGCCCACCAGGAGGAACAAAGTTATTCATCACGGCGTTGTTTGCGCCGGGGTCATGATGCACAGAATCCCCGTTTTTTGTCCTGCTCTCCCTCTCTTGGTTAAATGACTGGTTATATGACTGGTTCTGGATCCCGTTTTTGGGATCATTCAACATCCCGTTTTTGGGATCATTCAACATCCCGTTTTTGGGTATATTCCCGTTTTCGGGTTCATTACCGTTTTCGGGTTCATTACCCCCCTCCCGGTCGCCTTTAATGTTCCCGTTTTTGGTTATATTAAGAGAGAAAACCCGTACTCTTTTCGTCGCCCCCTTTCTCTCTCCGGTATCTGAAATAAGACCCATTTTCATGAGCGATATAAGCCCGGCCTGCACGGTTTTTTTATTCAGGCAAGTGTCTTTAACGAGGCGTTCTATGCTGGGGTAGCAGAGGTTATATTCATCGGCTCTGTCAGCCATCGAGAGCAGTATGAGCTTTAATGACGAGCTACCTGGATCTGTCTCCCAGGCCCAATCTGTTGCATGTCTGCTCATGATTAATCTCCGCTATCAGCTTGAATGTTGTGGGGAGGAATTAATCATGATCTGCTTAATCTCTGCCCTGATGCGACGGTTTGATTCCATGGTGCACTCAACACAGTGTCCGTTGTAAACCCAGCGTTCACTGTCATGTCCGTGCTTACATTGTTTTCCGGTGTAATAGCGTTTAAGTCCGCGCTTTGCGGCATCAATACGTGTAATGATTTCCATGGTAAGCCCTGTTATTAGTATTGGGATTACGGTTATTTTGTGCTGACACAAAAAAAAGATCAACCAGATTTGGTTTTTTATTACCTTTGAGGTACGAATAGATATGAAAAGACCGCCGGGTGGCGGTCTACAGAGGGTTGTAGCTGGATATCATGAGTAGAAGAAGTATGCCAGTTCTGCTTTTGAGCGCAGCCATTGTCTTGTTTTACAGGCTTTAAAAAGCCCATTCATCAATACTTTACCTGGCATTTTGCGCTTACCTGTTAAGTGAGTCTGGATATAGTGACTCGTCGTTCCGGCTTCCTGTGCGAAGGCTTCACGCTCATCCGGAGTAAGTGCAAGCCAGTGCTTTTTGAAATCGAAATGTCCGTTATCGCTCATAGCTATTGCCTGATATTTATTTCAGATAATAAATATTCACCCATAAGGTAACAAAAATCAAGGATAGTTACCTATGAGGTGCATTTACCTGTTGGGTAATATTGCTTTAAATTGAATCATCTACTGATTCATATATGAGACGATTTTCCAGAAAATGAAAAGTATCCAGGACGTCCGCAGGCAAAATCTCAACGACTTGATCGACCGTGAATTCAATGGTGTTCAGACGCGGATGGCAGAAAAACTTGGAACTCAGGCAAATCTGGTAAACCGCTGGGCTCTTGGCAAGAAGGTTATCGGCGACCAGGTTGCGCGAAAAATTGAAGCTGCCGCCAATAAACCACGTAACTGGCTTGATATCGATCGCTCGCTTTCTCAGGAGGGTTTTCAGCCTGTCGGACCAAGCGACATTGGTCAGCTGGCGGCTCACAACCTGGAACGCTGGATGAGCGAAAGCCGCGACCTTTCAACACAAGGAAAACTTCACCGCGCATCCGGCGTCGCCCAGGTGACAATCAGCCGCCTGTTAAACAATGAAGTCAGCGTTTCCATTTCCACCCTGGAGAATGTTGCATCCGCATTCGGGCGTCACGGCTATGAATTACTGATTCACCCGCACGACCCTGCGACCATCAACTATGACCGCTCGCGCTACGCATTGTTACCCGAAACCGAGAAAGCAAAGATCGAAAGTTACATTGAATTTGTCATCAACCAGAACGAAAAAAATAAACAATAAAACTATAGTTTTCAGCAAGTAAGCCGCCTCATGGCGGCTTTTTTATTGCCATCAAGATTACCTTATGGGTAATTTTTTTAACTCATATCTATTGACATCAAACCAAATACGCATAATCATTACCTCAACGGTAACAGACCGAGGTAACAAATTATGCAGTGGAAAATCATCAACGGTTGGTACTGCGTTACTGCATGCGGATTCATGAGCTGGAAGTTCCGCACCTTACAGGAAGGCATTAAGTGGGCTTTCGTCAGCAAAGAAGCTCGCGATGTGGCCAACGATAACGAGATATGGGAGGGCTGATAATGAACGTTAATCAGCAGAAAAATCTTCAAAAAATCATGCTGGCATTCGACAAGGACTACTGCCTGTCAGAACAGCTATATGACCGACAAGTTGAACTGATTGAGAGTATCCGGCTTCATCAACTGGCCTCAACTTTCGACGTTGTAACAGGCAAAGGCGTTCGCCAGGAAGTACTGGAGGCCGCTAAAGACAGCCCTGAGTTCGAAGAACTAATGGATGCCTACCGGCGCGAGGCAATGGCAATTATCGCCCGCTGGGATCTGGCGGATCGGATTGATGGGCAGAGGGACGCGGCATGATGCGGAACGCTGGAATCATGGATAGAAGAAAATACATCGGAGGAAGCGATGTTGCAGGGATTCTTGGAATTAGCCCATGGCGCACCCCGCTTGAGGTTTATCTGGATAAGGTCCAGCCACGTGTCAAACCAGTAGACCCAAGCAAGCAGAAAGTTTTCACGCGTGGCCAGCGTATGGAGCCATACGTAATAGACCTGCTTTCTGAGGAAACAGGGATGGAAATCGTTCATCGCGGAAACCGCTATATCCACCGTGATTACGATTTTATTGCAGCTGAGATCGATGCAGAAGCAGCGTCAGGAGAGAACATTGAGATCAAAACAGTTAGCCCGTTCAAAGCCAAAGAATGGGGAGAAATCCAGACAGATGCAATTCCTGTGCATTACACGGCCCAGGCCATGCATGGGTTGATGGTTACAAACAAACAGGTATGCGTTTTCGGTGTGCTTATCGGTGGCGACGACTTCCGAATCTATCGGGTTGAGCGTGATGAAGAAACTATCCAGGCGATCTTAGAAAAAGAAATCGCTTTCTGGGACCGAGTGAAAAATCTTAACCCGCCGGAAGCTACCAGCGTAAGCGATGTATCGCTGATGTTTGAGAAAGATGCCGGGACAAGTATCGAGGCTGACGGAAAGGCACTCGCACTATTCAACGATCTACGAGACATGAAGTCACGCAGAAAATCACTGGAAGAAGAAATAGCTATATCAGAAGAGAAGCTGAAGATGTACATGCAAGAGCATTCAGTCCTGACCCTGGACGGAAAGCCGCTCTGCACATGGAAATCTCAGATCAGCAACAGATTCGACCAGAAGCTATTCCAGTCAGTACACCCTGAGTTATTCGAAAAATTCAAAACAACAACGACACAACGCGTCTTCAGAATGAAGTAAGGAGAAAAAATGTCTATCAATGCACTTAAGGCAGCGGCTACCGGTAACCAAGTTGCACATCATAATGAGAAACCAACAACTCTGGCCGGACTTCTGGCAGACCCAAAAATTAAAGCTCAGATGGCTTTGGCACTTCCAAAGCACATGACAGCAGACCGTCTGGCGCGCATAGCAACCACAGAGATCCGAAAGGTTCCAAAACTTGCATCATGCGACCAAGCCAGCTTCCTGGGGGCAATTATGCAATGTGCCCAATTGGGTCTTGAACCAGGCGGAGCTCTTGGACACGCTTACCTGATACCGTTCGACAAACGCCAGAAAGTAAATGGAAGATGGGAAACCGTATCTACAGAAGCACAGCTGATTATCGGCTATCGCGGAATGATTGACCTTGCCCGCCGCTCAGGGCAGATCCTGAGCATCTCGGCTCGTACCGTACATACAAACGACAAATTCAGCTACTCATACGGCCTGGAAGAAACGCTCGAGCATTTACCTTGCGAAACAGGTGACCGCGGAGAACTAACGCACGTTTACGCCGTTGCCCGACTGAAAGATGGCGGTGTCCAATTTGAAGTTATGAGCCGGGCAGACGTTGAGAAAGTTCGTGCACTGAGCAAAGCCGGTAGCAGTGGCCCATGGGTTGATCACTTCGATGAGATGGCTAAAAAAACAGTAATTCGCCGACTGTTCAAATATCTTCCTGTTTCTATTGAAATGCAGAAGGCTGTTGTTATGGATGAGCGCGCTGAAGCTGGACTTAGCCAAGATAACGCAGCTGTTATCACTGGTGAATATTCCGTAGTTGACGATGAGCGTCAACACCTATCGCCAATTTCAGATTCAGAACGAGAAGAAGCTCGAGAATATATCATCGCGATACTTAATAGCCTGGATCCATCTGCTGAAGATGCAAAAACGATGTTCAAGCGCGCTGAAAATGAAATTAACACCATGGCTGACAAGCTCGGTGATGAATATCACCAAAAATTCATGATGACGCTTAACGATATGCGTCCAGAATTCGAGTAACCACCACCGCGGCGCCACACGCGCCGCACTGCAACCAAGAGAGGTATTTATGAAAGGTGCATTAGGTAAGAAGGAACTCCTGGCGGTGGTGCCACTGTCATGGAGCACTATCGACCGTATGGAGCGCGCAGGTGAATTTCCTAAACGCTGGTATATCACTGACAAACGCTGCGCATGGAACCGTGACGAAGTTGAGCGTTGGCTTGATGAACGTCAGGCAGCAAGCCCGGCAGAGTTCCAGGGTAAAAAACCTCCTGTTCAGCAACGTGTATATCGTCCTGTGAGCAACGCGGCATGAGTGTGCTGCTAAGGCACTGGAGCAAATGGTCAGGATGGTACTTATTCCTGACCTCTGTTTCAGCATGGCTTTATCTGCTGGCATTAATTTTCAGAGAGGGTTGGATTAAGTGAGAAAGTTAAGCCGACTTGAAAAATATCACATGAACAAGGTTTCAATGCGCAGCCCTTCAAAGGTTGTTGCCGTTACTCCTGCGGCGATAGAGATCGAAAAACGCGCGATTGAAAGAGAGAAAAAAGGGCAGTTCCGCATTGCCGCCCACCTTTGGCTTCAGTGTATGGATGTTGCTTCTGGTGATGTTGAGCGTGCAAGGATCGCGGTTCGCAGGGACCAATGTATCACAAAAGGTAACGGCCTTCGCCGTGGCGACTATAGCGGCATAGGATGTTGTGGGGTGGTTTATGACTAAGAAATACACACTAATCTATGCAGATCCCCCCTGGGTATACCGGGACAAAGCCGCAGATGGTAATCGCGGTGCCGGTTTTAAATATCCGGTTATGAGTGTGCTGGATATCTGCCGCCTTCCTGTGTGGGATTTGGCCGATGAAAACTGTCTGTTGGCAATGTGGTGGGTGCCAACACAACCACTCGAAGCGCTAAAAGTTGTTGAAGCCTGGGGATTCCGTCTGATGACCATGAAGGGCTTCACGTGGATAAAATGTGGTAGTCGACAACCAGATAAACTGGTTATGGGTATGGGACACATGACTCGCGCAAATAGTGAATATTGCCTGTTTGCAGTAAAGGGAAAACTACCTCCGCGCATTAATGCAGGGATCGTTCAATCATTTACCGCACCGCGGCTTGAGCATTCAAGAAAACCAGATGTCGTTCGTGAAAAACTTGTGCAATTGTTAGGCGATGTTTCTCGCATTGAACTGTTCGCCCGCCAGTCGTCTCATGGCTTCGATGTTTGGGGTAATCAGTGCGAAGACCCGGCAGTGCAACTACACCCTGGATACGCGTTGGATATTGGCGGATTAACAAATGCATTCAGCAATTCTCCGCTGTCACCAACAGACAACCAGGGGCGGGAGCGTGCAGCATGAACAGGGCATCACCAGCAGATTTAAGGAAATGCCTTGAAACTGCAAACATGCTTGCACACAGCGGGATCAGGTTTGTTCCAATTCCCGCTGTCACTGATGCTGAATTTGCAACACTGTCAGCAATATTCACAGATAAAATTGAATCACTGGCAGCAGAAGCCGAGATGGAAGAAAATCAGCAGAATAATTAAACGTTATTCCCCCGCCATCCACTTCTCAAACTTCGACGGGGAGAACGGAATCAGATCCGTATGCTCCCCGTCAATCCAGGAATCGATCATATCGGCCCACTGCTGCAACATGTAGGCGCGCTGTCTGGCGTATTCCGCTTTGTTATATACGGCGCGCACACCTTTCTGCTCATGTGCCAGAGCCTTTTCAATCCAGTCTGAAGGATAACCAGCCTCATGCAACAACGTACTGGCTGTACGGCGCATATCGTGTACGGTGAAGCCCTGAATATGCTCACCATCTTCATTTATTATTTTCACCGTTCTGTCGATCAGAGAGTTCAGCGCGGCATTAGATAATGGCTTCCGGAAATTGTAACGACCAGGAACCAGATATTCACTTCCACCAGCGCACATCTGCAACCCAACCAATATATCCTGTGCCTGTTTAGGCAGGTAAATAACGTGCGCCCGGCTTCCCTTCATGCGGTCTGAAGGAATTGTCCATGTCCATTTTTTAAAATCTATTTCATCCCACGTTGCATTGGTGAATTCGCCTTTACGAACCATAGTGATAAGCACCAGCTTTAAAGCCATTTTCATAGTGCCCATAGCACCAATGGCATCCAGCGTACGGAAGAACAGGCCAATTTCTTCTGGTGTCAGTGTTCGCTCTCGTGGTTTAAATATGGCGATAGACGAAGGTTTAATGTCAGCCGCAGGATTAAACAAACCATGACCACGGTCATTGGCGTAACGGTATACGCTGCTGATGATTTCCCTGGCCTGTACTGCTGTTGCCCGACCACCGCGTTCGACAATCCGGTCACACAAATCACGAACCATCAATGTGGTAATTTCAGCCATCATTTTGTTGCCAAGAACCGGAAATATGTCACGGTCGATCACCGCCTGCTTCATTGCGCGGGTACTGTCAGCCAGGATGACGTGTTTCATATAACTGTCGGTATGTACCGCAAACGTCTCGGCACCACGAATCTTTTTGATACCGTCACGTTTAGCCGCAGCCGGCGACTGGCCTGCTTTAAGAAGCTTCTTTGCAGCAATCAGTTCTTCCCGCGCTTCTGCCAGGCTGATACCGTCACGCCCATACTGCCCGATTACCAGTGTTTCGCGGCGACCGTTGATACGGTAGTCATAGCGAAACGAGACCGTACCGGACGTAAGCACAGCTACATACAGCCCGTCACGATCGGAGACTTTGTATAGTTTGTCCTGCGGCTTGAGGTTTTTTAATTTTGTATCGGTAAGCACAATTCACCCGTATAGAAACCATTTTCATGACGGTATGAGAGTATACCTTTAAGGTAATACCGTCACCTGTACCGCCGAAAAATATGGTATAGAGTGAATAGAAATGAATACATAAAAACAAAAACCCCCTGTAAAAACAGAGGGTTGAATTAGCATCTGAATAGGAATGACTTGCTATGAGTTAGCTGTTAATCATTCCCACTCAATAGTCGCTGGCGGCTTGCCGCTGATGTCATACACCACGCGGGAAATACCGTTCACTTCAT
>ENA-OWZK01000582-OWZK01000582.1-human-gut-metagenome-genome-assembly--contig:-NODE-582-length-10513-cov-7.41815_pt1 | contig 10513 bp, 9 predicted proteins | sample MGYA00249764_ERZ652114 | MGnify/ENA primary metagenome ERZ652114 (study PRJEB26925, sample SAMN05827163) | human gut metagenome | biome: ENVO:2100002; feature: ENVO:00000062; material: ENVO:00002003... | reverse complement strand
TAAGAGACAGCTTAAGAGACTGGATGGTCTCCCTCACACTGGCCGCCATCAGGCCGATCTCATCATCGCTGTCGTTCTTCAGATCCACGCTGAAATCTCCTCTGGAAAAGCCTTCCACCTTGACCGCAATGTCGTAGAGCGGAGAAAGAAGTTTTTTTACCAGCCTGATCACTATGACCATAACCGCGATCAGTATGAGAACCGAGATCACCACCATGACCGCAATCAGCTGATTCCTGGGGGCGTTGATCTCCTCAACCGGTATACTGCCGACTGTAGACCATCCCGTCGCTTCGCTCTTCGCAAAGATGGAGTAATACTTTTTACCTTCATATGTATAAGTCATAGCGCCGGTATACTGGTTCCGGATGCCGTCTATGTATTCCTGGCTCAGGTCATCCACCTCATCCAACGTCCTGTTAATAAGGCTGGCATCGAAGCTGTATACCAGGGACTCATCGCCGGTAACCAGTTCCAGCGTGCCGCCCTTTCCGATTCTGATATCCTGGAGCAGCTGTGAAAAATGGTCCTGGAACACGTCAAATCCAACGTATCCGGTAATACGGCTGTCATCCAGAGAGAGAACCGGAGCCACGACGGAGATGACCATCTTTCCGGTAACCGGATCGAGAAACGGATCCGTCACAACCGGCCCCATTGTCTCCAGAACCTGTTCGTCCCAGTCGATACCGGCCAGATCGGCGGCCCACGCCTCTCCAGTCTGCATCAGATACGTGTCGTTGCCGATTCCGGCCAGCCATACGGCCTGTACTCCGTCGGAAACCATGGTGTCGTAGGCCCGCTCCAGCAGCGTAACCGCCGCCTCTTTCCCCGGCGCCCCGGCAATCTGCTCCGCGGTCGGCGCCTCCTCCAGCAGCCGGCGAAGCTCTTCATTATAACTTAAAATTCCCACGGCACTCTTCTTGCCGTTAAAGAACTCATCTACCGTGTCCACCGCGTTCTTCGTCTGACCCTCGGTTACCTGATAGCTCAGGTTGGTAACCGCCAGCGCAGCGATATAGCAGGAAACAAAAATCAGGACTGCCAGCGCCGGGAACAGGATGCTGATCAGGCGCTTATTAATCTTTCCGGATACGGTCGCCCGTTTTTCCTTTCGCCCCATCTTTTCCGGCGCGTAATTCTTTGCTTTTTCAACATTTTCGATCATTTTGCCCCCTCCTTACTCACCATTATAATACTTAAAGGTATAACGGGCAAACGATTTGTAAAAAAGTTCCGGCAATATGCCAGCTACAGCCCAGATACGCCAGGCGGCGGCCAGGGCGGTTATCCGATTGCATTCCCGGTATACAGCTGGTAGTACCGGCCCCTTTCCCCGATCAGCTCCTCATGGGTTCCCCGCTCGATAATTCTGCCCTGTTCCAGGACCATGATGCAGTCTGAATTGCGCACGGTAGACAGCCTGTGGGCAATCACAAATGTGGTTCTCCCCTTCATGAGCCGGTCCATGCCTTCCTGCACCAGCGTTTCGGTGCGCGTATCGATGGAGGAGGTGGCCTCGTCGAGAATCAGCACAGGCGGGTCTGCAACCGCGGCCCTGGCAATGGAGAGAAGCTGCCGCTGGCCCTGGCTTAAGTTCGCCCCGTCTCCGGTCAGCATGGTATCATAGCCATCCGGAAGACGTTTGATAAAGCCATGGGCATTGGCCAGCTTCGCGGCCGCGATACACTCCTCATCTGTCGCATCAAGGCGTCCGTACCGGATGTTATCGATAACGGTTCCGGTAAACAAATGGGTATCCTGAAGGACCATTCCCATAGACCGCCTTAAATCCGGCTTCTTAATCTTATTGATATTGATGTTGTCATAGCGGATTTTTCCGTCCTGAATGTCGTAGAACCGGTTGATTAAGTTGGTGATGGTGGTTTTTCCGGCTCCCGTGCTTCCGACAAACGCGATCTTCTGTCCCGGCGTAGCGTAAAGCCTGATGCCATGCAGTACGATCTTGTTGTCGTCGTAGCCAAAATCCACATCGTTGAACGTCACATCGCCTTCCAGCTTTGTATAGGTAACGGTCCCGTCCTCCTTGTGGGGGTGCTTCCACGCCCACACGCCGGTTCTCTCCTTTGTTTCCGTGATGTTGCCGTCAGGCGTCATATCCGCGTTGACCAGTTCCACATAACCGTGATCTTCCTCCGGCTCTTCGTCCAGCATTCGGAAAATACGCTCCGCCCCGGCCATGGCCATGACGATGCTGTTCATCTGCTGGCTGATCTGGGTCACAGGCTGCGTAAAGTTCTTATTAAGCGTTAAAAATGAAACCAGCGTTCCCAGCGTCAGCCCCCAATAGCCGCCCAGCGCCATGACCGCGCCGACGACCGCACATAGCACATAGCTGATATTTCCAAGGTTCGCGTTGACAGGCATCATGATGTTCGAAAACTTGTTGGCCAGATTGGCGCTCTCACGCAGCTCCTCATTGATCCTGCGGAACTGCTCCAGGCTCTTCTCCTCATGGCAGAACACCTTGACCACCTTCTGCCCATCCATCATCTCCTCGATGTAACCGTTGACGTTTCCCAGATCTTTCTGCTGCCGGATAAAATAAACCGCCGATTTGCCGCCCAGCTTCGATGTGGCAAACAGCATGAGCCCCGTCATGATAAGCGTCACCGCGGTCAGCGGAATGTCCAGCACGATCATGCTGACCAGCGTTGTCACGATGGTGACGGCTGAATTTACCACCTGCGGAATGCTCTGGCTGATGAGCTGTCTTAAGGTATCCACATCATTGGTATAGACAGACATAATATCGCCGTGTGCATGAGTGTCGAAGTATTTCACAGGCAGTGACTCCATGTGGGTAAACAGCTCCACCCTCAGCTTTTTCATGGTTCCCTGGCTCACATTGACCATAATCCGGTTGTAGGCATAGGCACACACAACGCCCAGCCCGTAGGTGACTGCCAGTGACCCCAGGGCGGCGGCCAGTGATGAAAAATCCGGTGTCTGCGCACTCGTAAGGGGCACAATGTAGTCATCGATCAGGCTCTGCATAAACAGCGTTCCGCGAAGTGTGGCCAGGGCGGCGCCCAGAATACAGACTACTACCATAAAAAACGAAAATTTATAATTTTTCAGCATATAGCCCAGGATCCGCTTTATGACACGGCCCAGCATTTTCGTATCACTCTTTCGGCCCTTCGTCCCTGTTCTCTCTTCTGTCATGCTTTCACACCATCCTTTCCTGTCTCTGCCGCAGACGAGGGCTGGTCAAAGTCGCCGCCGCCCTTCATCTGCGTCTCATAGATTTCACAGTAAATTTCATTTGTCCTCAACAGATTCTCATGGGTGTCAAATCCGCTGATCCGGCCGTCATCCAGCACCAGAATCCGATCCGCGTCCTGCACACTGGAGATTCTCTGGGCGATCACCAGCTTGGTGGTGCCGGGGATCTTCTGCACGAAGGACTCACGGATCTTCGCGTCCGTAGCGGTATCCACCGCGCTGGTGGAATCGTCCAGAATCAGTATCTTCGGCTTCTTCAACAGCGCCCGCGCTATGCAGAGCCTCTGTTTCTGCCCGCCGGAGACGTTATTGCCTCCCTGTTCAATCCAGGTTTCATACTGATCTGGAAATTGTTCGATAAACTCGTCTGCACACGCCTGGCGGCACGCTTCCATGCATTCTTCCCTGGTGGCGTCCTCTCTGCCCCAGCGCAGGTTGTCGAGAATCGTTCCCGAAAACAGGACATTTTTCTGCAGTACGACGGCCACCTGATCTCTTAACACCTCCATGTCGTAGCGTCGGACATCATTTCCGCCGACGCGGACGACGCCTTTGTCCACATCATAGAGACGGCTGATTAAGTTCACCAGACTGGATTTTCCGCTTCCGGTACCGCCGATGATACCGATGGTCTCACCCGGTCTGATCTGTAAGTCGATATCATGAAGCGTCTCTTCCCCGCTTCCGTGCTTATAGGAAAAGCTCACATGGCTGAAGGAAATGCTTCCGTCGGAAATGCTCATAAGGGGATTCTCCGGATTCGTCAAGTCCGCCTTCTCATCTAACACCTGGGCGATACGCCTTCCGCTGGCCGCACTCATTGTCACCATGACGAAGATCATGGACAGCATCATCAGGGACATCAGAACGCTCATAACGTAGCTGAACATGGAGGTCAGCTCTCCTGTCGTCAGTCCGCCCACGACGATGAACTTCGCACCGAACCAGGACAGGGAGATGATACAGCCGTAGACCACCAGCATCATCACCGGGTTGTTGAGAGCCAGAAGGCCCTCCGCCTTCACAAACAGGCGGTATAGATTTTCTGCGGCCCTTGTGAATTTGTTATTTTCGTGTTCTTCCCTCACAAACGCCTTGACCACGCGGATTGCGGATACATTTTCCTGCACGCTGGCGTTTAAGTCGTCGTATTTGCGGAACACTTCGTCAAAGATTTTTGTCGTCCTGGTCATGATCAGCCCCAGCGCAGCAGCCAGAACCGCGATGGCCGCCAGGAAAATCAGGCTCAGTTTTCCATTGATAAAGAAGCACATGGCCATGCTGCATACCAGCATTAACGGCGCCCTCACTGCGATCCTCAGTATCATCTGGTAAGAATTCTGTACATTGGTGACGTCGGTCGTCATTCGGGTGACCAGGCCGGCTGTACTGTACTTGTCGATATTTGAAAATGAAAATCTCTGGATGTTTTCATACATTCCGTCTCTCAAATTACAGGCAAATCCCGACGAGGCCGCTGCCGCATATTTCCCCGCCAGAACACCGGACAGAAGGCTTAAAAATGCCATAATGAGCATCAGCCCTCCGTAGAAATACACCTGGCCGATGTTCCCCTGTTCGATTCCCTTATCTATGATGGAAGCCGTTATAAACGGGATCAACACCTCCAAAAGCACCTCCAGCGCGGTGAACAGCGGTGTCAGCAGCGACTCCCTTTTATACTGTTTCACCTGCTTTAGCAGTGTTTTTATCATAATTATTCCTCCTTTACACAATCTGTTTTTATGTTTGAAATCATTCTGTTCAAGGTGTATGTAAAGAGCTCCAGTTCTTCCGCGGAGAGCCCGCCGCAGAGCCGCTCCATCTGCCGTGTCAGGACGCTCTCGATCGTCTCTCTGGCCCTGTACGCCTTCGCAGTCAGGGTGATCCGTTTCTTCCTGTCGTCACCCGAGACCGCCCTCATCTCGATATAACCGCCCTTTTTCAGTCCCTTGAGCATGGAAGAGATTGCGGCCCTGGAAATCCCGCATTCCGCGTGGATATCCGTAGCATACGTGGCTCGTTCCCCGCAGGAGAACAGATAATTCAGTACCCAGCCCTGTGACGGAGTAATATCCTCACTCTTCATCTCCTCCCTTCCATACTGGTCCAGGGAAATATTTAACTGTTTCAAAAGCCAGATGATATTACTCTCATACATGCCTTTTCTAACTCCTTTCTGATTATTCGGCCCCTAACTGTTTCATGGTTAACAGACCGATTACGAATGATTCTACTCGATTTTCCCTTGTAAGTGAATTCAAAAAATGTTATCATCAATAAAAAACTTTTATTAATCAGAGGAGGTAAATCCATGAATACCTTTCAACTTTCCTGTTTTCTGGCTGTCGCGGAGACGCTGAGCTTCGCCAGAGCCGCAGAACAGTTAAGCATCACCCAGCCGGCCGTCACGCATCAGATCCACTCCCTGGAGACAGAATTGAATGTGAAGCTCTTCGTACGCACCACCCGCACAGTGAACTTAACACAGGAAGGCACGCTCTTTTTAAACGACGCCAAGAACATACTCGCCCTGACTATCCGGGCCACAAAACGGTTCGAGAATCCCCCGGAACAGGAAATACAGATGTTCTCCATCGGCTGCCACAGCTACTCCCACATGTTCCTTCTGGCCGATGTTCTCCGCCTGCTGGCCGCCTCCTGTCCAGCAGTGCATCCGGAGCTTCGCATCGTGCCGTTCCGGCAGCTCTACCGTCTTCTGGAGGAGGAAGAGGTGGATACGGTCATCGGATTTCAGGAGCCTGACTCCAGAAAAGTACCCGGATTTTACAAAGAGCTGCGGAAGGTCACCATCTCCTGTGTCTGCTCCCGGGACAATCCTCTGTCTTCCCTGGAAACCGTGACGGTGGCTGATTTAGAGAAGGAAAAACTGGTCTTAAACGATCCGGTCAAGACGCCGGCTGCTGTCGCCCATTTCCAGGGACAGCTGATGGGCGGCCGTTCTCCTTCCGACTTCTACTTTTGCGAATCCTGTGAAGCGGAGACGGTCCTGGTAAAGGCCGGCTACGGCATCTCTGTACTCCCGGATCTGCTGATTCCCCCGGACCCCAATCTCATCCGGATTCCCGTAGCCGGGCTGGAGCCGCTCTCCTTCGGGGCGTATTATAAGACGCTTCAGGGAAACGAGATACTAAAGAGCTTTATCCGCATCATGAAGGAGCACTTTCCATCTGCCACGTGGTAGTAATGAGACCAAAAAAGCAGTATGGAGGAATCGAATACAGCTTCCATCGATTCCTCCATACTGCTTTATTCTATTGATGCCGGACCGGCCATATTTTCCCGGAATTTGTCCCTCTGTCCCTCATAAAAGTGCTGATAAATCTGATTTTTCATAGCGGTTGTGTCCCTGAATCCCTTTTTTATAATTCCAGCACCGAATCGCCTCATCCAGGGAGCGTCCTTCATTGTCCGCAAAGAAATCCCGGATATACGTGTTGTACTCGAACTGCCGGTCAATCGTTGTCTTTCCTTTTTTCTTCTCCTCCAGGATCTGGCCGTAAGCGTCTATGGCCTCTCTGTAGGTTTTACCGGTGTTGCTTTTCAGCCATTTCTGAAAGGCCACGTTAAAGGAAAATCCACTGCCGATGGCTTCCCGGAAAAAGGCCCTGTGCTTTTCACTGCACACGAAATCAGGTTCGATCTTCTTATCCTCGCTGATCGCTCCCACGTCCGGCCTGCTCTTTGTCTTTGCAGATACCGGGAGCACATCTCCCGTATCGAGGAAACAGGCGATTCTCTCCGTAATCTCGATCTTGCCGCCGGAGACAGGCAGCCCGTTTTCCCGGCAGAATGCCGTCAGCTCTTCCTTCAGATAATAGTAGCTTCTAAAGGTCTTCCCATCCAGGGTTCTGTCCAGCCTGGGCCGCTCACTCATATACCTGCTCCTCCCGCTTCCTCATGGGCAAATTCCAGCTTTTCCACCTGGTATGCTCTGCCTTCGATGGTCATTACCGCCATGGTGATTGGCTGGTGAAACCGTCTCGGACCACAGCTTCCCGGATTCAGCCAGAGCGTGCCGTCGATGACCCGTTCGTCGTAGCGGTGGGAATGGCCATACACAACCACATCGGCGCCGGATACGCCTTCGTGGGAAGCCCCCTTTTTATTGTGGACCATGTAAAATGACACGCCCTCCAGAGAGAAGCTCAATTCCTCCGGCATTCCCTCCGCCCACTCCTTATCGTTATTGCCGCGCACAACATAGAGAGGCGCAAAGGCTTCCAGTTCTTTTATAATATCTTCTCTGTTTATATCGCCGCCATGTAAAATTACATCGCACGTCTTTAATACGTCTTTTACCTGAAGCCGCAAGAGGCCATGGGTATCTGACAGAATTCCGACTCTCATACCAGCTTTCCTTTCTTTCATTACTATGGTGATGGCTGATGCACTGCCATTACAGGCTTTGCCGCAATGGCAGTCCCCACTCTATTTATCACTCTTACAGCAGTGAAATCGCCTCCCGTATATTTTCCACTCCGACCATGCGGATTCCCTCCATCTTCCTCATCTTGTCCAGTGAGGTCTTCGGGAGTATACACGTCTCGAATCCCAGCTTCTTCGCCTCATTCACCCGCTGTTCCGCCATGGGGACAGCGCGCACCTCGCCGGCCAGGCCGACTTCACCGAAGATAATCGTTCTCGGGTTCACAGGCTTGTCCTTTAAGCTGGAGATCACGGCCATGACGATGGCCAGATCCAGGGCCGGCTCATTCATCCGCAGGCCGCCCGCAATATTCACGTAGGCGTCATATCGGGAAAGCTCATAGTGGCACCGCTTCTCCAGCACCGCCATCAGTACGTTTACCCGGTTATAGTCTGTGCCCGCAGCCGTTCTCCTGGGCATACCGAACAGAGTAGGCGTTATAAGCGCCTGCACCTCTAAAAGCACCGGCCTCGTCCCCTCTAAGGAACAGGCCACCACAGCGCCTGATGCGTCCTCCGGCCGGCCGCTCAGCATGTATTCCGACGGGTTCTTCACCTCTTCCAGCCCGCTTTCCCTCATTTCAAAGACGCCGATCTCGTTGGTGGAGCCGAAACGATTCTTCACACCGCGGATAATCCGGTAGGAGGCGCTTCTGTCCCCTTCGAAATAAAGCACCGTGTCCACCATGTGTTCCAATACTCTCGGGCCGGCCACCACGCCTTCCTTCGTCACATGACCTACAATGAAAATAGCGATACCCACTCCCTTTGCGATCTGGAGCAGGAGATTCGTGGATTCCCGCACCTGCCCCACGCTGCCGGGAGCCGAAGTCACCTCTTCCCGAAACATGGTCTGAATGGAGTCAATAATCACCACATCCGGCTTCTCCCCGGAGATGGCGCCCTCGATCGTATCGAGATTCGTCTCACAGAGAAATTTCAGTTCCCCTGTCACAGTTCCGATCCGGTTGGCCCTCAGCTTGATCTGCTTTAACGATTCCTCGCCCGAAATATAGAGCACCTTCTGTCCCGACGCGGCCAGATTCCTGCACACCTGCAGGAGCAGAGTAGACTTGCCGATTCCCGGGTCTCCGCCCACCAGAACGAGGGAGCCCCTCACCACGCCGCCGCCCAGCACCCGGTCCAGTTCCTCGTATCCGGTCTGCATGCGGTCCTGTTCATCCAGCGATATCTCCGACAGATAGGAAGGCCTGATCTTTGACATGCCGCCTTCCCCTGCGCCGCCCGGGCCGTTCCCATAGGAAGCTCCAAGACCTCTCTTCGCCGCCGGTTCCTTCTTTGCCGTCAGCTCTTCCACAAAGGTGTTCCACTGCCTGCATCCGGGACACTGTCCCAGCCATTTCGGCGATTCATATCCGCATTCTTTGCAGAAAAATGATGTCGCTTTCGCTTTTGCCATGCTGCTCCTTTCCTACTAAAAAAAGAGGCTGGTAAACCGCCAGCCTCTTTCTGCCATTCTGATTTTATCTTCTTACGACTTTAACAGACACAGGTTCTTCCTCGTTCAGTTCCACACTGACAGACAGCTTACCGCTCATGTTGGTCATCATGCTTCCCACTGCCGCGTCGTCCACAAATACCTCATATTCGGTATCATCCTCCAGCTGAATGGTCAGCTGCGCGTCCTTGTCTCCTTCGACGGAAAACTCCACGCCGTTGTTCGAAACGGTAAAATGTTCCACAGCGGTTCCCGGCACAGACTCATAGACGAACATGCCGTTGCGCTCCAGTTTCGTAATCTCATAAAACGTCTTTACTTTATATAAATCACCATCGTGCTCAAAATCCTGTAATTTTGACTTTGTGCTTAACTTGTAATTACCAAAACTGATTGTTCCATCCTGTTCTGTGCGGATTAATTCTTCAATTACCGGCATCTGTACGCCCTCCTAGTATTCTTGTTTACTTATCCTTTTTGCGAAGCGCTCTTTTATGATTTCGCTTGTCATCATTATACACGAAATCAAATCAAATGGCTAGTTCTTTATGAGCTCGGGAACAGAAAATTTTAACTCCGCTTCTCCCTGGCTCACCAGAACTTCGTCCCCTTCTTTCACCGCTCCATCCAGAATTTCCTCTGCCAGCCTATCCTCAAGACTGCTCTGAATGGTACGTCTTAACGGCCTTGCGCCGTATTTTTCATCATATCCCTTGTTAATCAGGAACTCTTTTGCAGCTTCATCCACGGAGAGTGTGATGTTCATCTGTTCCTTCGTCCGCTTCATGATTTCCTTCAGCATAATGGTGACAATGTCCTTCATATGGCCCTTGTTAAGCGGATGGAAGACAATGATCTCATCGATACGGTTGATAAACTCCGGCTTGAATAAATGCTTTACTTCCTCCATCACGCGGTCCTTCATCACCTTGTAATCCGCCTTCTCATCGGCGACCGCTCCGAAGCCCAGACGTTTCGGGGAAATGATGCTCTCCGCGCCCGCATTCGACGTCATGATAATAACCGTGTTCTTAAAATCGATCTTACGTCCCTGCGCGTCCGTGATATGGCCGTCGTCGAGAACCTGCAGGAGAATGTTGAATACATCCGGATGCGCCTTTTCAATCTCATCGAAAAGAATGACGGAATACGGATTTCTCCGCACCTTTTCGCTGAGCTGGCCGCCCTCGTCGTAGCCCACATAGCCTGGCGGGGAACCGATCATCTTGGAGACGCTGTGCTTCTCCATATACTCCGACATATCGACGCGGATCAGCGCGTTCTCGGTACCGAACATGGCCTCCGCCAGTGCCTTGGACAGCTCTGTCTCTGTCTCTTATACACATCTGACGCTGC
>ENA-OWZK01000581-OWZK01000581.1-human-gut-metagenome-genome-assembly--contig:-NODE-581-length-10515-cov-7.41836_pt1 | contig 10515 bp, 9 predicted proteins | sample MGYA00249764_ERZ652114 | MGnify/ENA primary metagenome ERZ652114 (study PRJEB26925, sample SAMN05827163) | human gut metagenome | biome: ENVO:2100002; feature: ENVO:00000062; material: ENVO:00002003... | reverse complement strand
GACAGGGTGATGATGTAGTAGGCGTTTTCCAGCAGATGATCCGTGGAATTCTCGAAGCCTGTCTTTTCCGATCCGGCCATGGGATGGCCTCCGATAAAACAGTCCTCCATCCCGAGCCGGGTGACCGCCTCGTGGATGTCGGTCTTGGTGCTTCCCACGTCGGTGATGATGGCGCCCGGCTTTAAAAATGGTTTGATTTCGGCAAGGTAGCGGGCGTTATATTCCACGGGGGTGCACAGAAAGATGAGATCACACTCGGATAACTGTTCATTGACTCCGTCGAGTATCACGTCGATCACGCCCTCATCCAGGGCGCTTAAGAGCCTGGAGCGGGTCCGCATGTATGCCATAATCTTCGTATCCGGTTTTTCACGCTTGATCCCTCTGGCTATGGAACCGCCGATGAGACCAAGCCCAATAAAGGCAATGGTGGAATCAGTCATTAAAATATCCTCCCTGCAAGTGCTGCGTAAGGTTTCAGGTTTTCGGTAAGCTGCTCAAACTGTTCAAAGGTGAGCGACTGCGGGCCGTCGGACAGCGCGCAGGACGGACACGGATGAACCTCCACGATCAGACCGTCGACGCCTACTGCGACTGCGGCTTTGGAGATCGGCTCAATGTAGGCGCGGACACCGGTTGCGTGGCTCGGATCGATGAGAATAGGCAGATGGCTCTTGGTGCGGATAACCGGCACGGCGCTGATGTCCAGCGTGTTTCTGGTGGCGGTTTCGTAGGTGCGGATGCCGCGCTCACAGAGTACGATGCGGGGATTGCCTTCGGAGGCGATGTATTCCGCCGCGTTCAGCCATTCGTCGATGGTTGCGGATAAGCCCCTCTTCAACAGTACCGGGATACCGGCGCGTCCGGCCTCCTTTAACAGCTCAAAATTCTGCATGTTGCGGGCGCCGATCTGGATCATGTCCACGTACTTCACCGCGGTCTCCAGAGCCCGTAAGCTGGTGACCTCGCAGACAATATTAAGGCCGGTCTCATCCCGGGCTTCCTTCATATACTGTAAGCCTTCTTCCTCCAGTCCCTGGAAGGCGTAGGGGGAAGTTCTCGGCTTGTAGGCGCCGCCTCTTAAAAATTCTGCGCCGGCCTTTTTTACGGCGATCGCTGTCTCGATAACCATGTCGTGATTTTCGATGGCGCAGGGGCCGGCCATCATGGTCAGCCTGCCAGGTCCGATACTGGTATTTCCGACCTCGATCACGGAGTCCTCCGGGTGAAACTTTTTGTTTACCAGCTTATACGTCTCGGTGACCGGAACGATCTTATCCACGCCCTCCGCCATCTCGATGTTGGCGCCCTGGAGCTTCGTCTTGTCGCCGACAACGCCTACGATGGTGACCTCCGTTCCTTTGGAAAGATGAGCCTGGAGGCCTTTGGATTCTATCAGGTTTTTAATTTTCCCAACCGCTTCTTCGGAAGCGTTCGGTTTCATAATAATAATCATATCGGTTTCCTCTCTTTAACAAGTATTCAAAAATAGCTTAAGCACCATTGTAATCGAAAGAATGTAAGTTGTCAACGCTTTTATACGTTAAACTTCGACACTTTAACGCAAATTAGCAAAGACGATGCGAAAAAGATTTGACAAAGAACGTATGTTCTGATATAATGAATATAGTAAAAGAACGTATGTTCGAGATGTGAGAACCTGACAGGAAGGAGAAGATCGATACTATGAAGCTGACGAGGAATAATTTAAATGAAGTTCTGTTTGAAAACCAGGATGCCAGGCTATTGATTGAGGACGTGGTTTCTCATACTCAGGCCGGTATCTATTACTATCATGATGTGGAGATCACTCTGCAGGCCGCCTTAAAGATATGGAACAGAGCCAACGAAGCGGAGCAGAATGAAGCCCCGTATCACGCGTCTTTCCTTGATTTTAAAGGAGAAAGCAGACCCCAGGCCGCCTGGTGTCCGGCCCTGTAGGAAACCCATATTTTGACAAGTAAAATTATTTGTGCAAAATGCACATTCTACTTGCAATTTTCCGACACTTTTAGTAAAATATCCTCATAGACTTAAATACTGAACAGGAGGAATGTTTATGAACGTGTATGGAACCAAACAAATCCGTAACGTTGTATTACTCGGCCACGGAGGCGCGGGTAAGACGACACTCGCAGAGGCGATGGCACTGATTACAGGAGCTGTCAGCAGAATGGGAAAGATCACCGATGGAAACACCATCAGCGATTATGATAAGGAAGAGATTAAGAGACAGTTCTCCATTTCCACAACTCTGATTCCGCTGGAGTATCAGGGTGAAGACGGTCCGATCAAGATTAACTTGCTGGATACGCCGGGTTATTTCGATTTTGTTGGTGAAGTAGAAGAAGCAATTAGCGTTGCAGACGCCGCGGTTATCGTAGTGAACTGCAAGGCAGGCATAGAGGTTGGTACATATAAGGCATGGGAACTTTGTGAAAAGTATAAGCTGCCGCGTATTATTTTTGTAACGAATATGGATGACGATCATGCAAGCTACCGTGAACTGCTGCTGAGACTGGAAAAAGAGTTCGGCAGAAAGATTGCACCGTTCCATCTTCCGATTCGTGAGAATGAAAAGTTCGTGGGATTTGTCAACGTCGTAAAGATGGCGGGCCGCAGATTCACGGTGAACAGTGACTATGAAGAATGTGAGATTCCTGAATATTCACAGAAGAACCTGGGGATTGCGCGTGAAGCGCTGATGGAGGCCGTTGCGGAGACGAGCGAAGAGTATATGGAACGCTACTTCTCAGGCGATGAGTTCACTCAGGAAGAGATTTCTTCTGCACTTCGGGAACATGTAATAGAAGGCAATATCGTACCGGTTATGCTGGGCTCCGGCATTAACGCACAGGGTGCGAAGATGGTGCTTCAGGGAATCGACAAGTACTTCCCGACTCCGGACCGTTACGAGTGTATCGGTGTGGACGTATCCACAGGAGAGCGCTTTACAGCCAAATATAACGATAATGTATCACTTTCCGCCCGTGTATTTAAGACGATTGTGGACCCGTTTATCGGCAAATACTCTCTGATGAAGATTTGTACCGGTACCTTAAAACCGGATTCCAATATCTATAACGTAAACAAGGATACAGAGGAGAAGATCGGAAAGATCTATCTGCTCAGAGGAAAAGACGTGATTGAGGTTCCGGAGTTGAAGGCCGGCGATATCGGCGCCGTATCCAAGTTATCCGTAACCCAGACGGGAGATACCATTGCGCTCCGTTCCGCGCCGATCGTATACCATAAGCCGGAGATTTCCACGCCGTATACGTATATGCGCTACAAACCGAAGACAAAGGGCGATGATGATAAGGTATCCAGCGCATTGTCGAAGCTGACAGAAGAAGACTGGACCTTAAAGGCAGTTACCGATACAGAGAACCATCAGTCCCTGTTATACGGAATCGGTGATCAGCAGCTGGACGTTGTAGTCAGCAAGCTGTTAAACCGCTATAAAGTAGAGATCGAGTTAAGCAAACCGAAATTTGCGTTCCGTGAGACCATCAGAAAGAAAGTTGAGGTTCAGGGAAGGTATAAGAAGCAGTCAGGCGGACATGGACAGTTCGGCGACGTTAAGATGACCTTTGAGCCATCCGGCGATTTAGAGACACCTTACGTATTCGAGGAGACTGTATTCGGCGGCGCTGTTCCGAAGAACTACTTCCCGGCTGTTGAAAAGGGTGTTGCAGAGTGTATCTTAAGAGGACCTCTCGCAGCCTATCCGGTTGTCGGACTGAAGGCGACGCTGACAGACGGTTCCTACCATCCGGTAGACTCCTCTGAGATGGCGTTTAAGATGGCGGCCACCCTGGCGTTTAAGAAGGGCTTTATGGAAGCGAATCCGGTTCTGTTAGAGCCGATTGCCTCCTTAAAGGTTACTGTTCCGGATAAGTTCACCGGTGATGTTATGGGTGACTTAAACCGCAGACGCGGCCGTGTACTGGGGATGAATTCCAACCATAACGGCAAGCAGATCATCGAAGCCGATGTTCCGATGTCTGAGCTGTTTGGATACAATACAGACCTCCGCTCCATGACAGGCGGTATGGGAACGTATGAATATGAGTTTAGCCGCTACGAGCAGGCTCCTGGCGATGTTCAGAAGCGTGAAGTGGAAGAGCGTGCTTCCAAGGTTGACAGAACCGAGGTATAAGAAAGAGAATAAAGATGATGAGAGGCGGAACGGAATGTCGTTCCGCCTCATTTCTATTCCTGGCCTGCGCAGGTTTTCTCCTTTCCCATGAGATTTCTTGTCAACATGAGACAGATGTGATAAACTTGGAAACGTGATGGTAAGAAGAGTCAGGAGGTAGTGACCGGATGGATTACTTAAGAGAAATAAAGAAAACGTGTTCAAGGCTCGGAGTGGGATACGCGGCATTTCTGCTGGTGGGACTTATGGTGCAGGCGGAGGCGGGGCTGATACTCGGAGTTCTTGATAAAATGGGGTGGAAGGGGGACTGGAATACGTGGATCGTGCTCCTGGGCTCGATTCCCATGTATTTGTTCGGAACGCTGGTATGCTGGCTCATTGTGAAAGACATGAGAACGCCGTGCAGGCCGCAGAGGCAGCCGTTCGGCGCGGGGCGGCTGGTGGTTGCTTTTTTTGCCTGCATCAGCATTATGTACATCGGAAATATTATAGGAACCGTCCTCATGAGCATCGTGAATGGAATCCAGGGCAAGCCTCTCTTAAATCCGGTAAATGAGCTGATCGAGAATCTGGATACGTGGGTAATTTTCCTGTTGACGGTGGTGGCGGCTCCCATATTTGAGGAGCTTCTGTACCGGAAGCTGTTGATCGATCGGGTGGCTCATTACGGCGACCGGGTGGCTATCGTTCTGTCGGGAGTCTTATTCGGGCTCAGCCATGGGAATTTTTATCAGTTTTTCTATGCATTTGGGCTGGGGGTCGTATTTGCATACGTCTACATCAACACGGGAAAGCTGCGTTATACCGTAATATTTCATGCGGTGATCAATTTTATGGGATCGATCGTAGCGCTTCATGCAGCAGATAATATCTGGTTTGCCATGGCCTATGGCATCTTCATGATTGCGGCCGTTGTGCTGGGAATCGTATTCCTGATCCTTTACCGCCGTGAGATCCGCTTAAAACCCGCGATGCTGGCGATTCCGAGAGGAAGGCGGTTCGAGACCCTGTTTTTAAATCTGGGCATGATCCTCTTTTTCTTTGTCTCCGTGGGACTGTTTCTGTTTTCCTAAGCAGGAGAGGGAGTTGCAGGAAAATGATAAATAGCGGTTGACACGTTCCGACAAGTGTGATACATTTATAGCCAGCATAAATACTGTGAAGAGGAATAGTAAGCGGTCTGGAACATGCAGAGAGCCGGCGTATGGTGCGAGCCGGTTGGGAAGGATGGCTGAACTCGCCTTGAAGTTGCTCACTGAAGGAAGCGCTGCTTTTGTGTAGGTGCGGCCGGCATCCCAGCCGTTATCGGGGGAAGGATATGAATGCGTATCCGATAAGTGCATACAGCTTCTGTATGAAATAGAGTGGTACCGCGTGGAAGGAATCCGCGTCTCTATCGTTATGGCCTGAGCGGCCTGGACGGTGGAGACGCGTTTTTTATTTCATTGGAAAGTTTGTCCTATGAAATAAAAAAAACCTCCGGGAGGCGGGGCACTCCGCGCAAAGGAAGTATGGCCGCTGAAGCGGCCGCGCTCCGGCGCGAGAGTCCTGCTCGCCGGACTCTTTATTTTGCGGAATTCCAGGGAGCGGATTTTATTTTTTATCAGGAAGGAGAATGGTTTGTTATGGCATCATCATACAATCACAGCGCAATTGAAAAGAAGTGGCGCGAAAACTGGAAAAAGAATCCCGTAAATATCAATGACGGGAAGAAACCGAAGTATTACTGTCTCGATATGTTTCCGTATCCGTCGGGGAGCGGACTTCATGTGGGACACTGGAGGGGATATGTGATCTCCGACGTCTGGAGCAGGTATCAGATTTTAAAGGGACATTACGTCATCCATCCGATGGGCTGGGATGCCTTTGGCCTTCCGGCGGAAAACTATGCGATCAAGATGGGCGTTCATCCGGCCAAATCCACGGCTGAGAATGTAGCCAACATCAAGCGTCAGATCAATGAGATCGCCGCGGTATATGACTGGGATATGGAGGTCAACACGACCGACCCCGGATTCTATAAATGGACGCAGTGGATCTTTGTTCAGATGTTTAAGAAGGGGCTGGCCTATGAGAAGGAATTCCCGATTAACTGGTGCCCCTCCTGTAAGACAGGCCTTGCCAACGAAGAGGTGGTGAACGGCTGCTGTGAACGCTGCCAGACCCCGGTTACGAAGAAAAACTTAAGGCAGTGGATGTTAAAGATAACCGCCTACGCGGACCGTCTGCTGGATGACCTGGATAAGCTGGACTGGCCGGAGAAGGTCAAGAAGATGCAGACAGAGTGGATCGGCAAGTCCTACGGCGCAGAAGTGGATTTCAAAGTGGACGGACGGGAAGAGGCAATTAAAGTCTATACGACCAGGCCGGATACGCTGTACGGAGCGACCTTCATGGTACTGGCCCCGGAGCATGAGCTGGCGGCCGGGCTCGCCGTGCCGGAGACGAAGGAGGCGGTAGAGAAGTATATCTATGAAGCCTCCATGAAGTCGAATGTGGACCGTCTTCAGGATAAAGAAAAAACGGGTGTATTTACGGGCAGCTACGCCGTCAACCCGTTAAATGGTGCAAAGGTGCCGATCTGGCTCTCCGACTATGTGCTGGCCGATTACGGCACGGGAGCCATCATGTGCGTGCCGGCTCACGACGACAGAGACTTTGAGTTTGCAAAGAAATTCGATCTTCCGATTATACAGGTTATTGCGAAAGACGGAGTGGAGATCGAGCATATGACACAGGCCTATACCGAGGCCAGCGGGATTATGATCAATTCCGGCGAGTGGAACGGAATGGAGTCTTCCGTCTTAAAGAAGGAAGCCCCCGTGATGATTGAAGAGCGCGGAATCGGTAAGAAGACGGTCAATTACAAGCTGCGCGACTGGGTATTTTCGAGACAGCGCTACTGGGGCGAACCGATTCCGATTATCCACTGTCCGCACTGCGGCAATGTCCCGGTTCCGGAGGATCAGCTTCCCTTAACTCTGCCGGAGGTGGAAAGCTATCAGCCGACGGGAACGGGAGAATCTCCGCTGGCTGCTATCGACGAGTGGGTGAACACCACCTGTCCGGTCTGCGGCGCTCCGGCCAGGCGTGAGACGAACACCATGCCGCAGTGGGCCGGTTCCTCCTGGTACTTCCTGCGCTATGTGGACAGCCATAACGAGAAGGAGCTTGTTTCCCGCGAAAAGGCGGATAAATATCTTCCTGTCGATATGTATATCGGAGGCGTGGAGCACGCGGTGCTTCATCTGCTCTATTCCAGGTTCTATACGAAATTCCTCTGTGATATCGGCGTCATCGATTTCGACGAACCGTTTACAAAGCTGTTTAACCAGGGCATGATCACCGGCAAGAACGGTATCAAGATGAGCAAATCCAAGGGAAATGTGGTATCTCCGGATGAACTGGTCCGTGATTACGGCTGTGATTCCCTGAGAATGTACGAACTCTTCGTCGGTCCGCCGGAGCTGGACGCGGAATGGGACGACAGAGGAATCGAAGGCGTCAGCCGTTTCTTGAACCGTTTCTGGAATCTCGTCATGGACAGCAAGGATAAGGAGACCGAACCGACGAGAGAGATGGTGCGTCTCCGTAATAAGCTGATCTTTGATATCGAACAGCGGTTTAACCAGTTCAATTTAAACACGGTAATCTCCGGATTTATGGAGTATAACAACAAATTCATTGAGCTGGCGAAGAAGACCGGAGGAATTGACAGGGAGACGCTCCGCACCTTTGTGATTCTGCTTGCTCCGTTCGCGCCTCATATCGGGGAGGAATTGTGGCAGCAGCTGGGAGGAAGCGATACGGTATTCCATGCCCAGTGGCCGGTATGCGATGAGGAAGCCATGAAGGAAGATGAGATTTCCGTGGCTGTGCAGGTGAATGGAAAGACGAAAGCGGTCGTAACGCTTCCGGCCGGTACATCCAAAGAGGATGCGATCGAGGCGGGAAAAGCGATGGTTACGGATAAATTGACTGGGACGATTGTCAAGGAAATCTATGTGCCAGGAAGAATTATCAATATTGTTTGCAAATAGCAGTTACAGACACCCGGAGGCGGCAGCCGAAGGGTGTCTTTTGTTGTGATTTTTGCTTTGACTGTTGCTGTGAGAATAAATCAAACACAATAGTTTGATAATTAACGAACAAATATAAAAAAATCAGAAAATATTGACAAATGAGAGAAAAATAGATATGATAATACTAATAGCAGATAATTGAGAATTTTGTTATAATAAACGGAGATAAGGAGGTATTTTATGGAGCAGTCGAGCGTAGGTTACCCATTGTTGCTTCTTGATAATGAGACTCTGGCCTATATACTGGGAGACGGGGATTTCCGGTTTGCAAATCTGACGTTTGATGAAGCGAAAGCTATTCTGGATATGAATGCGGAAGAGGATATTGCCAAATGCTTTGAAGACAAGGATTTGGAGAATGCCATTTACGAATATCTGGGAATCGAGCGCAGGTCGTTCGAGTACCGTCCGGTCAGGCAGATGAAGGTAGGTCAGGATGGAATTGCATTTAAGCTGTACATTACACCATCCGGCACACAGCCGATCATTTTGGGGGAAGAAGGAGAGCAGGCTAAAAAAATTAAGAATGTGTACATATATTGTCAGCATGTTGTAAGATTAAAATAGCCGTTCAGGCATGACAAAAGGGACCGTACCGTGGATAATGACAGCATAAGATATGATAATCGGAGGAATTACGAATGAGACGATATCAGAAATATTTGCTGGTCATGACAGGGGCGGTCCTTTTTGCGTACGCCGGCGCCGCCGGAACGGCTGTGTATGGTCAGACGGATGGACGTTTAGCTGGACAGGCCGTGGATGGGATAAACGGAAAAGAGGAGACAGGTCCTGGAATCGGCCTGAAGGATATCAACACAGAGGAGTCTGCTGAGGAGCAGGAGCTTATGGGAAATATACCGGCTGCCTCGGAAACGGACAGTCTGATCCTGGTGGTGGGACAGGGGGAGGCGGATATCAGCCTTTCCTATCATACGAAGGATGATAAGGGTATCTGGACGGAAGAATTTGTGACTGCGGGGAGATATGGAAAGAACGGAGCGACGGGCGATAAGAAGGAAGGGGATAAGAAGACTCCCCTCGGAACATACCGTTTTACCATGGCCTTTGGCGTGAAGGAAAATCCGGGCAGTATTCTGCCGTATCACCAGCTGACGGATACCGATTACTGGGTGGATGATCCTGGCAGCAGCCATTATAACCAGCTGGTGGATTCCAGCAGCACAAAAAAAGACTGGAAGTCGGCGGAGCATATGGCCGCCATGGTTCCGTTTTACAACTATGGACTGGCACTCGACTACAACAGTGACCGCGTGCCTGGGAAGGGGTCCGCCATCTTTCTGCACTGCATGAATGGAGCGGCCGATACCGGAACCTCGGGCTGTGTCAAGGTGTCCGAGGAGTACATGAAAAAGCTGGTGACAAGCGTCGATGAAGAGACCAGGATTGTCATTGTTTCCGATATCAGCCAGTTGGAGCAGGAGTAATGACGTGGGTCTTATTTCCGTTTTGACAAATTTTTAGAAATCATGCGTAAGGTATCCATGCGTTTCCGTTCGGCGGGGCTCATTCCTCCGCTTAAGATTGAGACGAGCAGCTCCGTCTCCTGATCGGAAAAATGGATGCCTTTTTCATTGGCCTTTAAATTGAGGGTGAGGATCGTGGACATCAGCTGATCCTTCGGCGCGGATTCCACCTCCTGGGCGAATGTAGTCAGCAGCTCAAGTTTCTGTTGGTTCATGCCTTTTAAGCGGGGATCCTGTTTCCAGTTGGTATTCATAGGGCGGTAAACTTCCTTTCTTTGTATGTAGCGGTGAATTAGTTCATCTGCTGCATGGCAGACATCATGAGCTGCATGGTCTCCAGACGGGACTGCTGCTCCTGAGGAATAAAGTTCTTGATCTGATCGAAGGACATGCGTCCGAACGGTCCGCCGGAGCGGTGAGGAGGCGGTGTCTGTGACTGTGCCTGCCTGGCCGTATTTTCAGTGGGCTCGGGATCCGGTACCATGGACCCGGGAACCGCGTCGGATACTGCTCCTGCCAGCTTAAAGCCCTGGAAAAAGTTCATGATCAGATCGATTAAATCCTGTTCTGTCGGTGTACCAAACGGTTTGATGGCGCCCAGCATATCGATGGGGGAAGCCGGCTTCTCGGTGTCTTCTCCTGTGGAGCAGATGCCCATGGCAGCCACCTCCTCGTCCTCAAACAGCTTTACGGTGCGGCGAAGCTCATTGAATTTGACAAAGAGAGAGATAAAACGCTGCTCGGTCACGCTCATATCTGTCTCTTATACACATCTGACGCTGCC
>ENA-OWZK01000569-OWZK01000569.1-human-gut-metagenome-genome-assembly--contig:-NODE-569-length-10597-cov-33.1052_pt1 | contig 10597 bp, 6 predicted proteins | sample MGYA00249764_ERZ652114 | MGnify/ENA primary metagenome ERZ652114 (study PRJEB26925, sample SAMN05827163) | human gut metagenome | biome: ENVO:2100002; feature: ENVO:00000062; material: ENVO:00002003... | reverse complement strand
ATCTTTGCTGCCATCAGAGAGAGGATTCCATCTGTTACGTAGGTCGAAGGGGATGTGTCTATTTTGTCAGAAGCGTGGCGCGCTGTCAGTTTTCGTTTTCTGAAAAGTAAAACCTTCTGTACCTGGCTGATTCACACCTATCATGATAACCGTCGTTGGTTTGCCGCCATAGTGAGCTACATCAGATGCGGTCGTACACTTGTTCAGCAACTGGTTCAAAAGCCATTGACTCAGCAAGGGTTGACCGTATAATTCACGCGATTACAGCACACCGTGGTATCAATGCGCCCTTAGCTCAGTTGGATAGAGCAACGACCTTCTAAGTCGTGGGCCGCAGGTTCGAATCCTGCAGGGCGCGCCATTAAAATTCAATCAGTTACGCCTTCTTTATTTCTTCTATAATTCCAGAGTGGGACATTATCACCAAAAATGTCGTCTATTTTCCTCGCGTGCTCAGTCAAATGATTAGGCGCAAGGTGAGCATATCTACGAACCATTTCTCTGGACTCCCATCCGCCCATTTCCTGAAGCACTGATAATGGGACGCCTGACGGAATCAACCAGCTTGCCCAGGTATGTCTGAGGTCATGGAAACGGAAATTTTCAATTCCTGCACGACGACAAGCTGATAGCCATGCTGTCTTGCTGTCAATGCGCATCTTCCTGAGCGCAGGCATTGATGTTCCATCTGCTCGCTTAGCCGCCCTGGTATGTACACCCACATTTGTGATGCTTGCCTGTTTGATCATGCAGCACTTTAGAGGCTGTATCGTTCAGCGCCACACCAATGGCGCGGTTTGATTTGCTATCTTCTGGATTCACCCTGGCAACTTGTCGCTGCATGTCAATCTGTTGCCACTCCAGATTTATGATGTTCGACTTTCTCAGAACAGTTACCAGCGCAAATTTGACGACAGATTTCAGTGGTTCGGGGCTCTCATCAATCAGGCGTTTTGCCTGATTCTTTTGTAAGTCTCTTGTGCCATTACACCTCATACAGGTTTGCCTGCAAACAGTACTGATATTGCCCAGATATTCCGGCTGGCTTCGTGGTTGTTTTCAACAGTGATGAGGCATCGTGGCATCTCGTTGAAGACCATCGGGGGAAAACGGTTTATGACGTGGCATCAGGGGACGCATTATTTATTTCTGAACTCGGTCCGTTACCGGAAAATGTCACCTGGTATCCCCGGCAGGGGAGTTTCAGAAGTGGAACGGCATATCATGGATAAAGGATACGGAGGAAGAAACCTCGTTGCTGGAAGCCTGGAAGATGTATCGGGTGTTGCTGAACCGAGTTGATACATCAACTGCCCCTGATATTGAGTGGCCTGTGAACCCTGTCTGAGAGTAATCATTGGGATTATGCCGCAGCACGTCGTGCGCAAGAACGTGCTGCGGCTGGATGCTATTTTTTCCCTGAAGCGGAAAACATTACTACAGTACCTTTAACCTTGGTTTTAACATTCTCGAAATGCTCTGAGAGTATATGTGTTAAGCCTTCTTCGGAATCTTTTGTGTTTGAAAAGATGCCTTTCTGATTGTAAATGCGCATCAGTTTTTGACCGAAGCTATTGTGCACAACGCCGTCACCAAGAATTGTGGCTCCGTATAGAGTTCCATCGTCAGTTAAGGCCTGCGCCGCATTGCGTATTACACAGCTTTTTGTAGATATATTTCCAGGCAGGCAGTGAAGAAGGTAAAACATGGAAATGGAATCAAATTGACCATGTAACGCCGCGGGATAAGGATCAAAAACATCATGGCTAATTTTATGTTTAATTTTTGATTCCCCAGCCCTTGTCGATGCCGCGTTCAGGCTAGCTTCGTTCAAATCCATTAAAGATATCAGACTACTCTCAGGTACGTGAGTAAGGTAAAACCCAGTTCCAACGCCAATATCCAGATGGTTGTTACCTAAATGTTCCAGAAAGTGTGGAAGAAGGTGTTCCTTTGTAGGACATCCCCATGCAAGCCGATTTGATACACCCAAAACCCACCAGTCATAAAGCTTTAGGGTAAGTGGTGTGTAAATTTTAGCCCCATCATCTGTGTTTTTTTTCATTAGTTTCACCATGTTATAGTTTTATTTGTGAATTAAATCAATTATAGCGATGAATTACAAGGGGTTAAATGATGCCACGGCATAACGAATTTAAATATATTGAGTCTTGTGTTGCGGTAAGAGGTTACACGCCAGGACGCAGGTTAAATGCTTACAAGATTAGGGGATATTGTTTGCTTTTAACGGTAAACAAATTCCCCGGGGCTATACAATACCACCGGGGAGAAAATCTATTTAACGTTGTTAAAAGGTGTACTTAAGACCAGCAGTAGTGATGAAGTTATAGTTTTCTATGCCTGCACCATTTTTGCTGTAGTCTGAAGTGTTATCATTGTGATCATAAAGTGAAGTATTACCTTTTTTATTCGTAACCCGATTCCATGCGCCTTCAACATAAACTTTTGCGTTAGGTGTTACGTAATAACCTGCATTGACTGCAACAGAATAGTAATTTTGGTCTTTGACTTTACTGCGATAAGTGATTCTTTTTCCTGGGTCATAGTGCTCATCGTTATCAGATGCTTCCACCCAGCCGCTGTATTTAAATGTGCCACCTAGCTCAAAATCTTCATAACGATAACTTCCAGTCAAGCCAATGTAGGGCATTTTAAAACGTTGTTTGTAGCCGATTGCTCTTTCTCCATTCGGGAAGGAGCCGATATCATCTCTGAATCCCTCCTCAGAACTGTAGATATAGGAACCACCTCTGGCTGTAAAGCTATAACGGCTTTCCTGATATCCGGCCATGAGTCCCAGGCGGTAATTGGGTTCGTTGAGGAGCCAGCCTTTGATATTCAGATCAAATTCGTTGGCATAATTGAGTTGTGTATCAGGGTGTCTACTTTCATCCGTCCAGGTTCCGGGGTTACTGGAATCCATCCAGTCCCGATCGACCATATTGCCACCTCGGCTACCGAGAGTTGTCCAGCCAGCAGCCCCGATAGATATCTGGGGCATCAAATCCCAATTAATTGCACCTTTAATAATTGCAGCGTTATTGAATTTCCAGTCAAGTTGACTGACTTTTCGGCCTCCTTCTTCGGCTAGATAAACACGCTCTTTTGTTTTTCCGCTCAGAGTTCCAAGACTAATGTCCGCATTTATGTTGTCAGGAGTAAACGATAAAGTCTCGGTAGAAGCAAAAGAGCTGATCGCAATAGGGGTTGTCAGGACTATTCCCAGAAGTTTCGCCCGCATAAAAGGTCTCCATTCAATCGTTTTAATGATTGAGTATGTATTTTTTATATCTAACTTAATGAGTCAATTGTATATTGCCCCACTGTTTATATTTTGTTTAACATTGAATTTTTGTCACAATGCGCTGTCAGTTTTTTAGTTTAATTGTCTGTTTGTGTTTTGCATTGTGGTTTTATGGGCTAATTATTTTTTTCTTTGTGGAGTTTTTATCTATTCAAGTGCCATGCCTTTAGATGCATATTAGCGATAATAGCATGAGGTTTATCCTCAATTGCTGTGTTTTTTAGTATAAAAAAGAGGAACAAAACTGAGACACATAAGGCCTCGCAATGGCTTGCAAGGTTTTACATATTTTGAAGTGGTGGAACGTGTGAACGCAGAGATGGCGCGGTAATTTGTTGATTTAAAATGTCGTTCCTGGAGTTTCTAAGTCGTGGGCTACAGGTTCGAATCCTGCAGGGCGAGCCATTTCCTCGCCATTTATTTGTTCCCTTTTACAAATTACACCATCACTTTGTTGTCGCGGTTTTGCTAAATAATTGGAACACGTCAGACGAATAAAATGAAAACAGAAATTCTGCTAAACAATTCATCTTGCCAGGATTTTGATTAGGAAAGTGAAAAGGAAAGGAGCAAGCTAAGTTGCTCCCTTTAATCATTAATACTCAAGGATACTCTGCGCGACGGGCAAATAGCGCAGAGAGAAATAGAGCGTGTCTTTACCGCAAGAGGAACGTTTCGCTAACAGCGAGGCAATTTCTGCGTTCGGTTTCGGTTTCGCTGTAAACGTTTTACCTTTGCCGGCGACAAACAGTTCATAAACAATGCCGCCTGCTGGGGCGGAACTTTGGCAATCGGCGCTGGCCTGTAGATAACGTTCACGCTGTTCAGCGGTCAGTTTATCCACGCCGCTGCCATCCTGTACCCAGACATTAACACCGGTTGCTTTAACTTGTTCCAGCAGTTGGCGATAGCCATCTGGCGACATGTTTCCGGCGAAAAAACTACTGATATAAACCGGTTTTGCTGAAACATCGCTAATCAACCGCTGCGCGTTGTTTAACCATGTTAGCAAAGGCTGACGGGCGGCTTCGCTGCGCCAGTTCAGGTCGTCAATTTCCGCGCTGATGTACCAGCCATCCGGCGTTACGCCAGGCACGGCGCTCCATAATCTGGCTTGCTGGAGATCGGCAGCCAGCAGGCGATTAAGATAGCTTTCCAGCGCTGCGGACGACTGTTTCTGGTGCATAAAAAATTCCGGATCGGCGTTCAGCCCGACAATCAGCTTCAGGCCAGCCTGTTGCGCAACTGCGGCACGCTTAAACAATAACGCGCGCTGTTCTGGCTGGGTGAATGCATCGCCGTAACGGGTCCATTGCAAAACCAGGGTATCGAAGCCTTGCAAACGTAACTGACTCATCAGCCCCTGCCACTGGGTATCGGTAACCTGACTATCACGGTTTTGTGGTTGCCAGATAATACCTTTCATCGCAAAGGAAAAAGGGCTGACCAAAAGCAGTGTCAGCAATACGAAAATGAACTTACGCATTTACCAGTGCACTCCAATGGTGAGAAACGCGTTGTTGCGCTCTCCGTTACGTTGATTAATCGCCTTAAAGGTATGTTGATACTCGACGCCGAGACTGACTTTGTGCGGCCAGGCGTCGTAGTGCGTCTCGCCGGTCCAGATATTCCAGCGGACCCCGACACCGCCAAGCTGCGCGCCCTGAGTGCCTTTATCACGATAACCGTTGTCCTGAACGTGAGCGTAAGGCTCAATAGTCTGTCCGTTCGCCACCTTCTGATGCCAGCTTACGCGATAATCTGCCGTCCACGCCTGAATATCCTGGCGGACATATTGCGCCGCATCGAGGTACAGGTTTTGGGCAAACCAGCCTGAACCGTTCGGGTGCCATTCGTCGCTGTATTTGCCGCCATTAAAGAATGAGGCGCTGGCGCGCAGCATGGTATCGGATGCGCCATTTTGCCCGTTCAGCGGCAACTGCTGTTCGACGGCGAGGAAAAAGATCTGATCGCGCAGCGGCTTCCAGCGCAGACCGGTGCCGGACATCGGATTTTTCACCGGCATCATCACCCCGTTTTCTCCGGTATCGGCAAAGACGCGGCTATAAACTGAGAGCAGGTCGCCTTCCAGCAGCATATTGCGTCCGATGCGGTACTCGGCTTCCAGTTGCCCGTAGCTACGATAGCTTTTCCCTGGTGCTGCGCCGCCGACATTATTGTTAGCGGTACTCATTGCGCCGGAACGCAAGCCGATAGAAGAATCGAAACTGAACGTCCAGCGGCGACCGACCTCCTCATGCAGACGGCGGAAATTGAAGCGTTGCTGATTTTGCTCTGGGGTCAGTGGGGTTATCAGCGCCTGATTATCAATGTCATCAATCACCAGCCGGGCGTAGTGCTGCGTCGCAGGCATGTCATCCAGACGCTGGTTCACGTAGGCCAGTTGTCGGATAAGTGCCGGATCGTCCGGTAGCCCTTTATGCGCCTGTTCGAGCATTTCCCGCGACTGTGCGATATCACCGCTATCCCACAAGGCGTAACCGAGCGCTGCCTGGGTGTTGCTATTATTCGGTTCCAGTTCCAGCGCGGCGCGCAAATCACTCACCGCCGCCGGGACATTATGACGTTGGCGATAAATTGTCGCCCGCGCAACGTAAGCGTTGGCAGAAGGCGCAATATTGATTGAGCGCGTGAGATCGTTCAGTGCGAGTTCCGGCTGACCAGGAATGTAACGTTGCGCATGCAGCCACCAGTAGAGGGCATTGTTTCCCAGCCCACGTTGTTCTGCCTGCTGAAGCCAGCGATCGCGAGCCGCACCATTTCCTGCCGCCTGGGCGGTATTGGCAGCAGCAAGCAGATCCTCATTGCTCATGTCGTGAAGACTGATTTTCTGCCAGGCCGCCAGTGCGGTGGCGTAGTCCTCAACCTGATACGCCTGATAGGCTACCGCACGATGTTGCCAGGCGTCCGGTTGTCGTTGTTCGGCCTGAAGCCATGCATACAACGCCACACCGGGTAGCGTGTCCCGATAACACTTTGCCAGACGGTTCCAGGCGGCGGCATCGTAGGAAGGCGACATATCGCCCAGCAAGCGAACTATTGCCGGGCAATTATCTGCAATACCCGGCAACTGACTTTGCCACTGACGTTGCTCCGCCAGCGGTAAGGGTTTCGATAAAATCGCCACCTTCGCCGGCGTTGCCAGGTAAGGATGACTTTCCAGCAGAGACGCCAGTCGCGCCATTAACGTCTGGCTGACACGCGCATCGCCCTGGAAAGGATAGCGTTGCAGCAATAAATCGGCAGCTTCGCGTGACTGTTCGTTCTGCATCAGTTGCCAGGTCAGTTGATCCAGGCGGGTAAGATTTGCCGGTTCTTGCTGATACAGCAATCGTGCCAGACGCAGAGCTTCAGCCTTGTTACGGGTCGCTACGCTAACGGCATAACGCTCCTCAAGCATTTCATTGGCGGGGAGGGTGGCGAGCAGTTTTTGCGCTGCGCCGTACTGACCTTCTTTTAACAGCACCGGTAGCGTCGCGCCAACAACATACTGGCGGTTGTCGGCAAACTGTACCGTATAATTCGCCAACGCCTGAACGGGGTTGCCGCTGTATTTAGATAACAGATAGAGCCAACTTTTCTCTTGTGCGTCCGTGGTAAATAGCGGCGTATTTTCAATGAGATAATGCTGGAGGCGTGCTTTTTCGCCACGATAAGCCAGCGCGGTCGCGTAAGTAATATATGACTGAGGATCGGTGAAGATCCCCTGTGATTGCAGCGCCAGGATCCGATCATCCAGCTGCGCGGCAAGAAGCACGTCAAACCACTGACGGCGTTCTGCCGCACTTAATGTGTTCTGCTGGCGTGCTTCATTATATAGCGTATCTGCCTGGGACCATTGTTTCAGGTAGATTGCGCGTTGCAGCAGATCGGTTCGCAGCGTTTTTCCTTCCGGCGATGCAGCAAACGTCGCATCGTTCAGTTGCGCTCTGGCGACAGGTAATTGTGCCAGCCGCAGGGCATTCTGCCCGACTTCACTGCGACAACGCAGGGTCGGCGCAGCATCGCACGCTTTTTGCTGGGCAAGCAGTTCTTCAACAGTCGTAACGCTTTTCACTTCAACAGGAATAGCCGCCAGACTGCGCTCAAGCCGATCATCTCCTGGGTGACGTTTCAGTTGATCCTCAAGCAACAGCCGCGCCCGGTCATCATGACCAAAATGGCGATAGGCTTCCGCAAGGTATAAAGTCAGCGGAATATTATCCGGCACCTGCTGGTGTATATATTCAAATTCGCGGATGGCGGTTGCTTCGTCGTTATTTTTCTGTGCCTTCAGCGCCTTATCGAGACGGGGATAAATAACAAAATGGCGATAATCGCTCAGCCCCAGCTCTTCTGCGCTGGTGCCGATATTGTCTGCGAGTGCGCTGGTACTCAATAAAGACGTCAGCAGTAAACCAGACCATCCGATGACGCGATTAAGGTTATTCTCCTTCATTTTCGGACTCCAGTTGTGCAACCTGTTCAGTGTTTAAACCTGCTTTGAGTAATAGTGATTGCATCGAAACTTGTAATTCGCGTTGAATTGTCAGGACGCGATCCAACGTTTCCTGGCTGATAACGCCTTCGGTGACCAAAAACTTGCCGAGCGGCAGAGAACTGCGTTCATGGCGCAATAACAACACGTTAATTGCTGAACGATTAATATGACCGAGCGTGGTCAGTATTTCTGCGAACAGGAACTGATGCGGCACATATTGCCGCCAGATTTCACCGGCCTGCTGTTCCGTGAGCCACTGATGCTGAACAGCATTGTACAACATTGCCCGCGGATCGTGACCGCGTCGGCGTGCATACCAGTGGCGTAATCCGGTGACAATTTGTCCCCGCAGAACAATGACGTAACGCACTTTGCGTCCGACTTTACGCGTCAGGGCCGCCAGCGAAACCGGGTCAATACCATCTTCACTGCCGACAATTAACTCATCATTGTCCAGACGCAGCGGCAGTACCGCATAATGCAACGCCACGGAGGCCGGCATTTCGGCAATCAGCGAGGAAGGGATCTGCCAGGCATCGATGGATTCCCACGCCACGCCGTTTTGCTCTGCCAGCGCCTGTGCCAGTTGCTCGGCGCTAATTAGCCCCTGCATCAGCATTGAACCGCCCAGGCGTAGACCTTCGACGCGATTACGCAGTGCTGTATCGAGTTGTTCTTCAGTGATGACCTGATTTTCCAGCAGGATTTGACCTAACGGACGCAACGAGCGGGTATCGCCAGTCACGCTGGGGAAGTCATGCGTTGTTTTATCCCACGCGACACGACGTGGATCGCCGTGTTGAAGTACCTGTTTTAACGCGCGCCAGTTGGCCATGAAGTTAATCAGGTTGCCCCAGAAAAGACGCAGGACAGATAGCAGCCCCTGCGTCAGGCCGTAGTAGCCAGTAACGAAAATCACCCGCTGCACGATGCGGTTAATCATCAAGCCAAAGTTTAGCCACAGCAGAGTCATTAACCATGCGCTGCCGCTGAAAATAGAAAGGAAATGCCAGGCATCGGGCCACAAACTTTCATACGCCAGCAACAGCAAAAGCTGGATCATCACCAGCATCGCGAGGAAGCTGACAAAGTTACTGATTGCCCCTTTGCGGTCGCGCCAGAGAAAGTAGTTCAGCGTCAGGCTGGAGGTCCATTTGTGGGTTTTAAAGCCCTGGAAAACAATGCCGATGATCCAGCGAGATTTTTGCCGAACCGCAGTCGAAAAGGTATCGGGGAAATATTCGCGCACGCAGATCATGTTTGACGTCCGCGCATGCTGTAAAAATTTACGCTGCTCGCGTTCTTTGGCTTCGTCCACCACCGGAAAACGGACAAAAATTTCCGTCATACCTTTCTCTTTCAGGCGGAAGCCAATGTCGTAATCTTCAGTCAGACTCTGCACGTCGAAAGCAATACCGTCACCGTCAGCTAACAGTGCGGTCACGGCGCGGCGGCTGAAACAGGTGCCGACGCCTGCGCTGGGCACCTGTCCGGCGAGGGCTTCACGCACCGGAACATCTTTGCCATGCAGTTCTGAAAACTCATCAATGTAGGTCATGCTGGTGAAGTGCGTCCATTCGCGTTCGAACGGATACACTGGGATCTGAATCAGATCTTTACGCTCGACCAGATAGTTGAACAGACGCAATTCCATCGGTGAAATCACATCTTCGGCGTCATGCAGAATAAAACCAGCAAAAGCGAAATTGGCGCTACGTTCAAATTGGGTGATGGCATCCAGCACGTTGTTCAGACAGTCGGCTTTGCTGGTGGGGCCAGGACGCGCGCAGACTACCTTATGCACGTTCGGGAAGCGAGCGCACACTTCGTCAACATCACGCTGAGTATCGGGGTCGTTGGGGTAGGTGCCAACAAAGATATGATAGTTTTCGTAGTCGAGCGTGGTCGCCGCCAGCTCGGCCATATTGCCGATGACGCCCGTTTCATTCCACGCCGGAACCATAATCGCTAACGGTTTTTCATCTGGTTTATACAGTTCGCGGTAACTCATTCGCGGGTAGCGGCGATAAACACTCAACTTGCGTTTAATGCGGCGTACCCAGTAGACGACATCAATAAAAAAATCGTCCAGCCCGCTGATGAACATAATGACCGCTAACGTTATCGCGATTACTTTTAAGCCGTAGAGCCAGGTAGCAAAAACATCAAGAAGCCAGTCCACACAAAAACCTTACATTAACGCTGGTTATGTTTAGGGTGGCGTATATTAAGGTTTTTTATGAATTGTGACAGCTTTTTATCATTAATAGGTATTACTATTGCGGCATGTTATTTTTACACTGGTTATAAAAGTTGCCGTTTGCTGAAGGATTAAGCGGGTAATATGATAACAAACTTTGTCCCCCGCACATCTGACGTTACTGCAACTGTGCCTTTATGCGCGACAACAATCGATTTCACTATCGCCAGGCCAATGCCGCTACCTTCGCCTTTTCGCTGGCGGGAAGGATCAACGCGGTAGAAACGGTCAAACAATCGCGGTAAGTGCTCAGGCGCAATGGGCGTACCAGGGTTTTCGACGGTAACTTGCACCAGGTGATCGACCGTCTGACAGCGCACTACAATTGTCTCTCCGGTTGGCGTATAACGCAGGGCATTAGAAAGCAGGTTGCTTAACGCCCGACGCAGCATCAGCGGATCGCCCGCAACCTGACACTCGTCGCCAACAAACCGCAGCTCCACGCCGCGATCTTCTGCTAACGCCTCGAAAAAATCGAACACTTTGCCGACTTCATCCGCCAGGTTGAGCA
>ENA-OWZK01000566-OWZK01000566.1-human-gut-metagenome-genome-assembly--contig:-NODE-566-length-10633-cov-10.3002_pt1 | contig 10633 bp, 11 predicted proteins | sample MGYA00249764_ERZ652114 | MGnify/ENA primary metagenome ERZ652114 (study PRJEB26925, sample SAMN05827163) | human gut metagenome | biome: ENVO:2100002; feature: ENVO:00000062; material: ENVO:00002003... | reverse complement strand
TCGGAGATGTGTATAAGAGACAGACTTAAATCTGCGTAATTCTACGTAGTTACAAAAAGAGCGTTACTTTCCGAAGAAAGTAACGCTCTTTCACATAATAATACACGCTTTTAAAGATAAGTATGTTCTCTTTTTTACAAATGTTTTTTACGCAAGTCACGGAGAAGGCGGGCCACATGCTCAGCAGCTCCTTCAATCGTAACTTCTTCTTCTTCATCGGTACGACGAATCTTAACTTCCACCTTCCCGTCAGCAGCCTTGCTGCCTACAGTAAGACGTACGGGATAGCCGATAAGGTCGGCGTCATTGAATTTAACGCCCGCCCGTTCATCCCGATCGTCGAGCAAGACATCTACATCAAGATCGAGCAGTTCATCATACAGTTTCTTAGCCACGGAAACGATGGCTTCATCTTTCATATTGACCGGGAGGACGACGGCTTCAAAAGGAGCCGTGGCAACAGGCCAAATAATCCCTTTGTCATCATGCAACTGTTCAATCGTAGCCGCTACGGTTCTCGTAACTCCGATGCCGTAACATCCCATGACGAAAGGTTTAGCCTTGCCGTCTTTATCAAGGAAGGTCGCATTCAGACTTTCGGAATACTTCGTACCCAAACCAAATACCTGTCCTACTTCGATGCCTTGAGTCAGTTTGACTTCGCCGCCGCATTCAGGGCATACATCCTGTTCCGTAATAAGGCGAATCGTTGCCGTCTTTACGTCCTTAAAATCGCGAGCCGGCGTTACGTAACGATAGTGATAGCCGTGTTTATTGGCACCGGTTACGCCGTTTTTAATCTGCATAGCCGTTTCATCTACCAAAATGACAAAGTCATCATTTTGAGGTCCGGCGTTCAGGGGACTCATATATCCCGGTTCCAACCCGTGAGCTCTGAGTAATTCGGGAGAGGCCGCCTGAACATCATTTCCGCCTACCAAGTTCTGTACAGCCACGTCATTTACTTCGTGGTCTCCGCGAACCATAGTAAGAACGAGCTTTCCGTCTATATCGAAGGCAACGGCCTTAATCGTCTTTTCAATAGGTACCTTTACTTGTTCGACAAGGTCCTGAATGGTTGCACATTCGGGCGTTGCGAAAAGTTCCGCTTCGTGCAGCTCTTCATCTTCGGAAATCAACGTATTGGGAACGGCCTTTTCCACATTTGCCGCAAAGCCGCATTTCGTACAAATGACTACATCCGCTTCGCCCGCCTTGGCAAGGGCCATGAACTCATGACTGTAATTTCCGCCGATTTGACCCGAGTCGGCCAGAACGGGACGATACTCAATACCGCATTCCGTAAAGATACGACTGTATGCGTCATACATCGATTCATAACTCTTAATCATGCCTTCACGATCGACGTCAAAAGAGTATGCATCCTTCATGACGAATTCACGACTGCGCATTAAACCGAAACGGGGTCTGATTTCATCTCTGTACTTATTTTGCATCTGCCAAAGGTTGACAGGAAGTTGTTTATACGACCGTAATTCATTCCGGACAAGGGTCGTAATCAACTCTTCATGCGTAGGCCCGAGGCAATATTCATTATCGTGCCGATCCTTTAATTTAAACATTTCCGGTCCGTATACATCCCAACGGCCCGTTTCACGCCAAATTTCCGCAGGCTGTACAATGGGCATCATAACTTCCTGAGCCCCGGAGCGATTCATTTCCTTACGAATAATGTTTTCAACCTTAAGGCAAACCTTACGGCCCAACGGTAGGAACGAATACAGTCCGGCTGCATTTTTACGCAACATACCGGCTTTCAACATTAACTTGTGACTGGCTACGTCCGCTTCGGCAGGGTCATCCCGCAACGTAGGCGCATATAACTTGGATGCCAACATATGTATACCTCCCGTATAACTCGGCCTTCCCGACCGACCTGTTTATTTGATTCGTGAATAATATCACGATTTGTATTTAAGTATAACATATGAATATTTCGGCAAACAAGGGTTTATCTTAATATTTTGTAATATTTATACCGAGTCGCCTAGCAAAACCGATCGCGTTTCTCTTCAATTTGGCAAGGCAGGCAGACAATCTCTTCATGCAAAGCTCCCGTTTTTTCTAAATACCGCCGTACCGATGCCATATCTTCATCGGCAATGAGTAGAGACACGCCGCAACATACGGAAGCTTGCCTGGGTGTCGGTGAAATTCGTACCGCTATTTTCGCCTCTTTCAGCCCTCTGTATAAAGTCATGGCCTCTGTATGATTTTTAAAGAGAATATACCAATCATATTTTTTCATTTTATCCCAACATTTCAATAAAAGCACCGATACGTGTACGCAATTGTTCCGCATCGTGATCATCGTAATCCGTTTCAATATGCAAAGACGGAATACCGGCATCTTTTAAGGCTGCTTGTACATCTCGGCTTTCCGTATCATAGAGAGTACAGAATTTCAAGTTTACATCAATTACGCCGTCAACCTTATACTCTTTGCACAAACGCAATAAGTCGTCAATACGACCCGTATTGGGTGTAAAGCAGGCACAGTTATTTTTCATGTATCGTTGTGCCAAGGCCATGATTTGACCGTCCGTATCCGTCGGTGTTTCATCCACTTGATGTTCAAAGTACCTCGTACCGGTACAACATTCTTCACAGACAACGACGGCACCCGACGTTTCTACCAAGTGATGCATCTTCCAATTCGGAATAGCCATAGGTGTACCGGCCAAAAGGATACGCTTTGTACCTGCAGGGGCTACGCCTACTCCGTCGGCAATGCGTTTTTCCAGTTCATCGGCCAAAGCATTGGCCATATCCGTACACCGCTGCGGATCGTCGAAGAAGGCAATTTGCATCATCAGCAAGGCATCTTTACCGCTAATGGGGGCCGGATCGGCCTTACGACAGGCAAAGACTCTTTCCAAAGCCTTGCGTCTCTTATTGAGAAGAACCGTCGCAGCATGTAGTTTCTCAGGTGTTACCTCATTACCCGTAAATTCTTCTACAACAGCCTTGAAATCCTTAATTTCTTCGGCCCATTTTTCAATATCTTTGGGTCGTTTCATTTGAGGCATATCCATAACATGCATGGGTACGTCGCGGCCGAGGATTTCATACGCTTTCTTTTTACCGTCACAAGTCGTTTCGCCTACGTACATATCGGCAATACGGAAGAACGGACAGGTGCGACCGATTCGGGCTCCTACAGAAGCCTTAATCAAAGAACACATACTTTTCGGTAAAACCTGTTCCCCCGCAGGAACCCAGAACTGAGATCCGCCGCAAAGACCTGTAACGATACCGTTAGCCGCTACGATAATTTCGTCGGGCACATAAAGACAGAAGGTGCCGAAAACCTTACGCCCCTGTTTTTGCGCTTCAATCAATTCGGCCGGACGAATACCGTGAATATCCGAAACAACCATATCCCAGAAAGCCATGCCTTCCGGTCTGTTCTTTTGGGACAAGTAAATATCCCCGAATGCCTGAGGTAATACGGAACACAGAGTATCGTGAGCCTCCAGGTCCATTCCCAACTCTTTCCACATTTCATGTCTGTCTGCCATCATTAAATACCTCCACTTCTTATGATTTTATGCAAAAACAAACAGCCATGTCGAGGCGTGCGCCTCGACAGACTGTAAATCCCTTATGATCTTATCCTAAAACATACGGGGCTATAAGACCGCAAATGATGCCGATGATGACGACACCGAAGAAAACCGTAAACAAAGCCTTTGTAGGAAATGCTTTCTTGACGATAAGCAGAGACGGCAGGCTTACAGCCGGTAATGTCATCATTAAGGTTACGGCCGGACCGGTCGATAAGCCGGCAGCCAGTAAGGTTTGTACAACCGGAATTTCCGCTGCCGTAGGGATGACGAACAAGGTGCCGGCCAGAGCCAAGCCGATAATTACGAAAATATCATTGCCCCATTCACTACCGACTGTAGGGAACAACCAGGCACGGGCAAAACCCAAGGCTAAGACGACGATTAAATAAGCCGGTATAGTGTGAAGAATCAATTTCCACAAGCTTTTCATCCAACGGAGCATGAAGCTTTCCATTGCATCTTCTTTATCTTTTAAAGCCAAGTCTTTTTCCGACACTACCGCTTCTTCACCGGCTGCCTTACCGGCCAACCAGGAAACACAGAAAACGGTAATAATTCCGGCTACGATTCTAAACGCCGCATATTCCCACGAAAGTACAAAGCCCATGAACACAATAGTCGCCGGATTGAGAACCGGGTTGGCCAAAAAGAAAGTAACGGCGGAACGAACCGATGCCGAACGAGCACGCAGACCTTCCGTAACGGGAGCGGCACAGCAGGTACACATCATCCCCGGAAGGGCGGCCGCGCCGCTACGCAGGCTCGATGCAAAATCATTGGCCCCCATAAACCGGGTTACCCACTTACGCGGTATAAGCACTTGCACTAACGAACCGACAAGAAGGCCCAAGACAACAGCCTTCCAAACGGCTGTAAAATAAGCCGACGCATAATCGAGAGCCGCTTGCACAGACGGCTCCGGCGCCTGTGCCGACGTTCCCGTAATAATGGATGATCCGATACTTCCCTTGGCTGCCGCTACGAAAGCCTTGGCATAGTACGGATCCCATTTGACATAAAAGAGCCCGACTACAGCCACAATAGCAAAAATTAAAGGAAATAAAACCTTATGTCTCTTACTCATATTGTCTTCCATGTAAAAATCCCCCATCGTCCTACTTGCAAGCACTTGCCAAGGTACGACAAATAATAATAAATTCATCTTCCTGAACGGTTCGTACGCTGATTAAAATCCTATCATGCCGGACTCGCACAATAACGGGAATATCCGCTTCACGCAGACGCTTTTCCGCCTCTACCGCCGTCATCCCGTCGATCTCCAAGGCTACGGCATAGCCGGGCATATTGTACTCGGGATAAGAACCGCCGCCGACCATGTCCGTCACTTCTTCTACCTTCCAACGAACGGGAAGCTGTTCTTCTTCAAGAACGCGAATAAAACGACCGCACTTTTCCTGTGCTTCGTCCTTGGTCAGGGCCAACATTTGCAAGACGGGAATATCCCGAATGGCCCGTTCTTCATCCAAATAGGAGCGAAAAGTCGCTTCTAAAGCGGCAATAGTCATCTTATCGACGCGCAAAGCCCTGAGAAGTTGATTCTTTTTCATCGCCTCAATATATTCTTTTTTACCTACAATAATTCCCGCCTGAGGACCGCCCAAGAGCTTATCACCGCTGAAGGTTACAATATCACACCCTTTGGCAATCGCTTCCTTTACAGTAGGTTCATAAGGCAAGCCGAAACGAGTCATGTCGATTAAAAGGCCGCTGCCCAAGTCGTTAATTAACGGTAACCCGTGATCATGAGCCAGTTTGGACATGTCTTCCATAGGTACGCTTTCCGTAAATCCCACTATGTGGTAATTACTGGTGTGCACCTTCATAAGAGCTCCCGTTTCCTCTCCGATGGCCCCGGCATAATCGGACAAGTGCGTCTTATTGGTCGTCCCGACCTCACAAATATGACCGCCGCTATGCTCAATAACCTGGGGAATACGAAACTTACCGCCGATTTCGACCAATTCGCCACGAGAAATAACCACTTCTTTTCCCTTTATCAGCGTATTTAAGGCCAGCATAACGGCCGCTGCGTTGTTATTGACGACAAGAACGTCTTCCGCACCCGTAAGCTCTCTGAGCATACCCGTCAAATGAGAATAGCGTGAACCTCGTTGGCCTTGAGCAATATCATACTCCAGGTTAGAGTAATACCCGGCTACGGCCGCCACATGCAGGCATACGGATTCACTCAAGACGGAACGCCCCAAATTCGTATGCAACACCGTCCCCGTCGCATTGATGACGCGGCGCAGGCGAAAGGCCTCGCGATCTTTGATCTGCTTTGATACGAGAGCGGCCACTTCTTCATCAGCAGGCACGTCCGTTATCTTTTTATTTAAAACATCCTCTCTTATTGTAGCCAACACCTTTTGCAAAGCGTCTTTTACAAGAAGGGGTGAGTACGAGTCGGCTAAGGCCGTCATATCGGAACGACTCAAAAACACGTCCACCTTCGGAAGAGAGGCCAATACATTCCGTTTTTCTTTCACTATGGGCACCAACTTTCTACTGTAATAGAGTGTACCGTTCTATTTTATACTTCACGGTATGTAACGGACAAGCCTTCTTTTTCAGCATGGTAAAAGCCGTCACAGGAAAGCTGTTCTTCTTCCAAAAGCGTTTTTAAAGCTCCTTCTTCACTTAAGTCGTACTTTAATGAAAAGCCGCAACTGGCATATATTTTAGAAGGTGTCGGTATAATGCGTACTGCCAAGCCCTCTTTTTTAGCCCTTTCTTCTATGACCATGGCATCGCGCGTGTTTTTCAGCAGGGCTACGCCATAACGTTCCGTAGTCATTACGGTTTAATGATGCGATAAGCCTTACGCATCATCTCAACAATGGCATACATATTCGTAACTTCTCCTACGGCGACCTTATCGGTCAGGCCGTAGAAGTTGAGGCAGGCACCGCAGCCGAAGATTTCCGTTCCGGCAGCCGCCATCTTTTGCAAATCTTCCAATACTTCCGAGTCTTTAGTAATAAGAGGTACCCCGCCGTTATAGAAAATAATGCGGCGCGGCAGCACATCTTGTTCCGTCAAAGAATAAATGAATCCTTTCATCAGATTCTTACCCAACTGTTCATCGCCTTTACCCATGGTAGGCGAATCGATGACGACAATATATTCATCCGTATCCTTATGCGCTGAAGGTACTTGAACCGCTTCTTCGCCTTCAGTCTTGGTAACGGTTACGACAAAACGATCGGCACTTTCTTCTTTTAATTCATAAGTATAGCCGAGTTCCGCCGCCATTTTGCGCAAGTTTTCCGTAGCGATTTTGTTATCTACCGTCGTTTCTACGACATCTTCCGTTCTTAAAGCCTTACGTGTTTCAATCACGGGTAACGGGCATGCCATTCCGACTGCATTTACTTTTACCATTTTAAATCCCCCTTTACATAAGCAAGGAATACCTGCCGCACTGCGTCGGTTTCCTTTAAATAACGGTGCGAAAAGGTACGCTCCTCTTCGCACACTTTTATTGAATATAACTCAAATAGGTTTTTGTTTCTTCTCGTTCGGGATGCAAAAACAAATCCTCAGCGGTACGTCGCTCTATGATTTGCCCCTTTTCCATATAGACAACATAGTCGGCCAATCGCTTCGCCTGTGACAGATTGTGCGTCACTATCAAAACGGCACAGCGTTCTTTCAGTTTTTTCAGTGTCTCTTCAATACGCAGGGTACTTTTGATATCCAAGGCCGAGCAAGGTTCATCAAGTAATAAAACCTGAGGCTCCAAAGCCAAGGCACGAGCTATACATAAGCGCTGCTGCTGCCCTCCCGATAAGGCCTCGGCCGGTGAGTTCAGAACATCTTTTACTTCATCATACAATCCCGCCGCTTTTAAAGCTTCAACGGCCGTTTCCCGCCGCTGTGACGTTGTTCCCTTACGATGATAATTCAGTGCATAAAGCATATTATTCATAAGAGAAAAAGGAAAGACTGTCGGCTGTTGCCCTATGAGCCCTACTTTTTTCCGAAGTTCACCCACATCCATATCGGATATATCGGTGTCGTCTAAAAAAATCTTGCCGCCATGAATACGTACGCCGTCACCCAGGGTTTGATTCAGGCTATGCAACAACGTGGATTTTCCGCATCCGGACATACCGATAATGGCCGTTACGGCCCGCTCGGGTACGATTAAGTCGATATCTTTTAAGATCTCCTTATCCTTTGTCCCTACCCGTAAGCCTTCTATACGAAGCTGAGCCTTCATTATTTCCCCCGCTTTAATGCAAATCTGCAAATACAATTAACAATCAAAAGCATTACTATAAGAACGAATGCCGTTCCGTATGCCAAGGATACGGAGTATCCCTCACTTACCAATAAATATAAATGGTAAGGCAACGACATAAAAGGATCCGTAAGTCCCGGGAGCCTTCTCGTAAACAAGACGGCGCCCGTAAACATGACCGGTGCCGCCGCTCCCATGGCATAGGCCGTAGCCAAGGCTACGGCTGAAAAGAACTCCTGTTTTCTCGTACCTATAACCAAGGTAGCCACAATATGCATATCTCCTATACCCAAAGCTCTGGCAGCCTCGATACGGTCCACAGGATATTCACGAAACATTTTTTCCAAACGGACGGTAATAAAGGGAATAATCATGATTCCCAACGTCATACCCGCCGTCAATACGCTCTTATGTATATCTAAATGAATAAGAAAAATGCTGTACCCGAAAAGGCCTAACAAGACGGACGGTATACCGGAAGCACACTCGGTACAAAAACGAAAAACCTCATATAACCGCCTATTCTTGCAAATGAATACGGCCCACACGGTCAAGAGCGTTGCACCCAAGGACGCACAAACGGCCGCTACCGCACCTGACAATAGAGAACCTGCAATAGCCGGAAAAATACCGCCTGCCGTTCCCAACGGTGTGCCTGAAGGAAAATCAAGAATAAAAGACGGGCTTAAGTACTCTTCGCCCTCAGCCAATATATATATAAAGACGAAAAATGTCACTCCTACTGTCAGTAATCCGCATATCCAAATATATAGGGAAAGCAACTTTTTTAACATCCCCAAGAACTCCTCTTTTTATGTCGTACAACTCTTAATAAAAGACCGGACAGGAGAAGTAAAAACAAGAGTACGGCACCGGCGGCATATAAGGCACTGTAATGCAGACTTCCGTACTCGGCACTACCCATCTCCAAAGCAATAAGAGACGGTACGGATTCGCCCTTGCCCAAAAGCTCGGGCATAATGACCGCATTTCCCATGACCATCATGACGGCCATCGTTTCTCCCGCCGCCCGTGCAAAGGATAATATCCAGGCACCGATAACGGCATTTTGCATATAAGGTATGACAAGCCGGCGTATAAAATACATCATATCGGCTCCCAATGCCAGTGATGCGCCTTCGTATAAGCGTCGCACCTCTCCTATGGATTCGACACAAGTAGATACGACAAAAGGTAGCAACATAACCGCCAGGACAAGAGCGGCAGCCAGTATAGACTCGCCGGACGCCAACTCAAAAATCCTGCCGATTCGATTCACCACAACGGTTAAACCGATAAACCCGAAAATAACGGAAGGAACTCCCGCCAACATATCAATAAAGGCTAAAAGTATATCGCGTATGCGAGCAGTTACAAAAAAAGAAAGAAAAAGAGCACATCCCGCACCTACGGGAACTGCCAACAAAACGGCCAATAAGGATACGTACAGGCTGCCGCAAATCATGGGGAAAATCCCCAACTCAGGCGGATTTCCCAAGGGATTCCAGTTGCGAGAAAGCAGGAAGGTCAACCAATCGGTTGCATCGCCTACAGGCAATCCTTCATGACATATAAAGAAGAATAAAAAGACAAAAAGACCGATGACGAACCAGGCCCCTGCCGTCACACCGTATTGAATATATCTTTCACTCTTTTTCATACACTCCCCCGTAAGAGAGAGAACGGACGAAAATCGTCCGTTCTCTTTTAACCTATTTTACAGGAATAAATCCCATAGCTTCAATCAGCTTTTGTCCCGCATCGGAACGCAGATAATCCATAAAGGCTTTTTGGACCTTTGTAAGTTCGCCGCTACCGACGATAAGTAACGGACGCTGAATCTTATACGAGCCGTCAACAATCGTTTCCGGTGTAGCTGCAACGCCGTCAACTTTTAAAGCAAAAATTTTTCCTTCATTTTGCTTAGCTACCCCATAAGAAGCGTAGCCTACGGCATTTTCATTTTCAATAATCTTGGCTACGAGAGCCCCCATGGACGGTGCCTGGATGGCCTTATCCGTAACCTTCGTATCCCCCATGATTTTTTCCTGGAATACTTCATGAGCACCGCCGCCCAAATCTCTTGTTACAACGACAATTTCCGTTGCCGGCAGGGACGGATCCACTTCATTCCAAGTCTTATATTCACCGGAGAAAATCTTTTTAATTTGATCACTCGTCAAATTATCCTTAATTTTAGCAATAGGGTTATTCGGGTTGACGGCAATGGTCAATGCATCGATACCCACCTTGTATTCCTGATAGTTTTTAATTTTTTCCTTTTCGCTACTCTTTACTTCTCTGGCCACCAAGCCGAAGTCGGCCGTACCGTCAAGCAACGCTTTAATGCCTGCACCGGAACCGCCGGATGTAACGTTAATTACAATATCCGCGTCAGGCAAAGACGAGTTCACTTTGTTCCATTTACCGTACTGTTCCGTAAAAGCCGTACCCGCTTTAGTGACAACCGGCGCCAAGGTTGACGATCCGAAAAAGGTAATATCCGTTTTTTCCTTCGCCGTGTTGCCGCCGTTACCGCAGGCTGCCGTAAAAACAAGACTTGCCCCCAGGGCTAATACTGCTAAAAATCTACGTGTAAACATATGACAACTCCTTTGTAATTATTGTAGAATACGCATGGAAACAGTATCTCTTCTTATAACAGGTCTTCCGAACAACTTCTATAAGTTTTTCCCGTATTGCAAAATAAAGAAATTTCTAAACACCTATATGCGTATTATACTTAACGGATATATCTTACTGCATGCATATATGC
>ENA-OWZK01000538-OWZK01000538.1-human-gut-metagenome-genome-assembly--contig:-NODE-538-length-10970-cov-9.26184_pt1 | contig 10970 bp, 6 predicted proteins | sample MGYA00249764_ERZ652114 | MGnify/ENA primary metagenome ERZ652114 (study PRJEB26925, sample SAMN05827163) | human gut metagenome | biome: ENVO:2100002; feature: ENVO:00000062; material: ENVO:00002003... | reverse complement strand
GCGTGTCGAAAACACGGGAAAACGGGCGGCGAACGCCACCGCACGGCACAGGACCGCCGGAAAAACCCCACCACAAACCAACACCCGGGCGTGTCACACACCGAACTATCTCATTTACGGCCAATCACCTAAGCCAACCCATCCGAGAAAACCTCCCAACAGAAAGCAGAAATAGGAGAAAACAGAAGAAAGCAGATAAACGAAACCGCACCGCCGATCGTTGTCCTGAACAAATCCAGATCTCAACTAATCGAAAGTGCGGTTTTGCATATGCGCGCGCAAGCGACGACAGAACAAGGCAGCGCAGCCAAAAATCGATTAATCGGCGCAAACGAAACGGTAGAGGGCCCAACCCTGGCCGTATTGCGAATAATCGGCAACCTTCACCAACGTGCCGCCATCCACATACGCATCAATCAATTCCTCATTATGGAAGGAATCGTATTGAGCGCGATACGGGAACGACTGCAAGCTTTGCGCTTGGTCGCCCATCGTAAGGAAGTACTCCGGAGCGTCAGTCAGCGGACATACCGTGCCAAGCACCTGCTGCCCATCGCCGGAAGCAAACGCGGTCTCCACCTTGCCGAACGGAACGGATGGCACATCGGTGCGCGCATTGATGATCGGATACAGCATGCTCGCATTGAACAGCGTCTCCGCATACATCGAGCCGTTCAACGGGTCGGAAATGATGGTGGCCTGAGTGCCAGTACGTTCCATGACCTTGCGCAGCACAGTAATCTTCTGCTCGGTGAGCTGCTCGTTGGGGTCGCTTTGGTTCAGGCTGGAATGCACGATGATCGTGTCGCGAGCCGCAGTACGAGACGGGCATACGATCTGAGCGGAAACCGCAAGTATCGCAATCACAAGGAATGCGGCGATTGGGCCGATCCAATCGGAAGCGAAAGAAACGTTCTTCACGGAAGAAACAGCAGACGCAGAAGAAAGGGAGGGAACGGAAGAAGCACTATTCTTCGCGGAGAAGGAAGATGCAGAAGGAACGAAAGAAGCGGATGCGGCACACGCGGAAACGCATTCGGAAAGCGCGTTGACGCCAATGACAAGCAACGGCAACGCAACCAGCGGAAGCATGGTCATAATGCGGTTTTCATCGCGATACCAAGGAGAGCTGATGATATTCGGCAGCGCGCCAACCAACGTGACCGTGCACACATATACCAGCGTGACCAGCAGAAACGCGGCCGTCAACGCGAGCACGTCACGCAGACGATCGTTGCGGCGAGGTCGAGATGGTTCGGACGGTGCGGATAAGGAGACATCAGCAGCATCGGAACACGAAGCAGCCGGCAGGTCGGAAGCGGAAACCAAGGAAACCGCAGCATCGGAAACCAAAGCATCAGCATCAGCGGAAAAAGCGGGAGCCACAGTGGAAACAGCAGCCGAAAGCGAATCCGAAGAGCGCACAGCAGCGCGGCGGAAGGCGCAAACGAAAGCGGCAACGGTTCCCGCAATCAGCAATAATGCGAACAAAATCGCAGGAAAACCGTCAAGGCCATCCGTGAAGCAGAACGAAATCGACTCCCACAAATTCTTGGACGGCTGATGGCTATGGAACCAGGAAGCGGGATTCGCCCAACGATCCGATTTGAACGACGTAAGCATCAGGACCACAAACGCAACCGCGCCGACACACATGGCGATAAACGCACCCAGAATCAGCTTCCACGGCAAACGCAACACAATGAACGGCACCAGAATCAGAGCATACGTGAATGCGATACGCGGGTGTGCAACGAGGCAAACCACACCTGCGACAGCAGTGATCACAAGCCATTTCACTATATGCTCGCGTGCGGCGATTGCATCGAACAAGCGCAACGTGGCAGCGATAAGAAACGGCAGCAGCGACGTGGCGAAACCGAATGCGATCAGCGGACCGGCATTCAGCAGTCCGTACGGGTGGCACACCGAGCTGACGGCAAGCACGGGCACGAACAGTCCAATCAGATTCTGCAGAACGAAAGTAGCGTCGAAAGTGGCGTTATATTGCCGATTCACAGCTGACGATACCTGATGATTTGAAACATTCGACGATTCAGATACGGACGACGATTCAGGCGTAGACGATGCTTGCGAAATACGTGAAATTGGATTGCCGCGATTCCAACGTTGTAGGAAATACCTGCACAATACCAGCATTCCAGAAGGGAAAATCACGCCCGAAGCGATGATCCATGTGATATTGAATGCCGCGTAAATAGAGCATTGCACGCCGAACAGCGCCGCGATTTTGATTACGAAATAAGCGCAAACATGGAATAACGGCGGATAGAACGAATTATGTGGCCACAAATGCAGTGCCGCCCCCAAACCTTCGTCAAGCAAGCGGCGAATGAAATAGTAATGCGCAGGGGCATCGCTGCTGACAATCGGCGTATTCCACACCGTGGAGGGGAACCACGCAATCACCAGGCATAGTGCGGATGCGATGCCGATAATCGACGTAAGCCACGGCAATACCACGCGGAGCGACGCCGGATGCAGCATCGCGGGACGCCATCGCAGGTCACGTTTCCGTTCGGACGGGCCGCCATTGGACGAGCCGTCCTGCCGAAGTTGAGTCTGCGCAGGCGTCTGAATCGAGCCATGATTGGCCATTACGGAACCGGTATTCGTAATCTGTTCGGAAGTCATCGATTCCATCGTAGCGAGTGCCGCAACCATGCTCAACGGTCGATTTTCAGGAATCATTCAGACTTCATGCAGGGGTATAACAGTGTTGCGCAAGAAAACAATCACGTTGGAAGCCCAAGATGATTTCACGGGACGCACCATGCGCTACGGGCCTGCCTTGCTGCGAAGCGCGCGTCCCGGCCAACGCTGACGTCGGCATGCGCCGGCGAGCAATAACAGAGAACTGGAGAAGTACCGCATGTTCGTTCTCAAGAACGCATGGGCGGCGCTCGGCCGCGTCAAATGGCGCACCGCGCTAATCGCCCTACTCGCATTACTGGTGTCTTTCTCGGCTGCCGTGGATCTGGCAGTCATGCGAGCAGACGACACCGCCAATAATGAGACATACCAGTCGCAGAAAGCCACTGCGGTGATTCGGCCGACCGCACAGACCAAAGCCAAGCGCGACGGCGCCGATTCCAGCTATACCGACAAGTACTTGACGTGGGAAAAGTACAGCACGTACGCAACGGCCGCACAGAGCAACAGCGTGACCTTCGATTACACGTTGGCAACGTCAGTGCCGGTGCGTGAAAGCAAGTCATTGCAGGCGATCGCTGCGAAAAGCGATACCAGCGAAGACAAGACCGGCGGCAATCTGACCTTGCAGGCGTTCTACACGTTGGACGCCGCGAAAATCAACGATTACGGCTACTACAAAGTGGTCAAGGGCAAGCATTTGAGCTATAAGACGCAGAGCGACGGCGTACTCATTTCGCAGGCGCTGGCCGATAAGAACAATCTCAAGGTCGGCGACAAGGTGACGGTCGGCAATCCGTCGAAGGCTTCCGAAACGTACACGTTCACCGTGCGCGGCATTTACGAATACGACAGCGACGTGCCTGAGGGTAACGATTCCGACGCGAAATACGCGAAGGACAATCGTGAGAACGTGATCTACACGACGTATATCAACTTCGCCAAGAACGGGCTTGACACGACGGAGGCCACGGGATGGGGCGTTCCGAATCTCAATATTGTGTTCTCTCTGGCGAATCCTTCCACGTATAACAAGTTCGTGCGCTTGGTGAAGAAGGCCAAGTTAGACACGAAGACGTACGAAATCACCTCGCCGTCGCTTACCGCTTATAAGAAGTCGATCGAGCCGCTTGATTCCGCCGCTTCGTCCGCGCGCATCGTACTGTTGGCCATGACGATCGTCGGCGGAATCGCGTTGCTGGCATTGATTGTGTGGGCGGCGGTCGGCGGCCGTCGCGATGAGATCGGCATGGCGATGATCACCGGCGTAACCAAGGGCCGTTTGGGATGGCAGTTCATGCTGGAAACGTTCATGATGACGGTTCCGGGTTGGATCATCGGCTTGGGTGCCGGCGCGCTGTTGGCGAAACCGATCGGTACCGCGTGGGCTGGCGGGCAGGCTGTGACGATCACGTCCGCTTCGGTGTGGAATGTGATCTGGTACGGCTTGGGTGCATGCCTGGTGCTTGGCATCGTGGCGTTCGCGCGCGTGGCCTGCTTCAACCTGAACCAACTGTTTGAGGAACGCTCGGAGGTGACGGCATGAGCGACAATATGAACGATAAGAACGAGAACATCGACGAGACCATGGTTGACGAGACCATGGTTGACGAGGCTGTGGTTGACAAGACCGCTGAAGCCGAGACAAGCGAAACCGTCGATGATGCTGCGATCGGAGATATTGCAGCTGACGAATCTTCCGCAGATTCCATTGAATCCATCGATTTTACGGTGGTGTACGACGATGACAACGCAGCGGTTGCAGGCAACGATACTGCAGATGCCGCCGAAACCGCCGATGCTGCAAATAACGCTGCGGATGCCATGAACGACGATTCGGACGTGGCTGCGAATAACGCGAATCAAGTGAAGGAAACGCTCGCTTTGCGTTCTTTTGACGCACCGACCGCACTGGAAACGCATGAAGCGGTGAAAGCCGATTCCGCAACCAGCGTTTCGTCACAGCTTGACAACGAAATCAAGCGCAATCGCAAAAAGGATGCGTTCTTCTTCAAGGCGAATCCGACGTTCGCACTCGACCATGTGACCGTGACCAATCGCAAGACCGGCCGCAATATTCTTGACGACCTGTCGTTGTCGTTCCATGCGGGCGCCACGCATGCGGTGCTCGTGGACGCGGAGGATCGCGAACAGCATCAGGCATTGCTGGCCACCATGGTCGGCATGGTGCGCCCGGACCGCGGCAATGTGATGCACAAAAGCGCCAACCTGAGCGACGTCGAACCGGTCGAAATGTTGGGGCACCGCATCGGATTCATTCCGCAACGTTTTGCTTTCCGCCCCGATCTCGACGCGGAAAGCAATGTGCTGTACGCCATGGATGCGTCGAACCGCAACTTCCTCAAGCCGAAGCCTGTGATCGCCCGCGAACTGCTCAAGCGCGTGGGCTTCGATGAAGTGACGTCCGGACTGGCAGTCGGCGAAGTAAGCGAACTGAACCAGCGTCGCGTGGCCATCGCTCGTGCGCTGAGCTGCGAGGCTGAAGTGATCATCGCCGACGAGCCGACCGCTGGATTGGATGCCGACGATGCGGCCGTGGTGTTGGATCTGTTGAAGAAGTTCAAGCGCGATGCCGATCGCAAACGCGCCATCATCGTGGTGACCACCAATCCGGAAGTCGCCGATGCAATGGATCACAGCGTGGAACTCGACTAGCCGCCTAGTGCAACGGGCGCACGAACATAGACTTTTCGCGCGCCCATAGGTAAGCCCTTTGGAATTCTGGTTTTAGCCAAATTCCAAAGGGCTTACGTGTTCTGAAAACAGTCTGCCTTACTCCGCGATACGCATGTGGTACTGCTCGGCGAGCGGCGTAACGTCAAGCACGCCGTATCGTTCGAGCAGCCGCAGCCATTCGCGCCTGTTGCTTTCGCCGAAACGGGCCGCCTTGCGCGCATAGGCTTCGGCCGTCAGGAACTTCGGCGGAATCGACTTGCTGTTGTACTTGTCGGCCACCATCACCACTTCCTGCTCAAGATTCATGGGCACATAGTCGGCCGGAGGCAGCGGCAACCCTTGCGATTCCACCGCTTCTTTGGTGAGTCCCACACCGGTGTGGTTGCGCGCGAACTGCGCGATCGACTCGTCAACACCCTCGTTCAACAAATATTCGTAGCCTTTAAGCCCATGCCGTACGTAATTCGGACCGTCGAATTTCAGCGGCCCACCGTCGGAACCGTCTTGTTTGAGCAGAAAATACGTGCCGATATCATGCAGCAGACCACCGATCACCACCAAATGCTCGTCGATCAGCCTCGGCGGAACGGTTCCGCCCGTAAGCCCGTCCGATGATGGAACGGAAGGAATGCGAAGCATGCCGAACGATTCGCTTCCATTACCGTCTTGCGTAAGCCTAAGGCCGAAATCGCCCGCTTTTTCAGGGGCATCGTCCGGTAGCGTGCAGCGGCGGGTGAACAGTGCGTTCTGTCTGCGTGCCATGCGACGTGCGATGTCGGCAACGACTACGCAATGTCCGTGAATCAAATCGTATGCGGCTTGCGATTGCGCGATTTTTCGATGCAGTTCGTCAACTTGGGCGAGTGTAGGAATATATCCGGTTGTCATACCGCCTATCTTAGGCGCTGTATGACGATTGCCACATGCTGAATCCGGTCGAAAAAAAAAATGTCTGGAAATCCCAGATGAAAATTCCAGTCGGAAATTCCGAAATACGGATTTCAGATTACGGATTTCAGATGGAACGCACACGAAATGCGCCGGTACGGTTGGAAGCGATAATCATCTGATCGTTTTCCAAACGAGTCCAGCCATCTTCGGCACACTGGTCGAAACCGGAGCTGGCCACAACCACGCCCTTCAGCTGGCCTGCAGCCTGATCCGCTTCGGATTCACCGAGCGTACGATAGCGCATCACACGATAATCATGCGCCTGGTTGCCACGGCCGTACTGGTCGTAGATTTCCACGATGCGCTTGGACGTGACCTCACGACCGGCCGCGCACAGAGCGATGAACTGGTCTTGGCTCTGGATCATGCAGTTGTAGCTGGACTTCGGATAGCTTTTGCGCAGTTCGCGCACAGCCTGCGCGACCGCCTCGTCGAGTGCGAATCCAAAACCGATGTACTGCAGAATCACTGCGAAGAAAATGGCGGAATCGGAACGGCCGCCGGTAGACTGCACGATGCTCGGATCGACCGGGAACGCACGGTTGGTGATGATGTTGCGGCCCTGATCGTCGGAGATATCGCCATTGTGGATGAAGCTCAATCCGTTGGCGTAGAACGGCTGCTGGTTCTCGAGAATCAGCGGCAGGTTCGAGCTGGCCAAACGCAAGTGCCACAGGCCTCCACGAGCCGGAGTGTTCGCAAGCTCGTCGAAAATCGGATCATGTCGGGCTGCGATCGTGTTCTTGTAGATGGCGGTGCCGGTTTCCGGAGTGGGAGCGCCACCGTCACGCAGATACGGCGACTCGCTCGGCACGGTGACCAGCGCGGAGCCCCAGCCATCGTTGTGGATTTCGCTCAGATCGCGGAAATCGCGTACGGCCTGCATGCCGAGCACGCCATTGAGACTGGTGTTGCTTCCTGCTGCCGCGAATCCAAGTAATCTGCACATGGTTGATTACTCTACAGGGCTCGTGATGCAACGCGCGCACATGGCTATCGACATTGCTTATAGCGTGCGAAAAACAGCGGGATTCCAACGATTCTTCGCGATAAGACCATGCAAAACCTACAAAATGCCCTACGAAAAACGGGCTGCGCGATGATGGCGGATACGATCACCATCATCGTGCAGCCCGTTTCACGGCTTGTTTCACACGCGCTTTAGCCGCGGAGGACGCTGAGTCGCGAGGAACAGCGGCTGTATCTCAATCAGCGGATTGTAAGGCGCAAGGCCGAACCATTTGACCGGAGATCCCGCAAGACGACGAATCGCATACTTGACTTCCAAAGAAATCGCGCCACGCTGCGACACCTTCGACTCAGGCATAAGCGCCTTGTGAATCAGCACATATCGAATCGGACCGATATTCGGATCAGCATCAAGCTTCGGATAGCGGCTTTCCTGCCTCGGCAGATCCCCAGACTTCGACAAATCGTTCATGATCTGATGAATGTAAGCTGGAATCGACTGAGAAACCTTGAAACCAAGCCGAATGCGAACACGGAACATGTAATCCGTGCCGAAATTCTCAACCGAATACTCGCGAGTGAACGGCTCATCGGCGGTCTCGACGGAAACCGCCCACCAAGCGCGGGCACGTTTTGGATGGTCGGCGAAAATCGAGAAGAAGATATCAGTATCGATACGCTTCGTTTCCGGATCCGACGTGAGGTAGACGATATTGTCTGCAAAATACGGAATCGTATCGTCATCATGCAGCCGCTTCAGCACCGGTAGACATTCGGCGGGCTGCATATGACGACGCTGCGCACGTTCCAGCTTCGTGCCTTCGTTCCACGTGTACATAACCAGCAGAATCGCGAAGGTAAGCAACATCGTGAACCAACCACCATGCAGGAACTTCGCCATGGAAGCGAAGAAGAACATGAATTGGATCGCAAGGAACAACACAGTGAATACGACCGCTCCGAGACGACGCCCCGAATGCCAGATGTAGACGGCAAGCAGAATGGTGGTGGTGATCATGGTGATGGTCAACGCCAGGCCATACGCCGCGGAAATATGCTCGGAATCGCGGAATAGCGCCAAAACCAACAGCGTGGAAACGCAAAGCACCACATTGACCACAGGAATGTACAGCTGACCGCGGGTACGGGCCGGGTAACGGACCTGAAGATGCGGCATCCAGTTCAGATGGGTGGCTTCAGACACCATCGTGAATGCGCCGGTGATCAACGCCTGCGAGGCGATAACGCCTGCGACCACAGAAAGCACGACAGCCACGTAACGCACGCTGGGCGTCATCATTTCGAAGAACGGATTCAAACCGTGCGTGCGGATATAAGCCGAATCATCCCAATGATTGAGCATCCATGCGCCTTGGCCGAAATAACAGAGCACAAGCGCGATTTTGATGAACGGCCACGTGAAATAGATGTTGCCACGGCCAACGTGACCCATATCGGAATAAAGCGCTTCGGCACCGGTGGTTGACAGGAACACCGTACCCATGATGGCAAGGCCAGCGGCATTATGACTGCTGAACAGGAATCTAACACCGTACACGGGGTTGAGCGCCGCGAATACGCTCCAATACTGACTGAGGTTCGCCAAGCCGACAACCGCCAAGAACGAGAACCAGACAAGCACGACCGAACCGAACGCCTTGCCGATACGCTCAGTGCCACGCGACTGCACAGAGAACAGCATCAGAATGATGGCCGCGGTGATCATCAGAGTCAGCTGTTTGTTTTCAGTAAAAAGTTTTTCAAAAGCCGGTAGCGTTTCCAAGCCTTCCACTGCCGAGCTGATGGACACGGCCGGGGTAAGCACGGAATCGGCGAGGAACGCGGCTCCGCCGAGCATGGCAGGAATCGCAAGCCATGCACCGTACTTCCGAACCAACGAGTACAGCGCGAAAATGCCACCTTCGCCCTTGTTGTCGATGCGCATGGCGATCAGCACGTATTTGACGGTGGTGATAAGCGTGATTGACCAGAACACCAACGAAAGCACGCCGAGCACGGCTTCACGGTTGGCATGCGCAAGTCCGCCCTGCCCGTTGAGGAACGTCTGCATGGTGTACAGAGGCGAGGTGCCGATATCGCCATACACAACACCCAACGCCACGATCGCCATGGCAGGCGTGATTCTGTTTGGCCCGGATTGCAGACGGCTCCACCAGCGGCCGATGGGACCCTTGCTAGCCACCTGGTCAAGGTGAGCAGCCTCCTGCTGCTTCTCCTCGTGCTGCTTGATCAGCACTTGTCGCTCTTCCTTGGTCAGCACCTTGTGCGAGACCTTCGGCGCCTGCGTGTATGTGGCTGCGTGAAACAGCGGCTCATCCTCGTTCGGCTCGTTAGCCATAACGCTACCTCCAAGTGGCGGGCCTTCCAACCCACTCCCCAAAATAAACGCAAAAAGGCACGTTAGGAGCCTTACGAAGTCTTGTCAAATCTTCACATTGTTTCTTGCGATTCCTGATCTCGCACGAAGTAGACTTCCTGTGGGTTTCTTTTTCTTATTTTTCCTCTTGTTTTTCTCTTATTTTCGGATAAATCGTTTCCATCCTGTCGATTTTCGGAATTTGTTCAGATTCCGTACACTTCGCGCGTAGTCTTTCGTGTTGCCTGCGCGACTTCCGTCAGCGGTTTATCGAGATAATTCGCCAACGACTGCAGGGTGTAGGGGATCATGTACGGCGCGTTGGTGCGGCCACGATACGGCATCGGACTTAGGTAGGGGGCATCGGTTTCGACCATGACATGGCTCAATCCGACAATGCGCGCCGACTCGCGTATACCATCGTTGCCCTTATAGCTGGATGTGCCCGAAAGGCTGAGATACCAACCGTTTTCACGCGCGATCTCACCCATTTCGGCATCACCGGAATAGCTGTGGAACACGGTCCGTTCGGGAGCGCCGTCCGCCAGCAGCGTTTCGATGACTTCCTTGTGTGAATCGCGATCATGGATCTGCATGGGCAGGTTCAATTCCTTGGCGAGCGCGATGTGCGCGCGGAAAGCTTCCCGCTGAAGTTCTTTAGCAGCTTCGCCGGTCCGGAAGAGATCCATGCCGGTTTCGCCTATGGCCACAACCTGATTGGGGTAGGTGATAACGAGACGGTGCACCTCGGCCATGGCGTCTTCGAAGCTGGTGTCGTGCCAGGGTTTGTATTTGAGCGGAAGTCCGTCTGGTCCGGGCACTCCACGATGGCCGTGGAGCACGGATTCGTTGGGGTGTATGGCAATGGCCGCGTGAACGGTTTGGGGGTGTTCGCGTGCCATGTCGATGGCTGTCATGAGGTTCGGTAGTTCGCATCCGCAGTCAATGACGCCTTCGACGCCGACTTGTTGCGCTTGGTTCAGCAGTTCGTCGACGCTGTATACGGGGACTTCCGGCTGTCCTTTTTCTTGCGCTTCATGGCTCATGGCCTGCGAGAACGGCACGACGGACGCCACATGCGTGTGGTTGTCGATGACGTGCGCGTTCTCGGGAAGTGGTTGCGGTGCTGGCGCCCAGCTGCGGTCACGATGGTGTTTGCTCATACCTCCAGCCTACGCTCGATGGCAGTCTTGCGGTTGCAGTCGACATGATTGTCGAGCGAACCGAACGGCCAGCCAATCAAACGGACGGCCAATCAACCTGTCTCTTATACACATCTCCGAGCCCACGAGACTAGCGCTCA
>ENA-OWZK01000530-OWZK01000530.1-human-gut-metagenome-genome-assembly--contig:-NODE-530-length-11010-cov-12.3226_pt1 | contig 11010 bp, 13 predicted proteins | sample MGYA00249764_ERZ652114 | MGnify/ENA primary metagenome ERZ652114 (study PRJEB26925, sample SAMN05827163) | human gut metagenome | biome: ENVO:2100002; feature: ENVO:00000062; material: ENVO:00002003... | reverse complement strand
CTTCCTTAGCCTTCTTTTTAGGCTCGGTTTTTACAACAGGTTCTTCTTTCGGAGGGGTTTTCATTTCCTCTACAGGCTGCTCTTCAACTTGCGATTTTTGAATATTTTGGGGTATACAATTTTCGATTTGAGCAAATTCAAACGGTAAGCATTCCTTCAATCCGTGCCGGTTTTTTGCGTCCCAATTCGGATGATGACTCGTATACATCACACGCTGGCCACCTGATACTCGGACCTTTTTACTGTTACTGTCCTTACTATCGACCTTTAAGACCTCTTCTTTGTAGTTGGCAAAAAGGAGCATATCTGCCCACTCCTTGACCATATCTGAGATTTTCTGACTGGCTGCCTTATTAAGCTTTAACTCGTACCGATCGTACGGAGGTTGGTCGGGTCGCTCGAACTTACGAACCATAGCATGAGCTGTAAGAACCACGTTCATACCGCTTTCAATTAAATCCTGGAGCTTATTAAGTAGCCGTCCGAATTCTTCCTTCTCATATACATACCCTTTACCGTATCCGATGTCTTCAATACCGCTTACCTGATACTTAGAACAAATATGCTGTACGCAAAGCTGTTCTGCCCAGTCGATAGTGTCGATGACTAAGGTCGTAAATCCCTGGTGGTCTTTCGTAAGCTCTTGGATATATTCCATAAGTACCGCCCAGGACGTCGGACGCTCTAATCTCGCCACATCCATATGGGCTGTACTTGCCTCTGTATCGATGAATAGAGACTTCGGAAACTGAGCTGCGAATGTACTCTTACCAATGCCTTCAGGACCATATACAACGACTTTCTGATACCGTTCTTGCTTTCCTGTAATTATCTTCATAGCTACCTCCATTAGAATTTACCGGCTTCCCATTTCTTAGCTTCTACCGGCTGCGGTGTCGAATCTTTAATGTAACCGTCTTCGATAATGATGCTGCAACTGTCATCCGTTCCGACTCTCGTAGCAATAACTTGAAGTCCTTCATTGGTGAGCCATTCGGAGAACTCTTTAAGTGTTTCCTGATCCATTTGTTCAAGCTTGTCCATAAGGACGAAGCCACATTCAGGATTAAGCTTACGAATAATCGCCGTAGCTACCATAAGCTGTTCAGCTCCCGACATGCCGTCCCATTGCTGACCTTTATAGATGAGTTCCCCGTCTTTAACGCCAAGTTCCGGAAGCGGTAAATCCGCTTTATTAAGAAGCTCATTCTTTGCTTCCTTAACGGCTTCAATTTCTGCCGTCAGCCCGTTATATTCAGCCGATAACTCTTCGGCTTCGGCCTGGGCTTTTTCCTTTTCCTGGTTAGCACGGACCTTGCGATTGATATCATCGACCTGGGCGATATTAGTCTCCAGTTCTTTGGTACTTTCATCGACAAGCTCGGCTACCGTCTTTTGAGCTGTTTCCATATCGGCTAACAGCGACTCTTGTTTAGCCTGGGCTTCTTCAAGGGAGGCTTTAAGCTGAGCAATCTGGGAAATAAGCGTTTCGTGTTCTTCTGTCATCTTGGACAGCTGTTCACGCTTGCGTTGATTCTCGCCGTTCTGAGCCAAAATTTCTTGCTGTTGCTTAATTAAGTCTGAGGCACTGACCGGCTCAGTCGGAGCGTCGGGATAATATTCAAGCTCATCGGCGTATGACTTCTTCTGCTTGGCAATGCGACCGATTTCAAGGCGGCGGTTATATCGCTGTGCTTCTTTGGCGTCTAATTCTGCCAATTCGTCACCAATCCCGATAATCTGCAGTAACGTATTGGCCTTGTCTTTCGAGTTCATACCCATAAACTTCGGCAAGTCTAGAGCCAGTTTCTCGATGAAGCTGTCCAAGAGTTTCTGTCCGGCTTTCTCGCCAGTCGGGTCAATAACCTTAAGGCTGCTCTTGGCACCCTTACGTTCAACGACAAGTCCGTTAGACAGCTCGATATGAATTTCAGGCGGGATCGTGCTGCTATCTCTTGCCGCATTGGACGGCTTGAATTTATCGCCGCCTAATGCCCAGGCTATGGCATCCAATACAGACGTTTTGCCTTGTCCGTTACGACCGCCGATGACGGTAAGACCGTTTTGGGCTAATTCCATTTGTACTGCTTTGACTCTCTTTACGTTCTCAATGGCTAAGCTGTTAATTTTTACTGTCATGTGATATACTCCTTTTAGAATAATATTTTTTATTTTTCACCTTTGGCCGTTCTCAGTTGCCGCTGAGAGCGGTCTTTTTCTGTTCTCCCAGGCATTCATCAGGAATGCAGTAGTCTCTGTTCGGGCAGTCCTCACAACTCATCTCATCACCCCCTTTATATGAGAGCCGCCAGGGCTACGATAAGGTATATAACCACTACCCCAAGGCCTACTTCAGCCCCTTCCTTAAGATAGTAGAGCGGTCCGTGAGACTTGTACCGAAGTGTTCTTGACTTACAAGTCGATTGAAGTTCATAATACTTATGATTCACCCAGTCAGGCGGCGATTGTAATGCGGTCGATTTCATTCTGCTTTCTCCTTTCTGAGCTCTTCGTCCCACCGGACAGACTCAAGCGATATGTGATTACGGATGAACATCGGCCCCCAGGTGCGAATGAACCACTTCCACCGATCGCCGAAGGTGACTACCAGAATCCCCTGATAATGCCTGGATAACGGCGAGCGGTTGAGACTGTTGAAGGCGGCTACGATAACCGCATCAATGATAACTCGGTCGGCGTAGTGTCAGTATATCTCGATACCGCTTCCTTTTGCCGCCTCCGTAATGCAGGTGTTCATGATACTGAGGGCAGTCTTACTGATGTCATAAATAGATTCGTCTTTCATGGCTATCTCCTTTTAATTTCGTTAATGATTAAGAGAATCATCGTGGCGATGACAATCGCACACGTCAGATTCACCAAGATTGTCACTGACGTCACTCCTTTCTACTATGAATTCGCTGTCGTCCGTCCCGTATAAGATATTGAGAGCGACCTCTATAGGACGTTCGGGACGGAAGTTGATGAACTGCCCGTCGGTCGGGCTCATAATCGATTCAGCTCCTTCCTTGTCTGTCAGGCAAGCTACTCATCAAAAAAAATATGCCAAGGGTCCTCCAACTTTAACAGCTTTGCCATCATGTAAAGCTGATCTGAGTTGAATCGCCCCGTCCTCAGGCGGTATCTAAGCGCATGAGGGGTAATTCCTAATTTTTCTGCAACCTGTTTTTGGCTGAACCCTCGAGCAACTATCTCTCCGCGGATTCTATTCGCCTGTAACTCCATACCATTACCTCCTTTCGTCTTAGGCAAGTACAGTTTATCACAGTTTGGTGTCAGTGTAAATACCTTTTAGACAATTTTTTTACTTCTAAGACAAAAACATTGACGCACAGGTAATATCGAGGTATATTGACAGTAAAGACAAGACTAGTGGATACAACAAAGGAGGCCTCTTATATGCCAAAACGAGATCGCTGGGACAACGAAATCAGCGAAGAACGGTGCACCTTGGCCGCACGGCTCAAAGACGCCCGCATAAATGCCCGCATGACCTTGGCCGAGGCGGCAGATGCGGCTTCGGTAAGCTCCCCGACCATATCTAGGTATGAGTCCGCGGATATAGCCATTCCCGTCGAGAAGCTGAGTGCGCTTGCTACAGCGTATGGGGTTTCTCCCGCATATTTGATGGGTTGGGAGCGTCCGCTGAAAGACGTCATAACTATCGACGGACGGTCTATCACAGACGCCCGGGAAAAAGAGCTGCTTGAATTAGCCAAAGGCTTTCCTGATGAAGATTTTGACGCGTTAATAGCCTTCCTAAAAAGCATGAGAAGCATGAAAGGAACGTGATCACATGGAGTACTTAATTATCGCCTGTGTTATCGGTGTAATCCCGGCCTTTATCGCCAGTTCAAAGGGTCGAAACTTTTTCTTATGGTGGATATACGGGGCCTGCCTCTTCATTGTGGCTCTTATTCACTCCCTCGTAATATCGAAAGATATGAAAGCGATTGCGGAAGAAAAGAAGGCTCAAGGATATAAAGAGTGCCCGTTCTGCAAGGAATATGTAAAGCCGGGTGCCGTGGTCTGCCCTCATTGTCAGCGAGACATTCCTCAACCGACGGCTGAAGAAATTGCTAAAGCAGAAGCCGAAACAGTCGAATGCCCGACGTGTCACTATAGAGCCCCGAAGGGCGCCGACTGCTGCCCTCGGTGCAATAATCTTATACATTAAAAAAGACCCCGCACAAGCGGGGTTTACTTATATACGGAGACTTGATTATGAAGAGTAAAAGAGTAGCACTATATATACGCGTAAGTACCGAGGAACAGGCTCGTCAGGGCTTATCCCTAGACGCTCAACTTGCCGACCTTAGAAGCTATGCAGATAAGCACAAATACAATATAGTCGGCGTTTATACCGACGACGGAGCGTCAGCACGGAAGAAGTCGTTTTCCCGTCGTGCCTTCAAGCAATTAATTGAGGATATTAAACAGAATAAAATTGACCGTGTTCTCTTTATTAAGCTTGACCGTTGGTTCAGGTCGGTAAAAGACTATTACAAGGCTCAAGAGATTTTAGACTCTCACAAAGTAGACTGGGAAACGACTCAAGAAGACTATAATACAACGACCACGAACGGGCGGCTTATGCTGAACATTAAGCTCTCAATCGCACAGAACGAATCGGATATGACAAGCGACCGTATTCAATTCGTCTTTGCTCAAAAACGGGCAAGGCACGAAATATGTAGCGGGAAAATTCCGTTCGGCTACAGCGTCCAAGATAAGAAGCTCGTTCCGAATGAGAATGCCAAGTATGTACAGCCGCTTTTTGAGTACTTCGTCAAAACGCAGAATCTCACCGAAGCGGCACGGTGGATGTGTGGGCATGGATTCTATTATACATACGCCAGTATCAGTCACGTATTGAAGAATGAACGGTACATCGGGCGATCGCACGGAGACGATAACTTCTGTCAGCCGCTAGTCACGGAAGAGATTTTTTACAAGGCTCAAAAAATAATAAAATCAAAGAAGTTAATCAAGCGAACGCCGACCGGTCGGATATTCCTGTTCACGGGTCTTATTCGTTGTCCTATGTGCGGTCATCCGTATACCGGTATCGGTTGCGTCGGGAAAAACAACGGCAAGACGTACTACTATTATCAGTGCCCGCAGAGCGTCTCACCATTTAAGCCCTGTACTCATCGCGGACGGGTCGCCGAAAAGAAGATTGAAGAAGCCCTTCTTGACTCCTTCGATGAAGCTTATAAGGACTTTCAGTATTCTGTTAAGAAAAAGCAAAAGCAGCAGCCTGTTACGACCGACATTGAGAAGTTGAAGCGTAAACTGGAACGACTAAAAGAGCTGTTCTTGAACGAACTCATCGACCTTGATGAGTATAAGAAGACTCACGCCGAATTATCGGCGGCTATCGCCGAAGCAGAAACGCCGAAGATACCGACTTCTACTCCGCTTAATTATTACTTGCCTGGCGGGATTCGTCCGTATTACGAGAAGATGACAAGAGAACAGCGACGACAATTTTGGCATCAGACTATAGATAGAATAGACATTGATGAAGATGATACGCCGAGAATCACCTTCCTTTTATAATTTGCGGTAATAGAATTATCCGTCAGGAAGCTTGGGCTCGAATTGCAGATATGCCTTACCGTTTGTATCCTTTGTAGCCAAAGCGGCCACCGTTTCGGGATATTTCCCTTTATCGATTTCATACAATGCCGCCGCATTATCAATAGTCCGGATGTCCGCACTGATTTTTGCTATTTTCGCTGTCTTTCCGGCAGACATAAACTTGGGAACGGCGACGGTAGCCAAAATTAAAATGATACTGACAACAACCAGCATTTCCAAAAGTGAAAACCCGTTTCTTACAGGCGTTATACGAAAACTTGCAATCTTCATCATATCATCTCCATTTCTTCAGTTCACGGCTGTAATCATATCCAGAAGCGGCAATAATAAGGCCGTTACGAGAAATCCGGTTACGATTCCCGTGAAAACCAACATAAGCGGCTCGGCAGCCTTGCGAATGGCTGTACTCGTTTCTCGGAGCCGCTTCCCGTAATAAGCGGAAACGGTCCGGAGAACGCGATCATACTCTCCCGTGGACTCGCCGACGCGCAACATAGTCTCGACGTAAGATGTCCCGAATCTTCCCGACTTGACGGCGGTACTGAAAGACATGCCGTTCTCCAGACAACGAATCGTACGCACAATATGCCCCTTGAACACTTCTGACGGCACGGCCGAAAGGGCATCGCCGAGTGCCGAAATTATCGGAATCCCTCCGGCCAACTGAACGGCCAAAATCATACTGAAGCGTTGCCATGACCAAATCAAAAAGAATATGCGTATCCGCCCGATTCGCCACAATAATTCTTCTATCTTTTCTCTATATCGCCTCCTTTGCAATAACTTATATATCAGAATTCCCGTCATCACTGCCGCACCGATTAAAAACGGCCCATAGCGACAAAGGAAATTTCCTGCTGCCAATAACATTCTAGTGCTTTGAGGTAACGGCACGCCTGTTTCCGCAAATAAATCGGAAAAGACCGGAATAACAAAAACCAGAGCCCCGAAAAACAGGATATTGATACAAACAAACAGGAACGTCGGATAAATCATCATATTACGCAGTTGTGAACGCTCATCGCACAAGCGTTCATAATAAGACGCAAGTAATTCCGTCATATCTTCCATATGCCCCGAATGTTCGCCTGCCTGTACAAGACTGCAAGCCGTTTGCGGAAAAGCACCGCTGTCCTGCATGGACTCTGCAGCTCTTTTACCGCTTTCCATGGCCGTAATGCAACCTTCAACAGCTTGTCTTTTTCTCCTGTTTTTTAAACGCCGTGAAATGAGATGCCAGGCTTCTGTTAAGGGAATACCCGCCTTTAACAAAAGACCGGTCTGACCGAAAAGAAAGGCGCACTCTTTATCGGTCAATATCGACGATGACCGAAAAAAAGAGGTGTCTTCCTTTTCTTTTATTTCCGTAACCGCAAGCCTTCTCTCAGCAGCTTTTATTCTTATTTCTTCCCTGCTTTTGGCCTGCACAACAGCCTTGTGCAATGTTTTTCCTTGTCCGTAAGTTACAATATAGGTCTTCATTATTTCTGCAACCGTCCTTCAGCTTGAGCCATGGTTCTCATTCCGTCAGCGCCGCCCGTTTGCATAATCGTTTCCAGTTGATGCTCTTTGCCGCTTCTGATAAGCTGTACTACTGCCGGCGTAGCAACAAGGATTTCTCGACAAATGCGTACGCCCTTTTTCGTATTTATACGCCTTTGCGCCAGGACGGCACATAAAACGGAAGACAAACGATACCGCAATGAGGCTTCCTGTCCCTCACCCATAGAAATTAGGCGGGTAACGGTCTGCGCCGCCGTTCGGGTATGCAAGGTGGAAAAAACGAGATGGCCCGTTTCCGCTGCCGTCAGAGCCGCTTCCATCGTATTCTTATCCCTCATTTCACCGACAAGTATAATATCCGGATCTTGTCGTAATGCATCGCGTACACCTTGGGAAAAATCATTAAAATGTTGCCCCTTCTCACGTTGAGTCACCAGTGAACGTCTGCCGGACACAACATATTCAATCGGATCCTCGAGCGTAATAATATGCCTGGCCCCGCACTCATTAATATGAGACAGCATCCGCCACAGTGTTGTCGTCTTACCGCTTCCCGTCGGCCCTACAGCCAAAATCAGCCCTGACGGGGTATCTGTGAGTTTTGCCAAAAACGGCATATCTTCATCTTCCGGCAGTGAGTCCAAAGGGTAGAGAATCCTCAAAACGCCCCGTATACCGGCCTGATCTCTGGACCAGTGGGCTCTACATCTCAAGCGCTCATTCATGGGGAAGGAAAAGGACAGACATTCGTTTCCCGAAAATTTATAGCCTCGTTTATGAAGCCATTCAACCGACGTTTCCTTCACAACAGCCTTATCTGTTAACGGAATCAGATCGGTATCGGGCAGTCGTATAAAAGGCGGGCGCCCTTCCTGGATATGTAAGTCCGCTCCGCCGGCCAGAACAGCTTCATGCAAAAGTTCGTCAATATTCATGGTCTTCACCGCAAACCCGCATAATTTCCCGTTCATCCGTAAGGCCATCTCTCACCATCGCCATTGCCGTTTCTTTGAAAAAAATCTTTTCCTGTGCCCCTTTCCGTACGGCTCCGGTGGACGCATCACGACGTACAGCCTCCTTCGTCCGGTTCGTAAAATAGATAACCTCGGCCAGACAGCCTCTTCCGTCATAACCGCTGAAATTACACGCAAGGCAACCGGTGCCGCCACAAACCGAACATTGCTTTCTAACCAACCTTTGAGCAGCCGTACACACCAAGGCGTCACCTACCAAGTAGGCGGGAACACCCATGTCGACCAAACGCTCCGGAACGGCGGCCGCCTCGTTAGCATGGATAGTAGAAAAAACAAGATGTCCCGTCAATGCGGCACGGACAGCAATGGCTGCCGTCTCATTATCCCTTATTTCTCCGATAACCAAAACATCCGGGTCTTGCCGCAAAAGAGCTCTTAATCCTTCATGAAAAGCAATCCCGCCTTTTTTACCTATTTGACTTTGAGAAAGGCCGTCTATCTTATACTCGACCGGATCTTCCAGGGTGGCTATACTGACGGACTCCTTATCTATCTCCCGCAAAGCCGCATACAAGGTCGTTGTTTTACCGCTTCCCGTAGGACCGCAGATAATGATTAATCCCTTTGCGTCCCGCAAAGACCTGCGAATCAGACTTACAGCTCGCTTATCCATTCCCAGACCATCTAAATCGGGCAGGTTTCTGCTACCGCCCAGAATACGAATAACCGCTTTTTCACCGCGAACGGTAGGCATAGTTGAAAGTCGCATGTCAATACCTTCTTTGTACACAATACGTCCGTCTTGCGGTCTACGTGCATCGGCAATATCCAAAGCGGCCATAACCTTTAGACGATTGATAAAGGCTTTTCCCTTCTCTTTTCGTATAGCGCCTACGGACTGCAAAACACCGTCGCGGCGACAACGAATGCGAAATGTTTCATCAAGAGGCTCCGCATGAATATCACTGACACCGATGGTCATTGCATAGGAAAACAACTTTTCTATTAAGTTTTGAACCGTTTCCGTTTTTCCTTCCTCATCAGTCCAAACCGATTTTTTCATCTGAAAACCTCCTGTATGTACAGCATAATCGTTGTAAAGAATAAATGTCCCTTTTTTACCTAAATTTAAGGGGACTGAACAAAGTTTAATCTTTCCTTAATTCCTTAGTCTTGTTAGTGGTATAATAAAAAAATCGAATACAGGGAGTCTGACATGAAAAAAGCACTAAAATATATAACCGTACACTATGGAAAATTCGGCAAACGAATAGGCGCAATTTTTACCGCCATTTTGTTAATGCTTCTTGTATCGGCCCTCTTTGCTTCACACGGTGCAGCCTTTATTTTTAACCGCGTCATGGAAACTCAGTCGGTCGTAAAAGGTACAATTCATGTCAACACTTTATCTGCCGATATTCGCGGCCAGGTGAATTTCACCGATTTGGAGTGGGATGCTCCGGACGGTACACCCGTACTGCTCGTTCCTTCAGGAAGTTTCAAAGTCAATCCTTGGGACTTTATTTTGCATCGTTCTTTAAAAACGACGACCTTGCGGGAAATTACGCTAAACGATTCGACCGTATCAGTTAAATTCGATAAAGACATGTCGGCCCAAATTATTTCTTCCGAGGCTCCGGAACCGGTGAAAAAATCGACTACTCTTGATGAAAAAATACGCACTCTCAATATGACGGACAAAAAATTCAATCTGCGTATTAACCTTAATAATTGTCGCTTTGAAGCCTATAAGGACGATAAACAATATGTCATGACCTCTGTAGATGCGGCACTGCATTTAAAGTCCAATGAGTTTTTGACCGTCAATTTTTCTTCCGGACCTTTTAGCGGTACGGCTGTCGGTGACGGCATTAATATCGACGGTTCCGTCAATTTGCGTACACCCATACCCGAAGCCGATTTGGAAGTGAATTTCTTAAAAGTTGATCCTTCTTCCGTCGGCTTCGGTAAATCCGTTCACGATCCTCTTACCTTGAAAACGCAGTTTACAGGACCTGTATCCGCACCCATGGCTCACGGAAAATTGGAGATGGATAAGCTGTCCATCCCCGCCCTGGATTTCACAAATGTCCGCGGCGATATCGATTATAAAGACGGAATTTTCTTATTTACGAATGTAACAGCCGATGTTTATAACGGAACACTGTCCGCTTACGGCGATTACAATCTTAATACCAGAGCTTATACCATTCACGGAAAGGGCACGGGATTGGACAGTCGCATAGCCTTAAAACGCATGGAATTTAAATGCCTGGTAGATACGGATATTACCATGGAGTGCGACGGTAATCCCGACAATTTGCTTACATACGGTTCCTTCCGGTCCGGAAAGGGTCGCTACACTCTTTTTTCCTTCAACTATTTAGAAGGAAAGTTCTCCAACAGACGACACCTTTTAGAATTTTTTGACGTAACTATCGCCACTAAATTCGGCTTGATTACGACCGATGCCTTTCAAATCGTAAACGGTAAACTCATCCTCGGCGACATTAGCGTTGTCTTTCCTTCCTCATCGGTAGCATTTAACCTCTTCTCATCAGATACTAATGCCCCCATGTCGTGGTCTGACATTCGAGAAAATCTGTCTGTCACAAAGAATAATATGAAGGAGCTGAAAAACGGCACTTCTAACTTTAGGGACACGTCATCAAGTATGAAAGAGAATATGCGAGCTATTAAAGAAAATATGAAAAAGCTCAAAACCGATACGGCAAAAATAAAGCAATCTTTAAAACCATCCTTGTAAGACCATCGTAAGTTGTGAAATATGCAGGAACGCTCCTTGACGGTCTTATGAAACCGTGATAAACTCATGAAGTACCTATGTGGAGCGGTATCGAAGCTGTCTCTTATACACATCTCCGAGCCCACGAGACTAGCGCTCATC
>ENA-OWZK01000508-OWZK01000508.1-human-gut-metagenome-genome-assembly--contig:-NODE-508-length-11252-cov-7.26507_pt1 | contig 11252 bp, 8 predicted proteins | sample MGYA00249764_ERZ652114 | MGnify/ENA primary metagenome ERZ652114 (study PRJEB26925, sample SAMN05827163) | human gut metagenome | biome: ENVO:2100002; feature: ENVO:00000062; material: ENVO:00002003... | reverse complement strand
TGAGCGCTAGTCTCGTGGGCTCGGAGATGTGTATAAGAGACAGCCCGGAAGGTGACCTTGTATTGCGGAAATTCGCCCGCTGCCTGACTGAAATCTTTGGCAGTGACAGCTTTGTGGCCCGCCTTGGCGGAGATGAATTTATTGTGTATTCAAGTGATATTGTTCTACCGGAGATGGCTGCCCAAAAGGCGCGGCGGCTCATTGATAAGATGGTAAAGCAGATGGAAATGGCAGAAAAGAAATGCGGTCTGGCTGTGAGTATCGGAATCGCCTTTTATCCATCGGACGCCGACAGTCTGCCGGAGCTGGTTAAGCAGGCGGACCAGGCGCTTTACCGCGCCAAACACAGCGGCGGGAAGCGTTATATGTTTTATTCGGAAATACAGTAGCGGGGAAAAGGCATGAAAAGCCCTTTTCCCGCTCTGTTTTCTTTTTTAAGCCGCCTCTTGAAGCGCAGGCGCCTGTAAAACTTCCCGCTCCCACATCTTTAAAAATGCTTTAATCGGAGGGGTTGGCGGTCTGTTGGAGAACATACTCGTCTGTCCAATTTCCACTCCATTCAATTCAACTGTACAGAGAGGCTTATCAGGTTCCTTGACTTTTCGCAAAAACAAAATCAGACATTGTCTTTTTACAATCCTTTTGACATACGACCCAATGCAATGATGCAGTTTGTGTCCCTCTTCAATAATCTCCTTCACAGATCGCGGGAGAGCGATAAAGTAGCCGGACCGCGCAAACTCATAATGGCTGTTCAGCTTTTGATAGAGCCTTTGAATCTGTTTTTCATAAGCCAGCGCCTGCTCCGTATCCGATAAATCATTAACCTTATCATGTGCCTTTGGCAGATTTGCAGGATAAAGGACAAAGCTATTACTTAAATCATATTCCAACGCCTCACACATACACAGATAGTCTCTGTAGTTGTTTAAGAGCGTTTCCATATCGTAATAACCTGCCGGATCAGACCAGCTTTTTCTTTTAAACTGTTCAAACTGTTCATTGGCGTATCGGATTAATTTGTGTACGGTCATGTACTGCAATGGAACCGTCAGGTTTTCCAGCCGGCCGACTCCATACCTTCCACACCAGTGAAAAAGGTTCTCATCAAATTTAATGCGGTTCTTTAAACACTTTTTAATAAGTTCAAACTGTTTGCTGCCCGGATTAACCTTCTGAAGCAGTGGAAGATAGCTTTTATCCAAACCTAACACCTCATTAATACTGTTACCTTTAGGATTGATTACCTGATTAAGCGTATTGTAATAGTAGCGTGGATCTACGATATCAGCCGCCAGCTTGTATAATTTCAGCTTCACCATATATTCCAGCATTGGATATTCTACAAATCTATTCAAGTAATTCATCACATAAAATGGTGTATGTATTGCCTGATAAAACTGTTTTAACTGTGCATATCTCCAAGGCGTGTTTTCAAGTACCGAATCTAAATTTTTATCATACAGATAGCCAAAATTATCTGCATTAAAATTATTTTGCCATCTGCTGAACACCGGTCGCGTCCCTTTCTTCCATGGAGTCAGATCACCAGATTCAAAAGAACAATAAAAATCTTCTTCCTTCATATCCCCATTACTATCCCAGGTAACAAATATTCTGGCGCTCTCATAGATATCATCATCCGGTATATCGCTATTTGGATATTTACGATGTATTTTTGCAAAACGGACAATCAACTCCCTTTCAGAAATATTTTGAACAATCTGCACCGTTTCCCGATCAATGATACTTCCACGGCGGCCACGGCTTTTATAAATCACATCCTTGTTGCAGTGAGGGCAGCTTCCCCCACTATTGTGTTTTATTCCGGATATCTTAACCTCCTTCCCACAGGCGGTACAATATCCAGATAGCCATTTCCTGTTTTTCGAGTAAGTATAGAATATATATGCAGGCATAACCTCCTTGTGAACCCAATGTTTAAAACCTCCTGGCAGGCTGGGAACCTCCTTCATTTTCCTGACAATTACCTTTTGTTTTTTATATCTTTTTCGCTGCATACATTGATACATTATACTGTACTGCAGCGTGTATAGAGAGGTAAAGCCGTCTTCCTGCTCCTTTTTGCAGAACCGCACCACCCTTTTTTCGTCACTGATGGAATAGAAAGCACATTTTTTTCTAAACGAGTAACCCCTGTCCAAATTGTCAAAGATTGCGCTTCTCCAGCAGGTATCCCCATTCTCCCGGCGGGCCAGGGTGATGTACTCATTACGGCTCTGGAACATAGTCCACAGAGGGCGTGTTTCACCTGCCGCCACCTGTTTCTTGTCGTAGACATATAAAATAAGAACCCGTTGATGATCTACATTTTTTATCACTGTTCTCACAAGATACTGAAGCTGATCCGCAGAGAATAAACCATTGTTTAAATCCATGTTCCATTTTGGCTCTGCGTATTTCCGGCAAGCCCTTTTATTTAACTTCATCCTGCTTTCACCTCCGAAATAAAATTAAGCAGAAGCTGCCCTGCAACACCTTCATCTGCCGGAACCTCCTGTTTCTTGTGTTCCTGCTTTTTCTCCGGTTTTTTCTTAACCGTTTTTTGCTGTTTACTGACTGTTTTTGCCTGATACTGCCTGGGAACAAATTTTTCTTCTTTCTCCTTATCCTCTTCCGCATACATATCTCTGAAATAATCCTCGGCCCACTGGTAGCAAAGTTCATCCGGAACATCTTCGCCATATAATCCGCTTGTCAGTTCAACATTATTGTCTTTCATATCCTGCTCAATAAAATCCTTGGCTTTGCGGTAAATATAGCGAAAGCAGTGAATCATATTCTTTTTCGGGTGCATCACCAGCCGGGCGAAATCCGGGCTTTCCAGACACAGGGTCTGGATATGCTCTGACACGCACTCCTTCATATTCCGCCGTGTCAAACGCTCCGTATCAGCGCTGACACGTCTCATGGACGCCGCCATCACCTCATCATTATCCATGGCCTTCAATTTATCCAGTTGCTCCTGTTCGGCGTCCTTTTCCGCCTGCTGCTTTGCCTCCCATTCTTCTTTGCGTTTTGCTTCGGCAGCCTCATGCTCGGCACGCTTTATGTCCTCTTTATCGTTCTTTTCCTCTGGCTCCTCCTGGATTTTCTCCAGATCGGCAGGCAGGAGAAGTTCCTCTGCCGCCTGTTCCGTCTGATTGACGGCTTCCGTGTCAATATGCTGTAACGTCTCAATCTTTAAAGAATCCTGCATTAATAAAATCTCCCTTCTCAATCTCCCTGATTTTCAATCTGCCGCTTGAAACATCATAAATCGGGACCCTTGTATGCGATGCTGATAGAATCATTGTCTCTGCTATATAAATAAACACTGTTTGACAGACGGTCTTCCTTTAAAACTTCGGTATTATTAACCTCTTCAACCATGCGTGAAAAATGTCCATACTCCCCGCCTGCCAGCCCGTTAGGAATCAGTATGACTTCATGGAGACTGGAAGGCAGTATCACAATATCATCTTTAATTAACTGGGCGAACCGTTTCAGACCATTTCCATATATGAGAGCGGCGGAGCCTTGTCCCCCTGCTTCAGCAGCCATAATCCAAAATCCACCGTTTTGAAGCGTCTCTTCACACGGCATTGAAATATGTAATTCTCCATATACTTTATCTTCAATATCCTTTATAACGTTCATAACTGGGCGTATCCTGACCGGGCAATACATACGCATATTGTGCAGCGCGTCTTCATAGAGACGTTCCTTTTCAATTCCCCACATTTCCAAATGGTGATGCTCCACAGCGGCAGTCAGCGTCCTCTGCCGGTTACTGTCAATCTCTATGTAAAACATGATTACAGTATCCAGAAACAGAACATATGGCATTTTTTCCAGACGAACTTTGTTTGCTTCATAATTTCCCAGCCTCAACCGTATCTTTGACCGAATGAACTCATAGTCAGCCAGGCGTCCGTTACTTGTCAGTTCCTGTAATCCGCCATCTTCTTGTATCCCTACAACTTCATCCACAATTTCAACCATGCTCATACTGCCGGACACATAATGATCGTAAAACTTGTCCAGATAAATAAGCGGTGATACTCCCGGATTTTTCTTTAAAATGATTCCGGTCAAATGCTGCCCGTTATTGTAAGGAACTTTTTTTACCTGCACCTCGCAGGAACTGCCCGCCCTGTGTCGGATTCGGTCTGTTAATTCATAAATAAAATCGTTCTTTGTCATCATTTCCCTCCTGACAACAAAGGCGCGGAAATAGGGTTCACCCTGCTCCGCGCCTTTGTTTTACCTGTAAACATCAAGTATCATGTTTCTTCAATCCCCTTCTGGCAGGGACTTTGTTATTTCCTTCATGGGCTTTACAAAAAAGGGGGAGAAATTTACCGGGACAAAGTTCTCTTTATCCCGATAAAAGTAGCTTCTCTTACCCTGCTCATGCAATTCCACCACATCTGACGGCGCCAAGCTGCGCCCATGGTATCCTTCCGGTAATTCTCCATTGTAACGGCTGAAAATCTGTTCTAAAACCTGCGCTTCTGACCTGTCCACAGGACAAATCAATGTATCCTCGCACATCAGACGGTATTCTGCGGCAGGCGGCTGTGTGTAATTCGCTTTGTACAGCGCGTCAATCCCCATAAAAGCAAAGGGGATAGTCTTTCTCTCTCCGTCAAAATCCAGTTGATAGATACGGAATTGCCAACAGCGCCGCTGGGATTCCAGAAGCGTTTTCAGTGCGCCGGCTCCGTTCCGGACATATTCCTCATACTCTGCCTCTGACAGCCCCAAGTATTCCGCCAGGCTTGTTCCATTCTCCGGCTCTGTTCGCCAGGCTTCAATACAGCTATCTATGGACTCAAAGCTGCACCTTCCCAAAAGATAATTCTGCCTGAAGCTTATTTTCGGTGTCTCTTTTTCCTGCTTTTCCTTCTTCCGAAGCGCAAGCTGCCAGTCATCAATTCCCTTGTAATTAGGATTCCAGGTCAGCGGCCGACAGTCCATGCCATGCCGCTTCGCCATCAGATATATTTTTGAGGCTCCCCTGGAAGTCATATTGTTACTGAACTTATCTATATCATTTGCCTCTACAATCAGCTCCGTTCCATTTTGGGCCAGCGCTGCAAACATGGAGTCCAACTGCTGAACATTATTAGCTCCTGCCACAGCCACAAATGAGCGGTCCATCAGCATATGGGCAATATCTGCTTTCAGCAGCCCCTCCGTGATATAGATGGTGCGTGAACATGGATTCCCAATAAAATGAACAGGACTTCCCGACGTGACCCCCCTATTTCGGTTGGAAGATGAAAGCCAGATATACTTTGTCCCCGCTTTATCCGGCGGATCGTTTTTATCTTTCATTGGGGTATCCAGCAATATCTGTGCGCCGCGGATTAAACCGTCTATGCCGACTGCCGGAATCAGGATGCCTGATGTCCTGCGGAAGAATTTCACCGTCCATCTGCCGCCTTCGTCCAGATAGAATCCCGGAACGCCCTGTACCGTGCAGCCCTGCTGAATCAACCGGTCCGTAAGAGAACGGCATAGGAAGGGCGGAGGCGTGCTTTTAAATCCCAAAGTATCAATCTGTTTATCGGACAGCCCGCGCTTCGCAGAGCGCAGGTGCAATCGGTGCGGCGTCCTCAACGTCAACATTCCAAAAAGCATAGAAAAAGTTTGATGAATCTCCTGTATGCTGGCGCGGGGAGATTGCGGAATTTCTTCTAAAGCCATGCCGGCTTGTCCCGTACTGTTTTCCGGTACAGCCGCGGGCGCCGGTAATCCCGAATCGGAATCACCGGTACTTTCTGTGAAGTTTAAATCCCGCCTGCTGCTATGCGCGGTATTCTCAATCCGGAGCGCCTCGCGTATTTCCCTGTTGGCCTCTGAATTTGAGATATGGTTCAGCCTTGCGTAAAGGCTTAACATTCCGCCCTGTTCTCCGCAATAATTACAGCGCCACACATTCTTGACATAGTTCAGGTTCATCTTACCCCGCTGGTCTCCACAAAACGGGCAGTCTGTATAAATGCTGTTTGGTCCTGGCCGCCGTCTCTGTAAATGCAGCAGCTCCGCCACGTCCAATATCCCATACGGGAAATCCTGGGGATAAGAGTCCATCTGCCGTTTCTCCCTTCTTCATGGATGTAAACCTTAATTCGTAATCTTTAACCGGCTTTTTGTCCGTTCAGCGAATCCCACATAATCTGGGCCGCCGCCCGGAGGATATTGTTATTCTTCTTATAACCATAGACATACCATTTAAGGCTCGGCGGACGGCGTTCTGCCACCTCGGCCATGGTCCAGCCGCTGCAGGTTCCTTCATCAACCGTTACACGCTGGGCTTCCTCAAAGGTCATTCTTTTTATGATCTCCGCCACAGGCATATCCGCCGTATAGCTGACCTGGCTCTGTTCCATCTTCTGGATTACCCGACCGGGGCCAGCCCCACAATTCGGGCTGGACGTATCTGTTTTCATACTTTCGGCTTTATCATCAGCGGCAGCCTCCATTAATTCCGTTGGAAGCTGGTCCATTTCCCCGCTGGTATCTGAATGTTCTCTCTGGGGTAAGATGTCCGCCGCCGGTGTTGTGACAGTTCTTTCTTCCGCCTGTACCGGGATTTTGGTAATTTCAGCACTTCGCTGTGGGCTTTCACCGGTATTTGGAATCTGCTGCGTAACCGTGGCAGTGTTTACGGTCTGTTTTAGAATTTCCGTATTATCCGCAATTTGTGGCGGATTTTCGGTGACTTTTGCTGTCTGCTGCGAGATTCCAGCCTGCTGCCGGCCGTCTGCCCCGGGCTTCACCACATTGCTGTTATTCCCGGCAATCTGTCCGTCAGCCAGAGGGATCTCACTTCCATACCGCTCCTCATTCTTACCAACGCATACATCGGCAAACTGCAAACCAAAGCCGGAGTTTGTCAGCGCCTCGTCCAATGCCGCCTCCTGGGCCGCCTTTACATAATGCCCGTCCGGGATTTCCCCGCAGGTGCAGGCGGCTGTAAAATTGCCAATGGGTTCCGCATCACTGCGGTCCATATAAACCCTGGCTTCAAAAATCGCAAGCTGTTCCGTGATACGAAGCGCGTTTAGCTTCAGCCTCCCATTGGGGTAAGCCAGCCGAAACCACAGCTTTTTATACCGGAGATCCAGCTTCAGGACTTCCTCCTTCCCGGTTCTTGAGACAGTCCGGCGCAACAGTTTACGCGGGTCAAAGCCCTGGACTTTGTTCAGCTCTGCCACAGCAGGAATCCCCTCATACAAAGATGTTACTTGATGTTTCTTTTCACTCATTGCAAAAACCCCTTTCATAAATAAAATAAGAGACACGCCATGCTTTTTCTGCACGCTGTATCTCATTTTTAACCTGCGTTTTTCAATTCAAGTTCTTCTAAATCTGCCGGTATCGAAAGTCCCGCCCGTTTGGCAAATGCTCTGTAATACAGCCGGATTCGATACCCTAAAAGCGTATTGCGCTTTTTATTCCCATCTCGGTGAATCGCTGTAAGGAGCGCTGATTTCTGTCCTATCAATATTACCTTTGTTTTGGCACGCGTTACCGCCGTATAAAGCAGATTGCGGTAAAGCATGATTTTATGGGCCTCCAGCACCGGAATCAATACGATTGAAAACTCGCTTCCCATGGCTTTGTGGACCGTAGTGGCATAAGACAGCTCCACATGTGACAGATCCTCTATCCCATATTCCAGTTCCCGACCGGCTCCAAAATCCATGCCAATCCGTGTTCCCTCCGGCGTATCCTTAACATACCGGATAAATCCCAAATCTCCATTGGATACATGCTCCGTGTTCTTTGTCTGCATAATACGGTCACCCACACGGAAAGATATGGCTCCTGCGTGTATTTCATCTTCTGTAGAACAGAATGGGTTTACCCTCTCCCGGATAACCGCGTTTAAATGAGTGACAGAAGCAGCCCCATCTTCACGGAACGGTGAGAGTATCTGTACCTGCTCAATCCCATTTTCCAAAATCTCCTGACAATAGCCTTCAACAATCAGCTCCGCGGCTTTTACCTGGTTGACGCTGGGAATAAAAGTAAAGTCACTGCTATCGTGCAGCTTGGTACAGCCTTTGTTAATCAATCGGGCATTGTGGGGAATATGGCTGTCTTTATCCTGCCGGAAAATTTCGTCCAGCACAGTGACAGGAATCAAACCACAATGAATTATCTCATACAGTACATTGCCGGAGCCTACGCTTGGAAGCTGGTCCACATCACCCACAAATACAATTTTTGCATCCCGTTTTATCCGCTTAAAGAACTGACTCATCAGCCACATGTCCACCAGGGAAACCTCGTCCACGATAATTAAATCAGCTTCTAAAGCCTCGGGCTCCCTTTTCCTGCAGTTTTCATCTTCCTCGCTGATTACACTTAAACCGCTGTGAAGCGTGCTGGCCTCCTCAAATCCTGTGCTTTCCACCATTCGACGGCTCGCACGGCCGGTAGGAGCCATGAGCATAATTTTACCTTTCGGATTCAGGATACGGAACATCTCGATGATTGCTCTAATGGCAGAGGTCTTTCCTGATCCTGGCGGTCCCGTTATAATGGAGAGATTATAAACACATGCCTGTTGAACCCCTTTTGACTGCTTGGCAGACAGGGTAAGACCGAACCGGGCCTTTACCTGCTCCAGAATGGAATCCATATTGGGGCATGGCGTTCTGTCCAGCAGCCGCAGAGCAATCTGTCGGGCCGTCTCGTCTTCCATTGCAAAAATATCAGGTTTATAAATATGTTCCTTCATCGACACAACGGTTCCGCTTAAAATAAGTTCTTGCAGCATGTCTGCCACCTGCTGTTCCCGAATACGCTGGCTGGCAATCAGAATCTTTTCATTCAGCAGGCATAAGGCCGCCTTTATCTGATCCTTTTTCAGCAGAAATAAATGTCCATTTTTCCTTTTTGCCTCGTCCAGCACGCAGAGAAGCGCGCCTTTGATACGCAAGGGGTCATGCAGATCACCTCCGCTTTTTTGCCGGATACTGTCCACCCGCCGGAAGCCAAAGCCTGAAATCTGGCACAGCTCAAAGGGGTCGTTTTCTAGAATCTCCATGCTGGCAGGGCCAAAGTGCTGGTATATCTTCAACGCTGTTTTTGGCGTCAATTTATAAGGAGCCAATAAGGTCATCAGATCCCGAAGCATACGGCTTTCCGCGTAAGAGGTTTTAATATCCTCCAGCTTATTTTCCGTTATTCCTCTGATTTCCAGCAGACGTTCCGGCTGTTGTTCCAAAATGTCAATGACACCCACGCCAAATCTGGCTACTATGTCAGAGGCCATCTTGGGGCCAATTCCCTTAATCAGCCCGCAGGAAAGATATCCTTCCACACCGCTTCTGGTTTTAGGAACAATTTCCTGCCATTGCTCCACCTGTAACTGATAACCGTGCTTTTTGTTGAGCACCCATTCCCCCTCCAGCTCTAACTCCACCGCGTCTGTGCGGGGCAGCTCATATCCTACGGCAATGAAGCGAATCAGGTGATCCTTATTCCGTACAGGCGAGCGGGCATTCTCCGGGATTGTCCGGTCTGAAGTTTTTACACTGATAATACAGTATTTATTTGCGGGATTATAAAATATGGTTCTGTCATAGGTTCCGGTACAATTCATTTTCGTATCCTCCTTTATACCTAAGCCGCTTTCTTTGCCGAAACCGCGATATGAAACCTTCTGGATTCAGATACGGTCACAAACTCCTTGTAGATTTCCGGATACTGAAATTTCAGACGCATAAGATTATCCTTGCTTATGGCAGGCTCCCGTACCGGATTATAAGTGATTGTATAGCTGGTGCCGTCCTGTTCACAGACCGCGGTACAGCTTGTTCCCATCTCGGCAATTATCAGCGCCTTTAGACGCTCCATTTCACTTTTTACTTTTTTCACAGGCGCTTCATAGGTTTTCTTTTGCTCCTGCAATTCCTGGAAACGGAATAGTTTGCTCTTCATGTTTTTATCAAATTCAATGACTGACGCGCTTACATCCGCATGACCGGCATGGCTGCGGACGCTTTTTATGACTAGCTCTCCTTCTTCCGTATAGGGCGGCGGCACCTGGGCCTGCACATGATTCTGCCAGAATTCCTGCTCTAAAAAAATCATTTCTTCTTCATAAGCAAAATCCCGCTTCAGCTCACGGATAATCACCTCATTCAAATTATTGCCATAAAGGCAGCAATAGAAAATCCGGTCAATATCCATAACAGCCATATAATGCCGTCCCTGTGCTTCGTAATAGGCGGGGACGATTTCCTGTTTATCCAGCCACCACTTCCCCCGGGCATTATAATTTGTGGTTTTCAGCTCCAGCAGGGCTGTTGAACCGTCCGGCAGGGTCACAAAGTAGTCAATATCCGCCAGCATAAACGGATACTTGGGATGATAAAACATCTTTTTTATCTGGTATATTTCAAAGCCGGTTTTATGCTGAAATATTTTGCCTACCAGATCTTCCAGAAGGTGTCCCATCGACATGGCTACCCAATTTTCTTCGTTGTCATTGACCGACACAATGTTTCGCTTATCGTAGTACAAGTCCCTGGCCGTCCGAAATGGTGATATGCCAAGAATGGAAGCCACATCGCTGCCGCCGATTCCGCGTCTCCGGTAAGAAAGCCATTCTTCTTCCGGAAGATTCTCCGTCTCCACAAGCACCAGTGGAGTATGCCGCTCCCTGTTCAGGGTGCTGCTCACCGTCATTCATCAACACCCCCTTCGTGCTTTGCGGGGAATAAAAACTGATTTTGCGACTGCACAGCGGTTCCATTTCCGCAATTCCATCTTTTTGTTTTTAGCACTCCAGCGTTGTGAAATCACCCTCCTTTTTGAATTGACTCTAAAGCCTTGCTTCTGTTTTACCCTCATTTTCGTTCCACCTTTCAGTTATAGAATTTATCCTCAAAGCCATATACTGGCATTTGGGCAACAAAAAAACGAGGACGGCTAAAGGTTAATCACCTGATGTCCATAGCGTTCTATGAACCGCAGCCATTCTCGCAGATAAGGGAAAATCCCTGAAAATAAAAAAACCAGTAAATCATCGGCCTAAAGGGCGCAATAATACTACTGGTACGAAGATACAAACTTGACAACGTGTGCAATGCGGATATTTTGAATTATACAAAACATCTGCCTTACCCGAAGGGTACGCACAAAAATCAATTACAGAGATAGTTTAGCACAATATATAGGCTGTCTCTTATACACATCTCCGAGCCCACGAGACTAGCGCTCAT
>ENA-OWZK01000504-OWZK01000504.1-human-gut-metagenome-genome-assembly--contig:-NODE-504-length-11320-cov-7.23817_pt1 | contig 11320 bp, 13 predicted proteins | sample MGYA00249764_ERZ652114 | MGnify/ENA primary metagenome ERZ652114 (study PRJEB26925, sample SAMN05827163) | human gut metagenome | biome: ENVO:2100002; feature: ENVO:00000062; material: ENVO:00002003... | reverse complement strand
GGAGATGTGTATAAGAGACAGCCTATATATTACGACATTTTCGTAATAAAATCAATATTTTACGGAAATTTTACGATAGTTTAAGTTTAGTTTATGGACATTAAGGATAAACCGTAGTAGAATGATGACTGTAAACAAGATGTGAGTATCGAGAAAGGAGGTAGCTTATGAAGTATACATTAAAGATGTTAAGGGCTTCAAAAAACTGGTCTCAACTTACGGCATCTAAAGCGATTGGAGTGTCTGTTGATACTTGGGGTAATTGGGAGCGCAAACGCTCTTACCCTGATGTTCCTCACATAAAAAAGATACAAGAAGTATTTGGCGTAACGTATGACGACATTATTTTTTTATAGTTGATTACGGTTAAACCGTTACGGAGGATGGGTTATGAAAGAATTCGTAATCAGAATGTTCGGCGAATCCATTACGGAACGCATGAACGAGTTAGGCATGACTAAGACGGCGCTGATCAAACAGGCTGAAATCTCGATGGATACATTAAATCGAGCTATCAAAGGTAAGTCAGTGCAAATGTCGACAGTCGTTGGTATCTGCTATGCGTTGTGTGTCGATGATACCGAAAGTCACGACTTTTGGGAAACCGATTACTACAACCCTAAATTAGATAGGAGGTAGCTATGAATAAAGAACAACTCTATGAATTATGTTCGATATGCTTATGGATTTTAGCAATAGGTATATCCTCTAGCATCAGCATATTCATCTTGATATGGATGCTCCGATTGGCATGTGGTTGGTAGGAGTAAGTTATGAATAAGATGTGTATCACAGTAGCGGAAGCTGCAGAACTTGCTAGCGTACCGCAAGCCGTTATCCGGGAATGGGCGCAAGATTTTGACTTCCCGTCCATGAAAATCGGTAAACGAGGGGGCAAACGCCTTATCCACGTTGATTCGTTTAATGCTTGGCTTGCTAAACGATGCCAGGCACGAATAGGAGAGTAGACATGATGAAAGTAGTTTATGTGCTTCGCATTATTGCAGCCATATTAGTAGTAGGAACTGTCGGGTCTATTGATATTGACCGCATCGATTTATGGACTGGTATGTGCCAGGGGTTACTAGGTATCACTCTTTGGTTACTCACTGGTTACTGGATTGAGGAGTTAAAAGAGTATGAACGATAAACGATGTTCCTTCTGTAATAAAAGGATTAAAAGTCCTTACACAAATTGGTCGTACCTAACAGGTAAGCCCCTGCTTATATGTAATGACTGCAAAGAAATACATCAAACCGTAAACAGAGGAAACAGAAATGACAGAACAAGAAATTTTGTATAACGCCTACAACGAAAGCGGAGTACAAACGAATGAAGAAGTAATGCAATTACTAGGTTGGTCGAATGATAAGGTTCGTAACATCAAAGCAAAGTTGAAGATGCGAGGCTTTATAGATTACACCTTTGGTTCAACAGTTAAAATCCTTAAACCGTATCGAGAGGTAGTAGATACCCCTGAAACGTTTAAGGCTCAAATATATCGCGAAATGCTTGAGGTCTACATGGAAGACTTTAGAACACAAGATACGTTCAAGGACAGACTTCTAGTAGGTCAAGAGATTCGCATGATTCTTAAATGCGTATAAGGAGGTGGTTAAATTGCGAGACTGTACAACGTGCCCTAATAGAGATTACTGCATTCCTGATGAGTGCGAGCACCTGGGCACAAAAAAAAGCACCCCAAAGCACGGCAATGCTAAAGGGCGCATAGAAAAATATCCATTTAAAGTATATCACATCATTAAGCCGAAAGGGAATAGAACAATGATCGAGTTAAAAATCACAGTTGATAAAGCAGTTGAATTAGAACAAGAAGTGAAAGACCTATATCAATCCATCGTAGGTGCACCTGTTAAAGAAGTAGAACCAGCGAACTGGACTACTAATGAAGTTAAGCCGGCTAAGAAGGAAACTCCAAAAGTAGAAGCTCCTAAAGCTGAGCCGGTTAAAGAAGAAGCACCTGCTCCTGCTCCTAAGGAAGAACCAGCAAAAGCTGAAGAACCTAAAGTAGAGGTTCCTAGCCTTGAAGCAACTCGTGAAGCAGTAAAAGACGTAATGGCAAAAGCTACTGATAAAACGAAAGCTAAAGGCGAATTCAAAGCCTTCTTAGATAGCATCGGCGCCGAAAAGGTAACATCTGCTACCGATGAACAACGTATTCAAATTATGGAATGGGTGAATAGCCGTGGCTAAGAAACACGCCTTACTAGGTGCGTCAAGCAGTGCCAGGTGGCTAGTATGTACTCCTTCAGCAAGACTCGAAGCGATGTTCCCTGATGAACAATCTCCGTATGCTGCGGAAGGTACTGTATCACATGACCTGGCAGAAGCAATCCTACGGCATAAGCTTGAGGGAAAAAAAGCCCCTAAGCTAGATGACTACTCTACTGAAATGGTAGAAGCCGTTAATCGATATGTCGATATTTGCGAAGAAAAGGTAAACGAAGCGCGTGCTCGTTCCTCTGATGCGGAAGCCATGATTGAAGCACGGCTCGACTTCTCTAGATGGGTACCGGAGGGATTTGGTACTGGTGATATGGTCATCGTAGCCGATGGCATCCTGGAAGTGATTGACCTGAAATATGGTAAAGGCGTTCCTGTTAGCGCCATTGAAAACACACAAATGCGACTCTACGCATTAGGCGCTTATGACGTTAACGAGTTCTTGTATGATGTAAAAACAGTTCGTATGACGATCGTTCAGCCGAGACTCGATAGTGTGTCTACCGATGAAATGTCACTTGAAGAACTTCTTGATTGGGGCGAAGATATCAAACCTATCGCACAACGCGCCTGGGAAGGTATCGGCGAATGTACACCTTGCGATTACTGTAACTTCTGTAAAGCACGGCACACCTGCCGAGCATTAGCAGATACCTGCCTTGATACATTCTATCAGAATGGTGGCAAGCTCAATCAATTACTCACTGACCAAGAAGTATCTGACATCCTGGCGATGAAAGAGTTAATCACAAAGTGGATTAAAGGTGTTTACGACTTCGCCTATGAAAAAGCCTTATCGGGTGAAAAGCAATGGCCTGGATATAAATTAGTGGAAGGTACATCAAGACGTACAATTACGGATCCAGAAGCTGCAGCTAAAACATTACTCGATAATGGCTATAAAGAAGAGGACATCTTCAAGCCTCGAGAACTCGAAGGTATCACAAACTTACAAAAGGTACTCGGTAAAAAGGGCGTTGCCGAATACCTAGAAGCCTATATCGATAAACCGGAGGGCAAGCCTACGCTTGTACCGGAAAGCGATAAACGCCCAGCAATTAATACAGTTGAAACAATGATGAATGAATTTGAAGATGAGGTATAAGAGATGAAAACTTTAACAACAGCACTAGCAATTTCCGCGTTAGCAGTAAACGTAGTTGGCGCAACTAGTAATAACACAGTAGGCGGTACAGATAATACTATTTCCGCAACTTCTACAAGCTCCGCAGTGTGGGGCTTCCAAAACAACATCGACGCTAATAATGCGTTGGCATTCGGTACTAACAATACTGTAACTGGTGAAAATGGCTTCGCAGGTGGTAATAACGCTACTGCAGCAGGTCGTAACTCCTTTGCGTTTGGCTCCCATGCTGAAAGTTTGGTGGAATACACAGTAGCCATCGGCAATCAAGCCCGTGTTTCTAGCTATGATAGCGTGGCTATCGGTAACGGGGCTTTCGTATCCGGTGAATCTTCTGTAGTATTAGGCAGAACTAATAATGTTACGGGCGCTGATACTGTGGTTGTCGGCGCTAACAATGGCACAGTAGCCGGCGGACAAAGCGCCGTAATTGGCTACAACAATAAAATCGGTGCTGACAAAGAGCAATTAGTGTTCGGTTCTAACTCCGAATCTAATGGTCAAGGTGCTCTTACATTTGGTACTCATGCCAAATCCTTAGCCACTGACGCCGTTGCATTTGGTAACAACACGATTGCTGACCAAGCGAATGCGGTGGCAATCGGTACTAACAGCGTTACAGATAGCGCCGTTGGCGTTGATGGAATTACCATCAACGGTACTCGCCACGTATTTGCAGGCGAGCAACCGGCAAGTGTAGTAAGTTTTGGTTCTAAAGCCCGTGCAGGTGCAGGCGGAGTAACTCAGTACAACCGCCAACTCACGAATGTTAGCGCTGGTCAAATCTCCGCTGATTCATTAGACGCTGTGAACGGCTCCCAGCTATTCGCTGCGATTGATGAAATCGAAACAAATGCAAAGGCGATTAACAACAATAAAACGGCTATTATTAAAACACAAAACAATCTAAAAGACTTGGCCGTAGGTGTTCAAATGTTAGGCGACGTGGTGAAGGATCATGAACAAGCTATCGCAGGTAATACTACTGCCATTGCTAACAACACTAACCGCATCAATGGTAATACATCTGCTATTAATTCCCTTGGCCAAAAGGTAACTGCTAATACAGCTGATATCCGTGTACTTGAAAAGGTAGCGGATAACCACGAAGGGCGCATTACTGATTTGGAACATCGTTCTTTGGGCTTAGCTAATGATATTAACAACAAAGTCAACAATCTTGGCCAACGTGTTAACAAGTTAGGCGCAAGTTCCGCAGCACTTGCCGGCTTACATCCATTAGACTTTAACAGAAATGACAAGGTCAGCTATGCTGTAAGTTACGGCCACTACCGTAACAGTAATGCAGTAGCGCTCGGCGTATTCGCTAGACCTAATGAACGTATCATGCTTGGCTTTGGTGCTACGTTAGGCGGTGAGAACCAATACACAGTAAACCTTGCATTTAAGACTGGTAAAGGCAGTGACTACATCGCTGAAGCTAAAGATGCACAAAGCCGTATTTCTAAACTCGAAGCACTCGTAAATAAATTAATGACTGAAGTAGAAGCTAACAAATAATTCATTTAAAGAAGGAGACCGTAACAATGGCTAAATTAACAACTGGAATTGTAAGACTTTCTTATGCTAACATCGCTCAACCTCGTAAAAACGACGACGGCAAAGCAAAATATAGCTCTCAAATCATTATTGATAAAACAGATAAGAAGACAATCAAAGCATTTGAACGTGCGATTGAAGAACTTAAGGCTGATCCAAAAGCAGTAGCTAAGGTAGAAGGTAAAGCAGCATACCTTAAATTGAACTTACGAGATGGTGATACAGATGAAGCAGTAGCTGACCAACCTGAAACATACGCAGGCAAGTTCTTCATCAACGCGAATAGCGATAAACAACCTATCGTATTCACTCGGGACAAAATCAAAATGGACCAATTCGACATCGAAGAAGAAATCTACTCTGGTGTATACGCGCAGGTAGCGCTTTCTGTGTTCGCTTACAACTTTAATGGTAAAAAAGGTGTAGGCTTTGGCCTAAATGGTGTTCGTAAAGTTAAAGATGGTGACCGCCTCGGTGGTGTTCATGTATCTGCTAGCGACTTCGGGGATGACGATTTAGGCGACCTAGACGATGACGATTTAATCTAAGGAGGCATATATGGAGCTCAGTATTGATGTGGAAACGTATTCTGATTGCCCTATTAAATATGGTGCTCAGCGATATGTTGATGATACAACATTTGAAATACTGCTCTTTGCCTATAGCTTCGATGACGAACCGGTCGAAGTAATTGATATGACAAAGGATCCACTGCCCGAAAGGGTGGTGGACGCTTTGTATAACAAGGAAATTACAAAGACCGCCTTTAACGCAGCATTCGAAATGCTTTGTCTAAAAAAGTACTTCCCCGATGCGGATTACACGAACTGGGAATGTACCTCTGTACTAGCGTTATACTGCAGTTTACCTGCGAGCCTAGACAATGTGTCTAAGGCTTTGAAACTAGGAGAAGCTAAAGACTCACGAGGTAAACGCTTAATTCAATTCTTCTCTGTACCACGAAAACCTACTAAGACAAACCCTAAGACACGTAATATGCCCGAGGATGCGCCGGAGAAATGGGCGGAATATATTGAATATAACCGCCAAGACGTAGTAGTAGAGAAGGCGATTCGTAAACGCTTACTTTCGCTAAAACCACCTGCTATCGAGCACGAGTACTGGTTACTCGACCAAGATATCAACTGGCGAGGCGTAAAAGTAGATATGGAACTTGTCGATGCAGCGCTTGCTTGTAACGACGAAATCGTGAAGGAAGCTACCGAGTCATCCAAGATATTAACAGGATTAGAAAATCCGAACAGTACTATGCAACTTAAAGAGTGGCTAACTGCAAGATTGGGATATGATCTAGACACAATGCGAAAAGACGATGTATCAAACCTCTTGGCACAGGATATCCCCTCCGATGTTCGTAAGGTACTACAAAATAGACAGGTGCTCGGTAATTCCTCCATCAAAAAATACTTGGCTATGAAGAACGCGGTGTGTTCCGATGGTCGAATCCACGGCATGCTTCAGTTTTATGGAGCTATGAGAAGTGGACGATGGGCAGGTCGTGTAGTACAACTACAGAACCTACCTCGTAACTACTTAGAAGATTTAGACACCGCTCGGGAAGTACTCAAGAGTAGAGACGTAGAAATGCTAGACCTACTATACGGAAACCCTGGTGATGTGATTAAGCAACTTATCCGTACTGCTCTTGTAGCAGAGGATGGGCACCGATTTATTGTAGCTGACTTTAGTGCTATTGAAGCCCGTGTTATCGCCTGGCTTGCTCACGAGCAGTGGCGCCAAGATGTATTCGCTCAAGGCGGAGATATCTATTGCGCTTCCGCATCCAGCATGTTCCACGTACCAGTTGAGAAGCACGGTGTTAATGGACACCTACGGCAAAAAGGTAAGGTAGCTGAATTAGCACTCGGCTATGGTGGCGGTGTAGGAGCTATGAAAGCGATGGACTCAAAAGGAGAAATTCCTGAGAAGGAACTGCCTGGTATTATCGAAGCTTGGCGGCAAGCTAGTCCACGAATTACGAGATTTTGGAAAGACGCAGACAGTGCAGCAAAGCAAGTAGTGAAAACAGGAGAACCAGTACGAATCAGACAAGGCAATATTAAATTCTTTAAATCGAAAGGCTTCCTGTTCATCGAATTACCGTCCGGTCGAAGACTTGCCTACGCAAGACCTAGAATTGGGACTAACCGGTTCGGTAGTGAATCGATTGAGTATGACGGCATGGATCAGGTTAAGAATACATGGGGCAGAGTTGAAACCTATGGCGGAAAGCTCGTCGAAAACATTGTACAAGCTGTAGCAAGAGATTGCTTAGCCGCATCAATGCTCAGACTGGCCAAAGCTGGTTACAAAATTGTAGCCCACATCCACGACGAAGTGGTTATCGAAGCGCCAATAGGCGAAGGCAGTTTAGAAGAAGTTATAGATATTATGTGTGAACCTGAACCCTGGAACGAAGGGCTCATATTAAACGCAGCAGGGTTTGAGAACCCTTACTACATGAAGGATTAGGAGGACAATTCTTATGAAACTCTCAAAACAACAAATTCAACAACAACGCGAAGCAATAGACGGCTTATATGAACTCGTAAAAGATGCGCCAGCTAGTGAACGTAAAGATACAGCTATGGCGTACTGCGAAGGATGTATTGCCGCTTGCGACCTCGCGCTTAAGATATTAAACGGTAAGAAAGCAGAAGCTCCTAAGGTGGAAGAACCTGAAGCTACTCCAGCAGTAGTAGAAGAGAAACCCGAAGAAAAGCCAAAACGTAAACGTAAAAAGAAAGAAGAACCTGTAGTCGAAGCTCCAGTAGTTGAGGAAACTCCTGAAGAAGATGATTTAGACGATTTGTTATAAGAAAGGATAGTGCCTCATGAAGGTCTTATTCAATCTACAAGTACAGCAGCTGTACGACCTAGTGCGGCGCAAACAAGTATCACCTTTTAACCCTGCAAGCCATTACCATGTAGCTTGCGGACACTCCTTTGCTAACCTTTGGCCAATGGAATCTAATGGGTTCGGGATAGTGCCATGCCGGGAATCAGATGAGTTCTATTGTCCAAAATGCGGTGAGCGGATCAACGCTAAAGGGTTTACTGCAGAAGTTGGATATAGCGCCACCGTTCCTTTATCGCTAGACCTATCAATTATAGATAGGGGCGATAAACTGGACGTGCAATTTGAGTACGATACGGTGTACGCGGATGGCGATACAGGGATGATATACAAAGGTTATAAATCTCATGTCATCGATGTGGTGCGGTTCGACTTCAAACAAAGAAAAACCTTTATCATACTTAAGAAACGCTCACGCAGCGACGTCGTCGAAGAATCGACGGTATCGCCTGCGGGCTTAAGAAATGGTCCTTTATCATTAGCTTGGTTTGTAGCCACACCTGACTGCAGACTACATAACCATCAAGAAGAGCTGAAACGTTTCGCTAAGGTGTTAAAAGAAGTGTTCTTCGAGAAGCTTTCAAAGGCAGTAGGGTATAAAGTTAAATCTATTCGGCAAGGCGCACAGGTATCTAACAAGTACGGAGCTTTAGATAACCTACTTCATAACTTAGTTTGGAGATTACAAGCTCCGGATGCACCAGCTATCAATGATAGTCTTAAACGAGACTATGATGACTTCTATAATCGGAAATTCCCTAACGAGACACTCGGTATGGGTAACGTATTAGAGTTAACGACAAAAGGTGATTCCTTTGTACAAGCCTTAATCAAGACTCATAACTTACCTGATACCCGATGGGTTCGACGGTTATTACACGATAGACCGTTCTTCTATGCGAAGATCATCAAAGTTATGGCTACGTTATTTAAGAACAAGGACTATCAAAAAGCTATGGTCGATGTCGTTAAAGATAACGCTGATAATACAAGTTATATTCAGTCTTGGCCCTTATGGCGAGATGACCGTGATTTATCTGTCATTCGTAAATTTGTTAACATTCTTAGCCATCAATACGGTGAGCGCCAGGCGTTCTTATTCATTAGAAATACACCTTCCTATCACGATATCAGAGATACAGCTAGTATGTATTTTGAGTTATCGAGAAGTCGCCGTAAAGAGGTATGGGGTAGTCGCATCCAGGTGCGTAACCTACATGACACCATCTCGAGAATGCAAAAGTTTGACAAGGTGGAAGATGAAATCGTGCAGCAGCGTAAAGCACATCGAGTGCTAGCTGATATGGTTAATGGTTACCGCTTCATGGCGATAGGTTCTACTCACGGCATCATTGATATGGGTATTCAGCTTAATAACTGTGTAAGCTCCTATATCAAAAAAGTAAAAGCTGAAACGTGTGCTATCGTAGGTGTCTATAAATGTAACGAGCCTGTTGCGTGTATCGAGGTTAATCCTGTTAATGATGCGGATGACTTCGTAGAGATACACCAGGCTAAACTTAAAAACAATCGTGGCGTATATGAAGACCACGATATCAACGGAGCTGTAACGCAGTGGGTATCATCTCACGGCTTATGCGTTCCGGCGTATGTACGAGATATCCAGTTTGCGAAGGGAGGAGCGATGTAATATGGATACAAATATCATCATAGCTACGGGCAGAAGTCGCTCCGCCCGTAGCTGGAAGTCTCAGAAAATGACTTGGAGTGCTTTGGCCAATAAATTGGCTGAGCCTACTGTAACAAATGAAACGGCTGCTGAATACGCCAAGATGTCTAAAGCTGATCAAGGCCAAAAGAAAGACGTCGGCGGTTTTGTAGGTGGTTATATTCCTAATAAAGGTAGACGGATTAGAGGTGCTGTTAAAGAGCGGTACTTGATTACTCTTGATGCAGATAACCCTGGTGAAGATTTCATCGTAGACCTAGATATGGAATTAGGCGGTATGGAGTACGTACTATACAGTACGCATAGCCACACGGCTGACAATCCACGGTATCGCGTAATTATCCCAGTCGATAGACCTATGACACCAGATGAGTACCAGGCAGTCTCAAGACGGATTGCTGATAACATCGGTATTGAGTTCTTCGACCCGTCCACGCACCAGGCTGAACGGCTTATGTATTGGCCAAGCCATCCTAAGGATGTCGAGTATGTATATCAACACAGCGAAGGCTCTCTAGTTTCCGTCGATACGTATTTAGGTACTTACAGAGACTGGCGTGATACGAGCCTTTGGCCAACATCGGAAAAGGAATCACAAATTCGCCTTGATGCGGCTAAAAAGCAAGGTAACCCGTTAGAGAAAAAAGGCCTTATCGGTGCCTTTTGTAGATGCTACAGTATCACGGAAGCGATAGGAAAGTTTCTCCCTGAAGTCTATGAACCTACAGCAGTCGAAGACCGATACACGTATATAGCCGGTAGCTCTGTAGGTGGCTTAGTGATTTACGATAACGACACCTTTGCTTACTCCAACCATGCGACCGACCCTATCAGTGGTAAGCTCGTTAATGCGTTTGACCTTGTCCGGATCCACTTATTCGGAGATAAGGACCCAGCAGATGAGACCAGCGTCACCAAATTACCAAGTTACAAAGACATGATAGACTTTGTAAACGAAGACGGTGCTGCACCAATCCTGCTCGATAAGGAACGTATGGCGGATATGGATTTCGAGGATATCACGGACGATGACGAGGACTTCTTATCAAAGTTAAAGCGTGATAAAAATGGTACTCCTGAATCTGACGTATTCAACTGTTTAGTGGTACTTAAGCAGGACCCTTCTTTAAAAGGTAAAATCCGTCTTGATGAATTTGCACACCGCTTAGTTGTCATTGACGACCTTCCTTGGCGTGGTAAGGACGAAACCCCTTACTGGACAGATACCGACGATGCGTGCCTTCGTAACTACTTCGCTACGAAATACCTTATTAAGGGTAAAGGCATCATCGATGATGCGCTCCAGGAAGTAACGCAAGATAATAAGTTCCATCCTGTGCGTGAGTATCTAAAGGAGCTAGCTTGGGATGGTGAATGTAGACTGGATACTCTCTTCATCGATTATATCGGTGCTGAGGATACCGAATACATTCGAGCGGTTACACGTAAATGGATGTGTGGTGCGGTAGCCCGTGTTATGGATCCAGGCGTTAAGTTTGATACGGCGATTGTGTTATATGGTTCTCAAGGTTTAGGTAAGTCGCTTATCTTGGAGCGGTTAGGCCGTAAATGGTTTAATAACTCCTTAGTTGATATCAAAACCAAAGACGCTCTCGAACAAATTCAGGGCTCCTGGATAGTCGAACTTGCCGAACTTGCACCTACCTATAAGAACGATAATGAAATCGTTAAGGCTTTTATCAGCCGTACCTCTGACCGGTTCCGTTCTCCTTACGGCAGACGCACCGAAGAGTACCCTCGTCAATGTGTATTCGCTGGTTCTACTCTGTCTCTTATACACAT
>ENA-OWZK01000498-OWZK01000498.1-human-gut-metagenome-genome-assembly--contig:-NODE-498-length-11352-cov-6.08179_pt1 | contig 11352 bp, 9 predicted proteins | sample MGYA00249764_ERZ652114 | MGnify/ENA primary metagenome ERZ652114 (study PRJEB26925, sample SAMN05827163) | human gut metagenome | biome: ENVO:2100002; feature: ENVO:00000062; material: ENVO:00002003... | reverse complement strand
GTCGTCGGCAGCGTCAGATGTGTATAAGAGACAGATCTGGGGGATACCAACACGGACATGGAGACCGGGGACAATGCAAAGGTGGATACAGTGGGAGTGACCTGGGGATTTAGGACCAGGGAAGAGCTTATGGCTTTCCATCCGGCGCTTATTGCGGACCATCCGTCCCAGGTTGTTCAGTATATAAAGGATGTGAATGGAATTGAATGATAGAATGCCCCTGAGATACAGGGGAATTACGTGGCTCATGGCCTTGCTTGGTTTCGTGGTCATGGCCATAAGTATATGGGGATGCAACGCCGGACAGAGGCCGCCTGAATCAGGAAAGGTGCCTGCTGCCGGCCAGGAGGGAAAGGATGACCGCATCCTTGTGGTAACCACCATCTTTCCCTACTATGATTTTGTGCGCCAGATTGCAGGGGACCGGGTGAAGCTTAAGCTGGTGGTGCCCGCGGGTATGGACAGCCATTCCTTTGAACCTACGCCTGCTGATATGATTGCCATGCAGGAGGCCGATGTGCTGATCTGCAACGGCGGCGAGATGGAGCAGTGGGTGGAGAAAGTGCTGGGCTCCCTGGACACCAGCCACATGAAGGTTCTGACCATGATGGACTATGTGGACGTGGTGGAGGAAGAGCATGTGGAAGGCATGGAGGAGGAAGAACACCGCCATGAGGACGGCTTTGAGATGCACATTGAATACGATGAGCATATATGGACCTCCCCTGTCAATGCCCGGGCCATTGTAAAAATAATAAGCCAGACCTTGTCAGAGGCAGCTCCCCGGGAGAAAAGCCGTTTTGAGGATAATACCCAGGCATACCTGAAGGAACTTAAGGAACTGGACAGCCAGTTCCGACAGGTGGTAAACCAGGGGCGTCTCCATATGATTGTGGTGGCAGACAAGTTTCCCTTCCGCTATTTCGCGGATGAGTACGGCCTTTCCTACCGCGCTGCCTTTTCCGGGTGCAGTGGGGACACGGAGCCCAGCGCCAGGACCATTGCCTATCTGATAGACAAGGTAAAGGAGGAACGGATTCCGGCTGTCTATTACCTGGAGCTTTCCAGCCACAGGACAGCGGAAATCATTCAGGAGGAAACAGGAGCAATGCCCCTTCTTCTCCATTCCTGCCACAACGTGACCAGGAAGCAGTTCGACGAGGGCGTCACCTATCTCCAGCTTATGAAACAGAATGTGGAGAACCTGCGGTATGGGCTGGAATAACCAATTGTAAAAGGGGTAAAATATGTCACCATTAATTCAATGCCAGCATGTGGACTTCGGATACGATAACCAGGATGCTGTGACCGATGTAAATATGGAAGTGGACCCCGGGGATTATCTGTGCATCGTGGGTGAGAACGGATCCGGCAAGAGTACACTGATGAAGGGGCTTTTGGGCTTAATCAGGCCTACGGGCGGAACGCTTGTAACGGCAGATGAGCTAAAGAGGACCGGTATCGGCTACCTGCCCCAGCAGACGGCCGCCCAGAAGGATTTTCCTGCCACTGTCTCAGAGGTGGTCTTAAGCGGCTGCTTAAACCGTAGGGGAATGCTTCCGTTTTATTCTAAGAAAGAAAAAGAGATTGCGGACAGGAACATGGAGAAGCTGGGCATTGGGCCCCTCAGGAAGCAGTGCTACAGAGAACTGTCCGGCGGACAGCAGCAGCGGGTGCTCATAGCCAGGGCCCTGTGCGCCACCAGCTCCCTGCTGATACTGGACGAGCCCATCACTGGGTTAGACCCCACGGCCATCCAGGAGTTTTACACCATGATCCGGAGGTTGAACAGGGAGGACAAGGTGGCTATACTCATGGTGTCCCATGACCTGAGAAATGCGGTGGAGGAGGCTAATAAGATCCTTCACCTGCAAAAGCGTGTCCTGTTCTACGGGCCTGCCCACGACTATATGAACAGCCAGGCAGCCGGCCATTTCTTCCATGAAAAGGAACAGGGCAGATGCAAGCCCACAGCCGGATGCCACACGGTGAAGCTGCACATGCACAAGGAGGATAAATCATGAATCTGATACGAGAAATGCTTTCCTACCCATTTCTGGTAAGGGCTCTTGCGGGCGGCATGATGGTATCCCTGTGCGCGTCCCTGCTGGGAGTGAGCCTGGTGCTCAGGCGGTACAGCATGATTGGGGACGGCTTGTCCCATGTGTCCTTCGGGGCCCTTTCCATTGCCCTGGCCATGGGATGGTCCCCCCTTAAGATATCCATTCCGGTGGTGGTCCTGGCTGCTTTTTTCCTGCTTCGGATTACGGAGAACAGCCGGATTAAAAGCGATGCGGCCATTGCCCTCATATCAGCCAGCGCCCTGGCGCTAGGCATCATCGTCACTTCCCTGACCACGGGTATGACCACGGATGTGAGCAGTTATATGTTCGGAAGCATTCTGGCCATGAGCAGGGAGGATGTTTGGCTCAGCGTGGTGCTGTCCCTGGTGGTGCTGGGGCTGTTTGTAATATGCTACAACCGCATATTTGCAGTGACCTTTGACGAGAATTTTGCCAAGGCAACAGGGGTCAATGTGGGCCGCTACAATATCATTATAGCTGTTCTCACGGCAGTGACCATTGTGCTGGGAATGAGGATGATGGGGGCCATGCTTATATCCAGCCTTGTGATATTTCCATGCCTTTCCTCCATGCGGGTATTCAAAAGCTTTGGAGGCGTCATGGTGTCCTCGGGCCTTCTGTCCCTGGCCTGCTTTTTCGCAGGCATGGTGGCATCCTACCAGTTTTCCATACCGGCCGGGGCCAGCGTGGTGGTGGTGAATCTGTGCGCTTTCCTTTTGTTCATGGCGTGGCAGTCCCTGGGCCGCCTGAGAGGCTGATGCCTCCGGCCGGGGCCGGCTGTTTTATCCGTGGGCTATATCCTGTTTTGCAGTAGACAGTCCGGGGCTAAAGTGCTAAAATGCTCTTTATGCGGAGGGATCCGCGGTAAAAATAACTTATGGGATTTAAAATGAGGGGAACATGAATGAGAAGCTGTTTGGAAAAAAACCAAAACATTACCGTTTAAAAAAACATATATCACAGACCCAGTTCATTGCCTATGGGTTTTTCCTGATTATCATGACAGGAAGCCTGCTTCTGATGCTTCCCATAGCCAGCAGGGACGGGCAGAGCGAGCCATTCCTCAACTGCCTGTTTACGGCAACCAGCGCTTCCTGCGTGACGGGGCTGGTGGTGGCAGATACCTGGACCCAGTGGAGCCTGTTCGGCCAGATGGTGCTGCTGGTGCTGATTCAGCTGGGGGGATTGGGATTTATCAGCATCGGCATTTTCCTGTCTATTGTTCTGAGAAGGAAAATCGGACTCAAAGAGCGGGGGCTTATGCAGGAAAGCGTCAACACCCTGCAGATTGGCGGCATGGTGAAGCTGGCCAAGAAAATCATCATCGGCACAGCTGTTTTTGAGGGGGCAGGCGCTGTTATACTGGCCTGCCGGTTTATTCCGGAGTACGGTCTGGTCCACGGTACCTGGTATGGAATATTTCATTCTGTTTCGGCCTTTTGTAATGCCGGCTTTGACCTGATGGGACACACCAGCCAGTATAGTTCTCTTTGTAATTATGAGGGGGACTGGGTGGTTATAGGAACTATATCCTTCCTGATTATTACAGGCGGTATCGGATTCATTGTCTGGGACGATTTGTCCAGGAAGAAGCTGGATTTCCGCCACTACATGCTTCACACCAAAATCGTGCTGGTTACAACGGCAGTTCTTCTGATTACCAGCACCATACTCTTTTATCTGATGGAGCGCAATAATATTTTAGTGGGAATGAATGGTTCGGAGTCCTTTCTGGCCTGTTTCTTCAGCGCGGTCACACCCAGGACAGCCGGATTTAATAATGTAGACACGGCAGCCCTGACAGACGGGAGCAAGTTTTTGTCAGCCATCCTCATGTTTATCGGAGGAAGCCCGGGCTCCACGGCCGGCGGTATCAAGACCAGCACCCTGGCAGTGCTTCTGCTTTACGTCCATTCCAATATCCGCCAGACATACGGGGTGGAGATATTCGGGAGAAGGCTGGAGGACGAGTCCATCAGGCAGTCTGCCTGTATTCTGACCATCAACCTGGGTCTGATGCTGGCAGCCACCATAGCCATTATGGTGTCCCAGAACCTGCCTATGTCGGATGTGTTCTTTGAGACATGTTCCGCTATAGGCACCTCAGGAATGAGCACAGGAGTTACCAGAAGCCTGAATTCATTTTCCCGGATTGTTATTATACTGCTTATGTACTGCGGACGAATCGGAAGCTTGTCCTTTGCCCTGGCATTCACCAGGTCCAACCGCAAGCCCCATGTGCAGCTGCCGGCAGAGCGGATTACCATAGGATAGAGAGGGGTATTAGAGATGAAATCAATTCTTGTTATCGGAATCGGAAGGTTTGGCCAGCACCTGTGTGAAAACCTGGCCAAGCATGACAATCAAATCATGGCAGTGGACATATCAGAGGAGAAGCTGGAGCCCGTCCTTCCATATGTGGTCAGCGCCAAGATTGGAGACTGTACCAATGAGGCCGTGCTTAAGAGCCTGGGAATCGGCAACTTCGATATCTGTTTTATCTGTATCGGAAATAATTTCCAGAACAGTCTGGAGGTTACCAGTCTGATTAAGGAGATAGGGGCAAAGTACGTTGTCAGCAAGGCGAACCGCAATATTCACGCCAGGCTGCTGCTAAAGAACGGGGCGGACGAGGTGGTTTATCCGGACCGGGACGTGGCAGAGAAGGTAGCGGTGCGTTACAGCGCCAACAATGTGTTTGACTATACGGAGCTGGCAGACGGCATTTCCATCTATGAAATCAAGCCCCTTCCCCAGTGGGTGGGAAAGAGCATAAAGGATTCCGATATCCGGCGGCTGTACGGCATATCGGTTATCGCGGTGAAAAACCCGGACGGACACATGAGGTTCATGCCCGGTGCCGACCATGTCATAGCAGGGGATAACCACCTGATGGTGATTGGAAAACAGGAGGATGCGGAGAAGATTGTGAAGCATCTGACGAAAAATGTATAAGAAGGATGATGAGTCCAACGGATAATAGGGCCGGAGAAATGGCTGCCTGTGTTGACAGGCTGCTGTTTCTCCGGTTGTTTTCGTTCTGCGGTTTCTGTAACTGCTGAAGAGGGCCAGAGGTGGGGGAGGGGAAGTTTGAGTGTTAAATGTAAGACGAATTTTCAATAAGACGTCGGAAACATTATTGCCGGTATAAGGTTTTTTTAGTATAATTATGCTATGCAAATCCTGTAAATAACGCTTTAATTGGAAGTTATACATAATAAAGAGGAGGTGCACACTGTGAAAGAACTGTCAATAGGACAGATGGCCCGGCTTAACGGGCTGTCAGAGCAGATGCTGAGGCTGTATGACAAGGCAGGCCTGTTTTCACCCATGTACCGGGATGCGGAAAACGGCTACCGTTACTATGATATCCGCCAGAGCGCCCAGCTGGATATGATTCAGCATATGAAGGCCCTGGGCATGTCCTTAAAGGACATCAGGGAGCAGATGACCCATTTTGAGCTTGATATGTTCAAGACAATCCTGCACCGGAACCTGGAGGAGCTGGAGTTGAGATCCAGGGAGCTGATGTACCAGAGAAGGGCCATAGAGCGGACCCTTGAAAGCTATGAATGGTATGAAAACGCGCCGCCGGACGGGACCATTGTGCTGGAATACATACCCCGGAGACTGACGTATATGACGGATTCAGGAGTGAATTTCTATGATTACGACATTGATGTATATGAAAAGATACTGAGGGATTTGAAGGAGAACCTGATTGCCAACCAGCTCTCCCCCATTTATTTTTACAATGCAGGCACCGTGATGCGCAGGGAACACCTGATGGAGGGGAGGTACTATTCCACGGAGATATTTGTGCTGGTGGACCGGGGCTTTGTCAATGACAGCCTGATTACGGAGATACCGGCCAGCACATACCTGTGCATTTACTGCAATGGATTTGAAAGGGAAAAGGAATATATGGGCCGTCTGGTGGAGGAAATCAGGACAAAGGATTATCAGGTGACAGGCGACTATATCTGCGAGGTGGTGGCGGAGGTGCCCATGGATATGCAGGAGAGAGGCATGTTCCTGTGCCTTCAGGTGCCGGTATCTTTCAGGAAAAATAACCCTTGACCTGATACCGTGTATAAGCTTTATACTATTAACAGAAGCTAATAACACGTAACTTATTTTCAGGAAAGGGGTTTAAGAATCATGATGAATTGCGAGAAAATCCGTGTGGTACAGTATGGCTGCGGCAAGATGGCCAAGTACATCCTGCGCTATCTTTATGAAAAGGGCGCTGAGATTGTAGGGGCAATTGATGTGAATCCGGCCGTGGTAGGAATGGACGTAGGTGATTTTGCAGGGCTTGGCACAAAGCTGGGCGTGGTGATAAGGGAGGACGCTGATGCGGTCCTGGATGAGTGCGACGCTGACATTGCCGTGGTTACCCTGTTCAGCTTCATGTCGGATGTATATCCCTATTTTGAGAAATGCGTGTCCAGGGGAATCAATGTGGTGACCACCTGCGAGGAGGCCATCTATCCATGGACCACGTCCTCAGCCGTTACCAACAAGCTGGATAAGCTGGCTAAGGAAACCGGCTGCACCATAGTGGGAGCCGGTATGCAGGATATTTTCTGGATTAACATGATTGGCTGTGTGGCGGGAGGTGTACACCGCATTGACAGGATTGAGGGAGCCACCAGCTATAACGTTGAAGATTACGGTCTGGCACTGGCAAAGGCTCACGGCGTGGGGCTTACACCGGAGGAGTTTGAAGCTCAGATTGCCCACCCGGAGACACTGGAGCCCTGTTATGTATGGAATTCCAATGAAGCGCTGTGCAATAAGATGGGATGGACCATCAAGTCCCAGTCCCAGAAGTGCGTGCCATATTTCTATCCCACGGACCTGTATTCAGAGACCATGGGAATGACCATACCAAAGGGAAACTGCATCGGTATGAGCGCCGTGGTCACCACCGAGACCTTCCAGGGCCCGGTTATAGAGACCCAGTGCATCGGCAAGGTATACGGACCGGATGACGGTGATTTGTGCGACTGGAAAATCATAGGCGAACCCGACACCACCTTCTTTGTACAGAAGCCAGCCACTGTGGAGCATACCTGCGCCACCATTGTAAACCGGATTCCGACCATTTTAAATGCTCCGGCAGGTTACATTACGGTGGAGAAGCTGGAGGATGTGGAGTATCTTTCCTATCCGATGCATATGTATTTGGATATGTAAGAGGAGATGTAAGAGGAAATGTAAGAGGAAACTGGCCGGCAGAATCATGGACTTAACCGGCTGAGCACGGCGAAAGCCGGTCAGGCAGAACGGAGATAAAGAAAAAAGAATGGGCAAGGGCCCGCGGTACCGGGACAACAGCCAGGCAGGCGAGAAGGTCTGCCTGGCTGTTTGCTGCATTTTTTTTCAAAAACTCTTGCCTGACCCTTTGGAACGGTTAAAATATGGATAAAATGAAAGTGTGATACGGCAGAATAGAAACAGAGCGGTAATAGAATAGCAATAGAATAGGGCCATATGTCTTGACTTTATCCAGTGAATGTGCAACAATATTCAATTGACAGGCTTTACAAACAGAGCTTTGCCAGGACAGGACGGCGGATGGTTTTACTTGCTTACTGGGCTGGCAGGGCTTCGGATACTGAGAAAGAGGGAAAGAATAAAATGACAAAGATTGATATTATCTCCGGATTCCTGGGAGCGGGCAAGACTACGTTCATTAAGAAGCTCCTGGAGGAGGCCATTGCCGGAGAACAGGTTGTCCTGATTGAAAATGAGTTTGGCGAGATTGGAATTGACGGCGGTTTTCTGAAGGATTCAGGCATTGAAATCCGGGAGATGAATTCAGGCTGCATCTGCTGCTCTCTGGTAGGTGATTTTGGTACATCCCTGGCTGAGGTTCTGACACAGTACAAGCCGGAGCGCATCATCATCGAACCGTCCGGTGTGGGCAAGCTGTCAGATGTGATGAAGGCAGTCATTGACGTATCAGCAGATATGGATGTGGAGCTAAACAGCGCTGTAACCATTGTGGATGCGGCAAAATGCAAAATGTACATGAAGAATTTCGGAGAGTTCTTCAATAATCAGATAGAGAATGCAGGAACCATCGTACTGAGCCGTACGGACATTACGGATGCCTCTAAAATACAGAAGGATGTGGACATGATTCGCGAGAAGAATGCCAATGCTGTCATCATCACCACTCCTTTGGACCAGCTTGGGGGAAGCCAGCTTCTGGAGATTATTGAGAAGAAGGATACCATGCTGGATGATCTGCTGGCAGAGGTGCGGGAGAGCCGCCATCATGACGGTCATGGCGAGGAGTGCTGCGGGCACCACCACGGCCATGATGAGGAATGCCATGAGCATCACCACGATCACGATGAGGAGTGCCATGAGCATCACCATGACCATGATGAGGAGTGCCATGAGCATCACCACCACGGTCATGATGAGGAATGCCATGAGCACCACCACGGCCATGACGAGGAATGCCATGAGCATCATCACCACGATCATGATGAGGAATGCCATGAGCACCACCACAGCCATGACGAGGAATGCCATGGGCATTACCACCACGATCACGATGAGGAATGCCATGAGCATCACCACGGCCATGACGAGGAATGCCATGGGCATCATCACCATGATGGCTGCGGTCATGAGCATCACCATCATCATGCAGACGAGGTGTTTACCAGCTGGGGAATGGAAACCATTGTTCCGGTGACCCATGAGCAGCTGGAGGATATTCTGAAACGTCTCTCTTCCACCAGGGAGTTTGGAGATGTGTTAAGGGCCAAGGGAATGCTTCCCACAGAGAATCCTGGTGAGTGGCTGTATTTTGATTTGGTGCCGGAGCAGTATGAAATCCGCCAGGGCAGACCGGATTATACAGGCAAGGTATGTGTGATTGGCGCCAGCCTGAAAGAGGAAGAGCTGAACAGCGTATTCGGCAGAGGCTGATTGGATAAGGGGAAACAGACATGGCTTATGAGATAGAAGACGATATTATGCCTTTGTTTTTAATCAATGGCTTTCTGGAGGCCGGCAAGACCCAGTTTCTGGATTTTACCATGCAGCAGGATTACTTTAAAACAGAGGGAAAGACCCTTCTCATTGTGTGTGAGGAAGGCGATACGGAGTATGACGAGAAAAAGTTAAAGAAGAATAAGACGGCAGTGGTGTTTGTGGATGACATGGAGAAGCTGACCCCCCAGTATCTCAATGAACTGGAGGTTATCTACCAGCCGGAACGCGTGCTGATGGAGTGGAACGGCATGTGGAACCAGGATGAATTAAAACTGCCGGATGACTGGACCATTTATCAGCAGATTACCATTATTGACGGTTCTACCTTTGAACTCTATGTGCAGAACATGAAGCCGCTTCTGGGGGCCATGCTGCGGGGATCGGAGCTGGTTATCGTGAACCGGTGCGACGGGATTGGGGATGACAAGCTGACCGCGTACCGCAGGACCATACGGGCCATGAGCCGGGAAAGCGAGATTGTCCTGGAGGACAAGGAAGGGGAAATCGAACAGGCTGCCCTGGAGGAGGATCTTCCCTATGATCTTGGCGCGGATGTGATTGAAATTAAGCCTGAGGATTACGGTATTTGGTATATTGACTGTATGGACCAGCCGGAGCGCTATAAGGACAGGGTGGTGGAATTCACTGCCATGGTTCTTAAAACTCCTAAATTCCCCAAGGGCCAGTTTGTGCCTGGCCGCATGGCCATGACATGCTGTGAGGCGGATATGACGTTTCTGGGCTTTATGTGCAAATGGCCGGAAGCGGAGGATTACAAGACAAAACAGTGGGTGAAGGTCCGGGCAAAGGTAGGTATTGAATACCAGAAGGATTATCACGGCGAGGGGCCGGTCCTTTATGCCGAACATGTGGAACGGGCGGAAGAGATAAAGGATGTTGTGCAGTTTTAGGAAAGATAGTTTACAGTTATGGGACATGCCTTAGGGCGCTAAAAAACAGCAGCAAAACGTGTTGCCCTGCATGGGAGGGACGCGGCGGGCTGCTGTTTTTCGTATAACATGCATCGTATAACATCTCATTCCATTGCCAAATCCATTGTCGATTTCATCGCCAATTCCATATGTGGTTCTATATCCATTACGCAACCTGTCAGAACCCTCTGGATTTTATCTTGCAAAATCCGGAAAAGTCCATTACAATATAGAGAAAGGGCTTTCACGAAAAAAGCAGGAGCAGAGCAGGGGATGAAAGCACAGAAGTGTAAAGGAATAAAAGGGGTGAAGGGATGAATATTTATGACATTGCAGCCGAGGCAGGGACCTCTATCTCCACTGTTTCGCGGGTGCTCAACAATAAGGGAAATGTGAATCCCAAGATAAGGGACAGGGTGGAGGCCGTTCTTAAAAAGTATGACTATAAGCCCAGCGCCATAGCCAGGGGCATGGTCTCCAAAACCATGAAGAATATTGCTATCCTGACAGTGGATGTGCGGGTGACGCATTATGCCAGGATGATATATGTGATTGAACAGGAGTTCAGCAATCTGGGATATAATGTTTCGGTGTGCAATACAGGCGGGTCCATACAGGAATGCGACCGGTATTTCGAGATACTGTCAGAGAAACAGACAGACGGAATTGTGCTCATCGGCTCTGTATTCAATGAACTGATAAATTATCCTGAGATTACTGCCAAGATAAAGGATACGCCCGTAGTCATTGCCAACGGACAGGTAAAGCTGCCTAATTTTTATTCAGTCCTGGTGGATGACACAAAGGCAATCCGCATGGCTTCGGATTATATGTTTGACCATGGGCGTATGGACTTATTCTATGTTTTTGATATTGCCACGGACAGCGGCAGGGCAAAACGTCAGGGATTTTTAGAAGCCATGAAGCTGAGGGATGTACCTGACGGAAACGACCGGGTGGTGATTGTGGATGAAAGCAGCCTGGAAGGAGGAAGGGATGCCGCCAGAAAGATTCTTGCCGCCGGCCGGCCTGTCAACGGGGTGGTGTGCGGCGAGGACATCACGGCCATCGGACTCATGAAGGAATTTAAGGAAAGGGGATACCGGGTGCCGGAGGACATAGCCATTACCGGCTGTAATAATTCGCCGGATTCCAGAATATGCGAACCTGAGCTGACTACCCTGGACAACAAGCCGGAGCTTTTGGGCGGAATGTGCGCTTCCCTGCTCAGGGACAGGATGGAGGGAAAGGAGTCGGCCACAAGCGTGGCCATCCAGCCGGAGCTGGTGGTGCGCGGTTCCGCGTCTGTCTCTTAT
>ENA-OWZK01000489-OWZK01000489.1-human-gut-metagenome-genome-assembly--contig:-NODE-489-length-11509-cov-12.4064_pt1 | contig 11509 bp, 8 predicted proteins | sample MGYA00249764_ERZ652114 | MGnify/ENA primary metagenome ERZ652114 (study PRJEB26925, sample SAMN05827163) | human gut metagenome | biome: ENVO:2100002; feature: ENVO:00000062; material: ENVO:00002003... | reverse complement strand
CTTATAGTGGTACGCTGGGCCGATCTGGTCCCTGTATTCTTCGATATTTATGGTGGTACGCTGGGCCGATCTGGTCCCTGTATTCTTCGATATTTATGGTGGTACGCTGGGCCGATCTGGTCCCTGTATTCTTCGATATTTATGGTGGTACGCTGAGCCGGGCTGCTGCGGAGGAGGGGTGATTACTACTTGGGCTGCGGGAGATGGCGTTATTGCGGCAGAGCCTGCTGTCTGAGCCGAAGGCGAGTTCTGTACTTGGCGATCTTTGTGATCCCTTTCACAAAGGTGACCGTCGTCAGCCCTGTATCTCCCGCAAAAATTCCCGGATACGCCGAACTCTCACCCACATAACCATGTGTAACCATTGATGCAGGGATATGGATACGGGTAAGACTTGTACATTGCTTAAATGCACCTGCTTCTACCACCACCCCATTATCCAGAATGTGGATGGAAGAAAGGGATGTACAGCCGGAAAAAGCTCCTCTTCCACTGCCTGTTCCACACTCTCTTCTGCTGAAAAATCAGCTGCACTGACCAGCATTCCCGAATCCAGGCTGCCAGCCAGAAGCGTCATTGTCAGCATCAATGCCAGTTTTCTTTTCATACCCAATCCTCCTTAAAAAATATAAAGCAGCCATATTTTATTACTGCTTATTATCCTGATTTTCTTTCTGATTCTTTTCTTTTTTCTGAGCAGTACTGTCGGACTCTGCAGAATCTCCCTGCATGATCTTATTCAGTTCCTGGATCATCTCTTCATCCTTCAAACGGAATTTTACCTCTACACGTCTGGACGCATCCTTATCTACATTTCCATCTGCATCCAGAACCGGATCTGACATGGAATGCCCATTCACTGTCAGACAATCCTTCAGTTCCTGAACCTGTGAATCCTTCAGAAAATCACTCTTAATATCCAAAAGATACTGCGCTACCGCCAGAGACCTCTTCTGTGACAGCTCCAGGTTATAACTGTAATCTCCGTCTGTATCCGTATAACCATCAATAATGATCTCGCCAAGATATTTCTTGTAGGAATCATCCAGCAACACCTTACAATATGTCGGCAGCACCATAGACAATGTCATCTTACCGGAATCGGTAAGCTCTGCCTGATCATAATCAAACATAACATTGGCATTCAGCGTCAGCGCACCTGTCTGTGGATCAATATCCACATTGAGGTTCTTTTTTTCAAATTCCTTCTGCAAAGCTTCCACAACCTCAGCTTTCACGCCGATGATCTTGTCAATCTTCTCCTGTTGCTCTTCCAGAATCTCTGTTTTTTCATCCAGCGCAGACTGCTGCTCTTTCAATGTATCCTGCTGGCTGGAAAGCTTCTTTTTCTGAGAGGCCAGCTTTTTCTGCTGCGCCTCAAGCGTTTCCTGCTGTCTGGCAAGCTTCTCCGCCAGAGAAGACAATTCTTCATCCTGAGATTTGATCTGCTTGTCCTTGGACTTGATCTGCTCATCCTGGCTTTTTAATGTTCCTGCCTGCTCATCCAGCGCATTCTGTTTTTCCAGAAGCTCTTCTGTATATTTTTCCTGAAGAGCGATTTTTTCATCCCGTTCCTTCAGACTGTCCTGATAGCTCTTCTGTGCCTGAAAAAGTGTCACACACATGATCAGAACAAAAAGCAGCAAAACTCCTGCCATCATATCCGAATAAGAACGCCAGACATTAAACCCATGCTCCTCCGGCTTTCTTTTTTTGCGCATTGACAATTCCTCTCTTATTTAAATAAACCAAAACGGCTTTTCTGTGCTGCCTTCGTTGCCTCACGGATACTGCGCTCGATCTCATCCAGCAGCGCTTCCTGTCTTGCACCCTGTCCTTCCAGAAGATCCTCCAGACCCGTCAGCTTATCCTTAAGTTCCTGGATACCGGCATTGCTTCCATAGCCCCAGGGTTGTCCGGCGATCAGATGGATATCACGGTTATTTTTTGCCGTCTTGATCTCAGAAAGAAGCCTGCGCACCTCATCCAGAACACTGTTGACCATCTTCTGGCTCTCGGTAAATTCTTTCACTCTGGCTTCAAAATCTTCGATCATCTTCTTATCTTCACGAAGAAGCTCCTCGCTGATCCTATTGGAATCCGCAACTGCTTTCATCCCTTCTGCAGCACTGTCCACATACTGGCGCATAGATGCATTGCAGTTTTTCCAGAGATCTGCGGATTCTTTTTCATTTTCATGCATATGCCGGGCAAACTTTTCGTAATCCTGTTTCTGCAGCTGCTGGATCATCTGATTATCCCGGATAATACGGTCTGCAGTCTTCATATAACTGCTCTGCATCTCATCGATTTCCTTAATGGCATCCTTCATGGCACGTTCCTGCTTCGTAAAAGTTTCACTCAGCTGACTGCTCATGGTCTTGTACAATTCTGATGTATATTCTGTATTCTCCTTCTGCACCTTCTTAAGTTCTGCCAGAGCATCATTAAAATCTTCAAACTGCATCTGAAAGGAACCATGCATCTCGCTTAAAAACGTATCCAGGATCTCCCGGATCGCATCCTGCTGCCCTTTTGTCACAGATGCGGTAAGAACATCCAGAGAATCATTCATCTTCTGAAAAGTAGGTGTGATCACTTTCTCAAAGCTATCTGCCATCTGCACAGAAAACTGTTCCGCCATCTGTTTCATGGCTTCTGTCTGTGTCTTCTGGCTGGAAACAAGGAGATTCCAGGACTCATTCTCCGCAGTAGGAAGCACCAGTGCGTGAAAACGATCCAGAAAATCCTGCATCGCCTGGGACATCGCAGAATATCCGCTTTTCATCCCAAATGTGTACACAACAGAAAGTGCAACTCCATAAATGGAAGTCAGAAACGCAACTTTGATGCCATCTACAAGAGCGGATACAGAGCTTGTCATCACTTCATAATCTGTGGGCTGGAAATTCTTAAGTCCCCACACAAGACCGATAAATGTTCCAAGGATACCAAGGCTTGTAAAAATGTCCGGAGCCATCTCAAGGAGTCTCTTGTGGATATGTACATCTACATCCTCAATATTCACAAAATCCTCTACTTCAGCGATCCCTTCTTCCGTTCTGCTGATACTGTCAACAAAATCATCCATCTTTTTGTCGAGATAGCGGTCACCGAAAATCCCTCGCAGCTGCCCAATCTCTTCTTTTCTGGCTCTTCCCGGAAGCTGAAACACTTCTGTGATCTCACCAGCGCCATGCTTCAGTGCTCTTGACAGGTTATCCATCCGATATAAACCTGCAAAAAGCCCCACTGCGTATATGATCAGCATAAGTCCCAGAAATGTAAAATTATAAAGCAACACATTCCCGGAGCCTTTTCCAACATAAGCAGTCAGGGTTGCCGCGGCCACTGTTACTGCCAGAAACAGCACTGTATTCATAAACTTTTTTCCCATAATATGCCTCCCCTGTCTTTATTTTTGAAAAAAGTTACTCTTTTGTTCCCATACTATCATAACATCTTCCCTAAAACAACCAGAAAGGACAATTCCTTCGCCAAAAGAATTGTCCTTTCGTCTTTTTTCTATTTTATACTTTTATTTATACTTTTATACGGCAGGCTGCATCATCGCTGATCAGGATCCTGCGTCCGCAAACACCTACGATCACTCCGCCAAGTATCCTGCTTATGATCTGTACGGTCTTTCCTTCACTGACATCATATTGTCTGATCTGTTCCATAGTCTCCGGCATTCCGGTCATCCACTTGATCGTGTAGCTTTCCCCTGCTTTTGTCTCATTTAATGACTGCATATACTCACCCCATTCCATATATCACATCACTATCAGTAATTATCCTCTATCCGTAGGCGGATATTCGCAATCTGCACTTGGTTAAATGATTTCATATAATTCCAACACAATTCTGCATCTTTATATAATTAGTAAAGTTTAACTTTTATTTTTCTGAATTATTCATCGCTTTTATATATTTTATCTCATTTTATCTCAATTAGTCAATCATAACCTGTGAAATTCCACCAATAAAAACAAGCAAAAAAAGAAACGCAGAACAGCCATTACAGTTATTCTGCGTTTCTCATTATTTTCTATGCATAAACTCTATCTTCTTCCAGAAGCGTTGTCTTTCCATTCTTTACTTCCACAAGATTAACACAGCAGTTTGGCGGCACGGAGCCTCTCCAGAAATTCTCCGGATCAGGATCTACATTCTGAAGAAGAGCACGGACTGCACATCCATGAGAGGCAACAAGAATTGTTTTATCCGCAAGAGTCGGATCTGATGTTATTTCATCCCAGAAATCCTTTGTCCTGGCGATCACATCAAAAATATCCTCGCCCTTTTCCGGTCGTTTAAAATTTACCGGAGCACGGAAAAAAGTCTCGATCTGCGGATCGATATAATTGCCATCTGCATCTCTTACTTGATCACCCTCCAACACACCAAAATCGATCTCCTGGATCCGTTTATCCGGTATAATCGGAACATCACGTTTCCCCAGAACATATTCTGCTGTCTGTTTTGCCCTTGAGAGCGGACTTGTAAAACAGATATCAAACTTCACATTACGGAGAGCTTCTCCGGTTTTTTCTGCAAGAAGGATCCCTTCCTTCGCAAGAGGTACATCCGCTGCACCCTGAAGCTTTTTTAATTTATTCCACTCAGTCAGGCCATGTCTTACAATGTAGATCAGCATCAGCTTCTCAGCTCGATTCCAAGTCCGTTAAGACCATTCATGATCTTTTTCATTGCTGCGGAGATCTCGTTTTCACCAAGAGTCTTGTCATGGGCACGGAATACCAGAGAATAAGCCATGGATTTGAAACCTTTCTCAATCTGTGCGCCCTCGTAGATATCGAACAGCTGATAACTCTCAAGAATATTTCCGCCTCTCTGATCAAAAATCTCCTCGATCTGTCCTGCAAGAACTGCATGGGGAACTACAAGGCTCAGGTCACGAGTTACAGCCGGATATTTGGCAATTCCTGTATATTTGTGGTTGAAACCAGCAAATTCCAGAACATCCAGAATGTCGATCACTGCGATATATGCTTTTTCTCCGATAGAGTAATTATCTGCAACAGCCGGATGAACTTCACCTAAATATCCAACTACCTTACCCTCATAGATCATGTTAGCCTGTCTTCCCGGATGAAGGAATGGTTTTCCGCTGTTTGGATCGTAGGTAACCTTTTTCTTCATTCCGATCTTCTCGAAGAACTCCTCGCATACACCCTTCATATCAAAGAAATCGCCTTTTCCGTACATTCCAAGTGTAAACATGGTACGCTCATCCGGAAGCTCTGTAACCGGAAGGGACTTCGGAAGATAGATATTTCCAAGCTCGTAAAGACGAACATCTTTATTACGTCTGTTATAGTTTGTGGAAAGGGATGCCAGCATACCGTTCAGTGTGCTTGTACGCATGATACTGTAGTCCTCTCCAAGAGGATTGCTGATGGTGATGACTTTACGAAGATCACTGTCCTCAGGAATACAAAGCTTGTCAAATACCTTCGGGCTTTCGAAAGAATAGGACATTCCCTCTGAGAATCCGCAGTATTCTGCGATATCTCTTGCAACCTCCTGGATACGAAGCTTAAATGGCAGCTTACCTGTAGTAGCCTCTCCTGTAGGAAGTGTCATCGGGATCTTATCATAGCCATAGAATCTTGCAACCTCCTCTGCAACATCTGCATTACAGTGGATATCCTGACGGAATGTCGGTGCAACGATCTCGTCTGTTTTTTCATCATAAGCCAGTTCTACACGTCCAAGATAATCGATCATCTCTTCTTTTGTAAGGCTGGTTCCAAGAAGCTTGTTGATCTTCTCAGGCTCAAATTTTACTCTGGATGGCTCTCTTGTCTCGCTGCAGACATCAACCATTCCGCCTACAACCTCACCTGCACCAAGCTCTTCCATCAGCTGGCATGCACGGTCAATTGCAGCCTGTGCATTGTTCGGGTCAAGACCCTTCTCAAATTTACCGGATGCATCTGTACGAAGTCCGATCCTCTTGGAAGAAAGACGGATGCTGGTTCCATCGAAGCACGCCGCCTCAAAAAGAACAGTTTTTACATCGTCTGTGATCATGGAATTCTCTCCACCCATGATACCTGCGATGCCGACAGCCTTCTCACCGTCACAGATCATCAGAACGTTCTCATCCATGATACGCTCCTGGCCATCCAGTGTGACGAATTTCTCATCTTTTCCTGCACGGCGTACAACGATCTCCTGATTTGCGATGGTATCCAGATCATATGCATGCATTGGCTGTCCAAACTCTTCCATTACATAGTTTGTGATATCAACCAGGTTGTTGATCGGGCGGATTCCATTGGAAGCCAGACATCTCTGCATCCACTTCGGGGACGGACCGATCTTGACATTTTTTACAACTCTTGCACAGTAACGCGGGCAAAGCTCCGGATCCTCTACAGTAACCTTTACATAATCGGAAGCTTTCTCATCATTTTCCTTAACCTCTACAATCGGCGGGCAGAATTTCTTCTGGAAGGTTGCTGCTGCCTCTCTTGCGATTCCAAGAACACCGTAGCAGTCTACACGGTTGGAAGTAATCTCATACTCAAATACCACATCGTCAAGGCCAAGTGCCTTAACAGCGCTCTCACCCACAACTGCGTCCTCAGGAAAAATATAGATTCCGTATTCCGGTGCTTCCGGATACATTTCTCTGGTGCTTCCAAGTTCCTCGATAGAGCACATCATACCAAAGGACTCAACGCCACGGAGTTTGCCTTTTTTGATCTTGATCCCTCCGGGAGTCATTTTTCCATCATGGCCGCCTGCAACACGTCCGCCATCAAGAACAACCGGAACCTTATCTCCTTCTTTTACATTTGGAGCGCCTGTTACGATCTGCACACTCTCAGTTCCGATATTTACCTGGCAGATGATCAGCTTATCTGCATCCGGATGCTTCTCGATCTTATCGATCTGGCCGATCACGATCTTATCGAGATCTGCATCCAGCTCTGTAAAGCCCTCTACCTTTGTGCCTGTCAAGGTCATGGCATCTGTATATTCCTGTGCCGTTACATCCAGATCCGGCACATATGTTTTAATCCAAGATAATGAAGTATTCATTTTGGTTGTCCCTTCTTTTTTCTATATTTACTGTCAGACGGATACTCATGATCCGTGTTCACTGTTTTAGAACTGTTTCAGGAATCTGCTGTCGTTCTCATAGAGAAGACGCATATCATCGATCTCATATTTCAGAAGTGCGATACGCTCCAGACCTACACCAAAGGCAAATCCTGTATACTCATCCGGATCGATCCCGCACATACGGAGAACATTCGGATGAACCATACCACAGCCAAGGATTTCGATCCAGCCGGAACCTTTACAGAAACGGCAGCCTTTTCCGCCGCATTTGAAGCAGGAAACATCAACCTCAGCGCTCGGCTCTGTGAACGGGAAATGATGCGGACGGAATTTGGTCTTTGTCTCCGGTCCGAACAGCTCTTTTGCAAACTCCTGAAGGGTTCCCTTAAGATCTGCAAACGTAACATTCTTATCAATAACAAGGCCCTCGATCTGATGGAAGGAAGGTGAATGTGTTGCATCTACCTCGTCAGAACGGAATACACGGCCAGGTGCGATCATACGGATCGGAAGCTTACCTTTTTCCATCTCACGTGCCTGCACCGGTGATGTCTGGGAACGGAGCAGAATGGAATCATTGATAAAGAATGTATCCTGCTCATCTCTTGCCGGATGATCCTCCGGAATATTCAGCTTTGTAAAGTTGTAGTCCGCATACTCAACCTCCGGACCTTCCACAACCTCATAGCCCATTCCGATGAAAATACGCTCAACTTCTTCCAGAGCAATAGTATTCGGATGGCGATGACCGATCTTCGCTTTCTTTGCAGGAAGTGTTACATCGATCACTTCTGCCTTCATTTTTTCCTCACGGACCTTCTCCTCGAAATCCTTTTTGGAGGCTTCCAGAAGTTCTTCGATCTTAGCTCTTGTCTCATTGACAAGCTGTCCAACCTTCGGACGCTCTTCCGGAGCAACATCCTTCATACCTTTTAAGATTGCAGTAAGCTCACCTTTTTTTCCAAGATATGCAACACGCACATCATTCAGCTTATCCAGGCCCTCGGATTCCTCGATCCGTTTTCTGGCATTTTCAGCCAGTTCCTGAAGTCTTTCTTTCATATCCATGGTCTATTTCTCCTTTAATTAAAATGATCAAATGATCCGCCGCCCACCCCGAAGATCCAGATATGGGCAATAAAAAAACCGTCCCTTATAAAAGGGACGGAATATCCGCGGTACCACCCAGTTTCCCATGAAAAGATCACGGGCACCTCTTGTCTGCTTAACGCGCAGCTTACGTCATCTCCTACTATTACTTCAGAGAGGAAGCTCCGGTGGGAAATTCAAGAACCATCTGAACCCGGGGAAGCTTACAGCCGGTGACTTCCCTTCTCTGTGAGAAAATGATCCTCTATAAACACCTTCACAGCTTTTCTGTCTTTTAATACTATGCCACAAGGTCTGCCTTCTGTCAAGCGCAAAGTCAGGATTCTTTGGAACTGTTTTTTTCATTTTCCTTCTTGGAAAGAAGTGTTTTTACAGATCTCTGGGCCTTTCGGAATTCATTTTCGAAGTAGGCATTAATCTCCGCCCCGTAAAGAAGCAGGTTCATACACACATACAGCCACAGCATTACCATGATCAGCGCAGTCAGACTTCCGTACATATTTCCAAAATTCGGAAAAAATTCAAAATACAGGGAAAATCCATAGGAAAATATCATCCATGCCACTGCGATCATAAATGCACCCGGAAGCTGGCTTTTAAAGGTTGCCTTTCGGTTTGGAAGCACTTTATAAAGGACCAGAAACACTGCAAACAGCACGGCAAATACAAGCAATGTCCTGGCCCCTATAACCTTGGCCAGCAGCCTCCCGAGAATCGGAATGGTTCTCTGTGCAGCTACTTGGATTCGATTACCAAGAACCAGGACCAGAAGAGTGACAATGATCGCCAGCACAAACAACAGCATATAAAAAACCGAATAGATTCGGGTCATCAGCCAGTTTCGGGTTTCCTTTACATGATAAATGGTATTTAAGCCATTGGTGATCGCCTGCATTCCCTTTCCGGACGCCCAGAGCGCCATCAGCGCAGACAGCGGCACGATGGCTGTACTTCTTTTGTATACTTCTACCACAATGCTCAGCACAAAGGTCTGCAGATTTCCGGGCACAAACCCGATGATGGCATCCCTGACAACATTATAGCTTAACGGTGTATAACGGATCAGCGTTGTAAGAAACAGTATAAACGGGATAAAAGACATGATCAGAAAATACGCTGCCTGGGCCGCATATGCACTGACATGATCTCCGTTTGCCCTGCGCACAAATCCCAGCATGAGCTGGATTATATTTTTCTTTTCCTCGTCCATGCTGACCTCCCTCAGGTTTCTTTTTTCACCAGGAAAAGCGTTCAAATCCGATCTTATCCTGGATTTCCGGAAAAAGCTTTACTTCCGGCTGCAGGCTCTTATGTTCACCTATCATCTTTTCCATCCATACCATATTATACCAGCGGTTAAACTTATAGCCGCATCTGTGGAACTCTCCCACACGCTTATAGCCGAAATGCTTATGAAAATCCACACTGGCACTGGTCAGGTATTCATCATCTTTTGGTGCAACTGCAATGCAGGCGTTCAGGTTCAGAATTCCCATCTCTGCAAGAAGACTCTCCAAGGCTCGATAGAGTCTGCCTCCTGCACCGCTGCCCCGCCGGTCATGTCTCACATAAACAGACATCTCCGCACACCAGCCATAAGCAGCCCTCGGGTGAAACGCCGAACCATAGGCATATCCCAGGATCTCTCCCTTCTCTTCTGCAACAATATACGGATATTTCACCTTTATATCATGGATCCGATGCGTAAACTCTTCTATGGAAGGTGTTTCGTATTCAAATGTGATCGCAGTTTTTTCTACGTAGTAGGAATAAATCTCTAAAAGTGTTGCTGCATCTCTCTCTTCTGCCACACGTATCTGCATTGCCTTCTCGCACCTCTTTTATTTCTGTTTGTCTGTTATTTCACAAAAAAACGGTAAACTGTTTCGGAGCTGTACTCTTCACCGGGAAGCAGGATCGGAGAATGGAAATCCTCCACATTGACTGCATTTGGCTCCACCTGTGTTTCCAGGCAGAATCCATAACGTTCATGATAAACATGACCGTTCTTTCCCTTCTCATCCTTAACAAAATTGCCTGCATAGAACTGCACACACGGGCAATCGGAGGAAACCTCCATACCGATACCGGATTCCCTGCAGTATGCAGTAGCGATCGAACGGACATTGCCCTTTGCATAATTATCGGTTACATAGTTATGGTCATAACCGCCTGTAAACTTCAGCTGTTCAAAATCCGCCTCAATGTCTCTGCCGATCGGTTTGGAAACATTGAAATCCATCGGCGTTCCCGCCACCGGTGCATATTCACCGGTAGGAATGGACTGGCTGTCCTTTACCGGAGTAAAATACTTCGCATGAATACATACTTCCTGATCAAGCACATCTCCGCTGCCTTCTCCGTTCAGATTAAAATAAGAATGGTTGGTCATATTGGCAACGGTAGCTGCATCAGAGCGTCCTCTGTAAAAAATCTTCAGTTCGTTTTCCTCTGTGAATTCATATTTCACAACAATGGAAAATTCTCCCGGAAATCCGTTCTCTCCATCCGGACTGATGCGGAAGAAATCCACGCTGTTCTTCTCCTGGGAAATTTCTTTTACCTCCCACAGCTTTTTCTCAAAGCCATCCGGACCGCTGTGAAGATTGTTATGATTCTCATTCTCTGCAAGAACCACTTCTTTATCATCAATAAAAAATCTGGAATTCTCGATACGGTTTCCACTTCTTCCAATGATCGCACCGAAAAAGCATCCATTAATCTCATATCCCCGGATATCGTCATATCCAAGGACCACATCCTTCAGATCTCCCTTCTTATCCGGAACACATATCTTCACCAGGATCGCACCATACTGAAGCACTTCAGCATAGGCACCTTTTTTATTCTCAAGATGATAGATTTTTACTTCTTCCCCTGTAGGAAGTGTCCCAAATTTCCTTTCAGAAACACTCATGCTGTAATTCCTCCCATATATGAAAAAAGAGCCACTAACCGGCTCTATGTCTTTAACCGATTAATCCCGGGATGCCGTTCCCTTATTTTTGACGCCTAGCAGATGCTAGGTGGGTATCCTCAACAGTGTCTTCTGCCTACCACGACGTGAGGTCTGACATCCAACCTGCGATTTTGGATTCCCAAAATGTCAATGTAGGTTCAAAAAGAAAAGGGGGATCGAACATTCCAGGATTCGGTTTTCGTTGTTTTTATTATAAACCAGTATTTGTGCTTTTTCAACAGAAAATACATTTTCTTACTGATTTTATTATCAATTATTATTTGATCTTAAGGATATCCTTTACCTGTCTCTTATACACATCTCCGAGCCCACGAGACT
>ENA-OWZK01000469-OWZK01000469.1-human-gut-metagenome-genome-assembly--contig:-NODE-469-length-11786-cov-8.70557_pt1 | contig 11786 bp, 10 predicted proteins | sample MGYA00249764_ERZ652114 | MGnify/ENA primary metagenome ERZ652114 (study PRJEB26925, sample SAMN05827163) | human gut metagenome | biome: ENVO:2100002; feature: ENVO:00000062; material: ENVO:00002003... | reverse complement strand
CAAGTTTACAAGAGAACGCCAAATATTTCACTACACGTTCTTATTTGACGCTTACTTTATTTTTTACTTTGCACCTTGCGTTATGGCTGTCATATGTGCACCAATCGTTCCGCTGCTTTATGAAAAATACCTTTGCGGAATAACGATGGAATGTTGTAAAGACATTATATAAATCTAAAGGAGTTATTTAACATGAAGGACCTTATTATTGCAATATTTATAGGTTTATGCGGTATCATAACATCCCTCTTTTATTTGATATTTGCCCAAAATGATACGCTAAAAATACTTGCAGAAAGCCATCAAGAACTCGAAAACTGGCTTAAACACCCTAATGACTAAAGCGTGGCTGGGGATTTGCATTTTATAGTTTAAAAAGGAGAAAGAACAATGAGAAGAAAGTTTTTAACGGTAGTATTCACAGCAATGATAGTATTTACAATGAGTATGACAGCACTGGCAGGACAGTGGACGAGTGATGGTAATGACTGGCGCTATGACAAAACTGGCACTGGAAATTTTGCGACGAGTGAATGGTTATGGATTGATGGAAATAATGACGGGATATCCGAATGTTATTGCTTTGATGGAACTTCTTTTATGTATGCAAGCACCACAACACCAGATGGCTATACCGTAGATGAAAATGGTGCATGGACAGTTGATGGTGTGGTGCAGACAAAAAATGCAGAAGCGCAGGCTACAGAAACACAATTCACTGAACAGATTAGTTCCGAAGTTCCAGATGTAGCCGGAACTTATGCGGGTAGTGGAATAATCTGTATCATTGCAAATGAAGGTAATAATAAATTTTGGGTAGAATGCGACCTTGGGAAAGACTATTTGCCGAGTTATGCCGGAAATGGTGTCTTTGCCAGTCCATATATGCGATATAGTTTCAGCGGTAATACACTCATTATTGAAGATTTATACGGTGGCGATACATATCAGCTTGTGAAGCGGTAGGATAGTTGCTAAAAAATGCGTCCAGTATTGGGCGCATTTTTTGTGTCTATCGTTCATCATCTGTTTGGACGTAATACAATTCTTCGACTTTATTTCTCATTCGTTCAAATGCCGCTGTATCATAATCAAATACATTTTTCCTTATGTATTCGTCAAATGTTATTGGAATTTCTTGATTTTGTACCTCTTCAAAATATTCCAATCGTTTGTGTGCATAATATAAGGCTTGTAAAAGTTCTTTGATTTCCGATTGGAAATTTTCCCATACGCCTAAATCCATGTAAACAGTAGATTTTTTACGAAAACGTGATTGCTTGATTTCCAATATGGGAGTAACGATATCTCCTTCGCAGAACCAACTATTGTATATGCGCTCCCGTTCATCTGATAGAACTTTTTGCACTAATATTTCTAATTTATCATCATCTATTATCATTTTTAATCTCCTTTGCTGTTATCGGTTATGCTCTCTGGTGTATGAAATCTTTTGGTGTGGAGGTTCTTCGCCAATGGCAATTTTTAAGGCTTGATTTATATGCCCAAGTATATTTGGATTTTTTTGTAAAGCAGTTGTAAGACCCTGCACGGATTGTTTTTCAAGTGTATTCAATGTCGATATTTCCGCTTGCTTTGCTTTGATTTCTTTATTTAAAATGTTGGCTTTGTGCTTGCTCTGATCTTTATGCTCTTTGCTGGAGCCGATTTCTCCACGCTCTAAACCGTAGTGGCTGGCAACTTCCTTATAAAATTTGTCTTGAAGTTTACGGTATGACTGCCGTCCGCCACGTTCAAACCAAAATTCAGTTCGATTGATTGATGGTGGTTCATCAACATAATCATAAATAATCTTCCCGTGGCTATCCCTTGCCCTTATGGCGTTTCCATTTGCATCACGGACGCATTTCCCGTCTTTATCTTTCTCGTAGACGCTCTTTCGCTTTTGTTTTCCAGTAATAATTGGAATAAAATCAACGTGCATATGTGGAGTGCTTTCGTCAAAATGAATTGTGGCTGAAATTATATTTTCTTTTCCGATATAACGATGGCAAAAGCGAAGGCTATCATTAAAATATTTTTTAATTCCGGTTGGAATGTCTCGGTTAGTCCAATTTTTAGCGGCATTTTTATCCCAACCTAGGTCTTTGAAAAATTCTGGACTGGCAGTTATCACCATCTGCTCCATAACATTTTGATTCTTCTTTACTGGAAGTTTGATTTCTAGTTGTTCAAGACGGCTTTTCCATGCTTGATATAGCGACTTGTTTTTCATTCCGTTGTTTAGATTGAGATGGCTTCTGCTCTCATCAATATCGCTGTTTTTATGAGTATATTTTTGGCGGTGTTCTTCCCAACCAATGTAGTTAATCGCTCCCGCTTTATAGGTTGCGACCCTTAGTATTTGACATACCATAGTGTTATCCCTCCATATCCTTAATATTGCTACAACGAGTTACATTACTAAGTATGTTAGAAGCATCTGCTAAGTTGTAGCAATAACTCACTACGGCTACAAGTAGCCTGCGTTCGGCGTGACTGGGGTGGTATTTATTGCACTGCACAACGGTGGTTGTTCTTTTCATTTTGATGTATCGAAGAATGATTTTGCCAAATACCAAAAAAAGTAGTCAAGGCGGAACAGATAAAACCGTTCCACCTCTTTCTATTCTGGTCGCTCTTGTTTATGTCAATGCTAAAATGAACGCCTGCGGCGGCATTGACAACACCCACATTTACGGGTAGAATAGAGATAGATTTTGTTAGTCAGTACGCTTAACACGTAGGCGCATAAAAATGCGTTGAAGGTCATTGGTCATGGCTAAGTGTTCCATGTACTGTACTTCCTTCCCGAAAAAAACGACTAGAAAGGTTAGACGTGGGAGCAAAATCAGAAGCCACCTACAATGTTCAGAATGAATGGAGAAGTAAGCTGTTTTTAACACCTCAAGATTTAATGCTCATAACTGATAGTAGTGAAAGCCTTATATATAAATATTTGGAAAATCCACCATTTCGGACGGAGCGTATCGGAGGAAAAAAAATAGTGATTTTTGCCAATTCATTTTGGAAGTGGTATGATGGCGAATAATCGGGAAAGGGTGAGGAAACACCTTTTCCCATCTAAAGAGTGGTATGATTTTGTGTCTTTTCCTCTTGGTAGTATCGGACTCCCATACTACCGCATATACTACCGAAAGTTACACGGCTAGAAAAATATAAAAGGGAAAGAAAAGGTAAGATGTGGAAAATTCCTAGAGATAACAAGGTGAAAAAGGGTGTAAAATGTTAAAAGCGGTTAGACATGACATAGCTTATGCGATACCGGTTTAAGGTGTAAGACGGGGCGATGACAATGAAGGAAAAACTATATGAAATACCAATGAATGACGCGATGGATGCGGATGACGAATGTCCATTCTGTTACGTGGAACGGAAAACGGAGCAGGAGTTAATGGACTTTGTCCTGGGTTCCTGTGCCTCGTATATGGAGAGCGATACGAGGGAAGCGACGGACAAGGCGGGATTCTGCCGGGTCCATCAGAAGAAGATGTTTGATTATGGCAATGCACTGGGGAACGGATGGATTTTAAAGACGTATTATAAGAAGCTGATTCAGGAGATGAAGTCCGAGTTTAAGGATTACACCCCTGGAAAGACCTCGGTGATGGACCGGATCACGGGAAAGGCCGGCAAACGGGAAGGCGGAAATCCCATTGAGAAATGGGTGAACGAAAAGGAGCGGACCTGTTATATCTGCGACCGTTTTCATGAGGTCTATGAGCGATATATCGCCACATTTTTTCATCTGTACAAAAAGGACGCGGCCTTCCGGGAAAAGGTTAAGAACGGAAAGGGCGTCTGCCTCCACCATTTTGCCGAGCTGTGCGCAGGGGCGGACCGGTATTTAAACGACGCCGAACGCAGGGACTTTTATCCCATGATCTTTGATGTGATGCAGCGCAACATGGAGCGCCTGTCCGCGGATGTGGACTGGTTTATTGAAAAATACGATTACTTAAACCGTGATGCAGACTGGAAGCAGTCCAAGGATGCCATTCAGCGGGGCATGCAGAAGATCCGCGGCGGATATCCGGCGGATCCGGTTTACCGGATGAAATAGGATATCGGATGTGCCGAACAGGAAATAGAGTATGCCAAATAGAATATAGAATCTGCTAACCGGAATTGGATCTATGTAACGGGGCGTTGTAGAACAGAGGAGTGACTATCTGTTTTACAACGCTCCATTTTTGTGCCTTAAAACAGAAAGGTGCCGTAAAATCACCAAAACCGGTAATTGGGCGATCCCCGATCCTAATAAGGAAGAAAGCCGGCGTCCGGTCAGAACGCCAACGCTGCGTTGAACCTGTCTTTTCTATACGGATCGTAAAAACCGTCGCTGATATCCCAGCCCTCGAATTCCTCCGGAGCGAACAGCAAATGCTCCGTTCTGTGGGACCGGATGGGAAGCTCTCCGATCAGTACACTCTTTTTTGCCACCCGTAACAGTTCCTCTGCAGCCCTCTGAGCGTATTCCTTATCATCAAAATAAAGAAATACACCGTAGCAGATGACCTTGTCAAAGGTCTTGTCTTTAAACGGCAGATTGGCGGCCTCGCCGACCAAAACCGGATTGTGCAGCAGCTCGATGTGGCGTCTGACGAGTGTAGGGGAATAGTCGATGCCCGTATAATCGCAGTCCAGATACTGGGCCAGCGCTCCGGCGCCGCATCCGACCTCCAGTACCTTATCTTCCTTCTGAATATCGAGGCGGCGGCTGATCTCAGCAGCCACCTCTTTCATGTCAACCTGAGTGCGCTCGTATCCGTCGAAGGCCAGAAGATCCTCTATGCCGCCCTCAGCCCTTCCCTTGCGCGTCCAGATCTGCTTCCAGGTTTCTTCTTCTGCGGGTATGATCTGCCCTGCCTCCGTTTGTATGATGGTGTGATCTGTCTCTGATTTCCTGCTGATGTTCTCCAATCCGTTCATGATTTGTCCTCCTTAAGGTGTGCCTTGGAATAAAAAATTTGTTCAAAAATATAATAATATATAAATTATTGAACATCCTAACAGCAAAAAAGCAGTTTGTCAATAGCATTTTACATTAAAATATTTTTACGCCTTTTTCTTTTCCTTCATTATCAGAAAGATACTGATACACATAGCCGCAAGCTGTGAAAACGGTACTGAGAACCATGTTCCGCCGATCCCCGTCATTTGCGGCAAAATGAGCAGCAGCAGGAACAGGATTATTACTTCCCCATAGATCATAATGTAGGCCTGCAGGTCTTTGTCCGTAGCGTAGAAGTAGGCTGTCGTCACCCTGGATATGCTGACAAATAAGTAACCGCTCAGGAATACAGGGAGAATATCGGCGACGCGCGCTGTAATCTGGGGAGAGGCCCCGAACAGCGCGGCCGCCTGTCCTCGAAGGAGAAACAGCACTCCCATACACAGGAGTGAGACCGCGGCGGCAAAGCTATACGCCAGGTTACGGAACTGCTTTGTACGGTCGTGACGGCCCTCACCGTAGGAGAGGCTGATCAGTGGCTGACAGCCGTCACTGACACCCTGAAGCAGGAGGATGATGATGGCGGAAATATAGCTGACCGGCGCATAGCAGGTGACGGCCGCCGCACCGCCTACCAGGGCCGCGCTTTTATTGATCAGGATCAGCGTGATATTAGGTGAAAATGTGAGTCCGAAGGGAGAAAGCCCTACCTTCAGAATCGTTTTGAAGAGAAAGATACCATCCTTTCCAAACCGGAGCAAAGGTTTCTTCTTTTTCGCAATGAAGAATGCCACGCACACCAGAAAGGTTACCGCCTGCCCAATAACCGTCGCAACGGCGGCTCCCATCATACCGAAGGGAAGATGCCATACGAACAGGTAATCGAGAAATATGTTCGTTAAAAAACCTGCGATCATAGCGGCCATGGCCGAAACCGCGCCTCCCATGTTGCGAATGAAGGGGACGAGCCCCGTTCCCAGAACCTGAAAAATGGCTCCAAAAGCAATATAAAGAATGTACTCCTGCGCCAGCTCCCCGATCGTGCCAGACGCTCCAAAAAAGCGGAGGATCACAGGGGCGCTTAACAGCAGAAGCGCAGATAAAAGAATTCCGGAAATGGTTAACATAATAAGAGACATACCGAAATACTGGCGGCCCCTTTTAGGATTTTCCGTGCCGGCGCTGATGGCGTACTGGATCGCGCCGCCCATGCCGATTCCGGTGCCGACGGCCTGTAAAAATGCTGTCAGCGGGTATGCAATATTGACTGCGGCCAGGGCGCTGTCGCCCAGGGCGTTGCCGACGAAAAAACCATCGGCGATGGCATAGACGCCCGACAGCGCAAAGGCCAGCATGGAGGGAATGACGTAGTGGAAAAATTCTTTATGCAGTTTCATTTAGTAACTCTCCTTAAATAGTTTGTTATAGAGCGCGGTGCTCTCTAACAGTGCTCTGGCATTCTCCTGGCCCATCTTTTGCCAGACGGACCTTTCATGGGCCTGAAGATCGGAAGCCGTGGCTTCCATAAATAACCGGCCCGCGTCAGTCAGCAGAATGACCCTGCCCCGCCGGTCTTCCTCCGAAGGCACAAGTGTAATCCAGGCGCGTCCGGCAAAGTTTTTCAGGATGGTGTTGACCGTCTGTTTTGGAAGCTGCCAGTGGGTGCAGATGTCTTTCTGAAGACACGGGCCGTCCGGCTCCATGATGGACAGGATAACCAGGAGTTCATAATAGGACAGACCGTGTTTTTTTGCCCATTCTTCGTACAGGGCGCTGGTTTCCCGCCAGAGTACAGTGTAGTGTTTTAGCTGTTCTGTCAGAATATCGTACATGATTGAGTTGACCTCCGTTTTTATTAAAATAGTCCGATTACGGACTAATAGTAACATGCAGGGAGAAATTTTGTCAAGGAAATATTTTGTGAATTTTTTTGTTTAGATGGCTCTGGTTTTGCTTGCCGGGCAAAGGTAAAACAGGGGATTTTTAGAGGTGAGGGATTTGTGTCTTGCGGTAGTTTCTTCTATGATATATAATGGGGCGGAAGAGGTGCTGTGAAATGGAAGGGATAATTTGAAGAGGAAGAGATAGGACGACAGGGAAGAAATACATAAAGTACTGCGATAATAGAAAGGATAGGGGGTATCGTCAATGCGTGAACTCGAAGTTCAGCTTTCAAAAAAGGATATTCTGCGCATGATGTCGGATATGAGGCTTAAGAAGGACGGGATGAAGGAGTCAAAGATCCAGGCTGTCATGCTTATCATTGCCGGAATATCCCTGATCTACACCGTGGGTGTTGTGCTGATCGGCGGTCATGCCCCATCCATTCTCTGGTGGATAACCGATCTGTGTGCCGGAATCGGGCTGTGGCTTGGCTTTGCCGTGATGATTACGGTTCTTATCAAAACGGTTCAATACTTCAGAATCATAAAAGGTCCGCTTATGCACCGGCAGCTGGTACGGTTTGGAGAACATCGGATTGAGATGTGTACGGAGGAAGGCGTAAGCTGTTATCCTTACGCCTCCATTTTATATGCGGAAAAGACGAAGCATCAGATCATGGTTTATATGAAGCGGATTGGGACGGTAAAGACTCTGCTGACACTTCCGGATTCCGCATTTACCAGCGAAGCCGAAATGGACTTCTGCCTCGCCTTTCTGCAGGAAAAGCAGCAGCAGGAGGCCTTTATGGATCCTCTGGACCAGCAGGCGGAGATCATATGTCCGGAAGAACAGGTATATACCTTTGCATTTATTCAGGAGGAGGCAGAATGGCTGGCTGTGCTGACTGCAGGCAAGTATTATATGATGCGGACGAGGTATGCGCTAAAAATTCCAGAAGGCATGACTGTGATACTGTCGTTGTTTCTGCTTACCGGCGTTGGAATTTTATCATTTATGCGGAACAGAGATCTGGTGGCTGCCGCGGTCTATGGTATTTCTGTTATTCTGTTTATTGGTATGGCATATTGGATGTTCTGCAGCAGAAAATGGATTTACCGCGGCGTAAAACGAGCTTTAAAACACGGAAAAACGGTACCGGACAGGACTGGCCGCCAGGTGATTTCCTTCGACCGGTCGGGAATCAGCCTCTGTACGGATTCGGAACAGTGGAACCTGACTTATCCCACGATTTACAAGGTGGTGGAGAGCAAAAAAGAAGTGTTTATTTTTACGAAAGGTCCGTATTTTTTGAATATTCCGGTTTGGGCATTTCAGACAGAGAGGGAAAAGCTGGAGGTCCTGAACTACTTAAGAGCGCGCGGAATTTGCGTGTTGCAGAAAAATATATAGTTGATATCTCATGGATATAAAGAAAACTCCTTGACATGAAAAAATATTTCTGTTATAGTTTAAACTTGTGAAACGAGAGGATGAAGGTCTGAAACGTATACCTGACACCTCTCGTTTTCTTTGCGAAAAGTGTGTGTGCGGCCGTCGGCAACAGGTGAACCCGGCAGGCCTAGAAAGGACTTATTTATTTATGGAGACATTGAGATTTGATGAATTACAGCTAGACGAAAGAATTCTGCGGGCAGTTGCGGACATGGGATTTGAGGAGGCTTCGCCGATTCAGGCGCAGGCAATTCCGGTACAGATGGAGGGCAGGGACATTATTGGCCAGGCTCAGACAGGAACCGGTAAGACGGCCGCATTTGGTATTCCGCTGTTACAGAAAGTGGATCCGAAATCCAAGAAACTCCAGGCGATCGCCCTGTGTCCCACCAGAGAGCTTGCAATTCAGGTGGCTGACGAAATCCGTAGATTAGCAAAATATATGCACGGTGTCAAGGTTCTTCCGATTTATGGCGGCCAGGACATTGTAAAACAGATTCGTTCCTTAAAGGATGGTACCCAGATTATTATCGGTACACCGGGCCGTGTGATGGATCATATGCGCCGCAAGACGGTGAAATTTGACCATATTCAAACCGTAGTTATGGATGAGGCTGACGAGATGCTGAACATGGGCTTCTTAGAGGATATGGAGACCATTTTAAGCCAGCTTCCGGAGGAGCGCCAGACTGTGATGTTTTCCGCTACCATGCCTCAGGCGATTGCGGACATTGCGCACAAGTTCCAGAAGGAACCGGTGACTGTGAAGGTGGTTAAGAAAGAACTGACTGTTCCGAAGGTAACCCAGTATTATTATGAAGTAAAGCCGAAGACAAAGGTAGAGGTTATGTGCCGTCTGTTAGATATGTACGCACCAAAGCTTTCCGTTGTGTTCTGTAATACGAAGAAGGGTGTGGACGAACTGGTACAGGCACTTCAGGGACGTGGCTATTTCGCGGAAGGTCTGCACGGTGATTTGAAGCAGATTCAGCGTGACCGCGTTATGAACAGTTTCCGCAACGGCAGAACCGATATTCTGGTTGCTACCGATGTGGCGGCTCGCGGAATCGACGTAGATGACGTAGAAGCCGTATTTAACTACGATCTTCCGCAGGATGACGAGTACTACGTACACCGGATCGGCCGTACCGGTCGTGCTGGCCGCGAGGGTATTGCATTCAGCTTTGTGGTAGGAAAAGAAGTTTATAAGCTTCGCGATATTCAGCGTTACTGCAAGACCAAGATCATTCCTCAGGCGATTCCTTCCCTGAATGACGTGACCGGCATTAAAGTCGATAAGATTTTAGAGAATGTGGCGGACACCATCGAAGAATCCGATTTAAGCGAAATGATCAATATTCTTGAAAAGAAGCTTCTGGAAGAAGATTATACTTCCCTGGATCTGGCAGCTGCGCTGTTAAAGATGATGATGGGCGAAGAGAGTGAGGATATTGTTGACACAAGAGAACCACGCTCTCTCGATGATTTAGACAGCTATTACAGCGGAGGAAGCCGTAATGGTAACGGACGCGGAAGAGGCAGAAACAGCGGCGGCCGTGACAGCCGGTATGACAGCGGCCGTGAAGATATGGCCCGTCTGTTCATCAACATCGGAAAGAACCAGAACGTGAAGCCGGGGGACATCCTGGGAGCCATCGCAGGCGAGTCAGGCATGCCGGGTAAAATGGTCGGAAGCATTGATATGTATGACAAGTATACATTTGTAGAAGTGCCGAGAGAAAACGCCGATGCAGTGTTAAATGCCATGAAGGATGTAAAGATCAAGGGCAAGAATATTCATATGGAAAAGGCGAACGGCGGCAAGAGCAAATAAGAAGCCGGGCGAATTGGCGGCAGTAGGCCGGTGAAGTCTGGCTGGCGGATAGATAGAGCAGTTGATGAAGAACTGATAATTAGAATTGTAAGAGACGGTTGTGTAAGGGCGTAATGAAATGCGCTCGTATACAGCCGTTTTTGATATGAATCAGTGGTTTGGAGGTCTGATTTGGAGGACTGATCTGGAAGAATGATGATGCTGTGTAATTTCGATATTTGGCAGGGACGGAGATATTTCTTGCGTATTGAAAGGAAAGAGGATAGAATAAAACTTAGCTAAAAGAAATTCATATATGCTGGAATTAAATCGAATCGTATAGAAGAATCGGGGAGAACGATTAATATGGAATGGAAAAAGAATGACAGGATTCAGGTGTCAATAGAGGATATGGGAGATACAGGTGAAGGAATCGGCAAGACCGATGGTTACACCTGGTTTGTGAAGGATGCAGTGATTGGAGACGAGGTGGAAGCCAAGGTAATGAAGACAAAAAAGTCTTATGGCTTTGCCCGCTTAGAGAAGATTATCAATGCGTCGCCAAACCGTGTGACGCCGCGGTGCCCGGTGGCCCGCCAGTGCGGCGGCTGTCAGCTCCAGGCAATGGACTACAAAGAACAGTTAGTTTACAAAGAACGGAAAATCTATAATAATATTACACGAATCGGCGGATTTGATGAGGTTCCGATGCTGCCCATCATGGGAATGGACGAGCCATGGAGATACCGCAATAAGGCACAGTTTCCCTGGGGACTTGATAAGGACGGTAAGATTATAACCGGATTTTATGCAGGCCGTACCCATGCCATCATTGAAAACGGGGATTGCCTGCTGGGGATTGAGGAAAACAGAGAGATACTGAAAATTATCAAAAATCATCTGGAACGCTTCCATATAAGACCATACGATGAGGCATCCCATTCCGGCTTAATCCGCCATACCCTGATTCGAAAGGGGTTTCATACCGGCGAACTGATGGTATGTCAGGTGATCAATGGAAAAAGCCTGCCCCATCAGGATGAACTGACAGAGCAGCTGTTAAAGATACCGGGAATGACGAGTATTTCGATTAACATAAATCGTGATCAGACAAATGTGATACTTGGAAATGAAGTCATCAACCTTTATGGGCCGGGGTATATTACGGATTTGATTGGCGGCGTGAAATACCGCATTTCCCCGCTGTCATTTTACCAGGTAAATCCGGTGCAGACGGAGAAACTCTACTCCACAGCCCTGGAATATGCGGGACTGACCGGCGGAGAAACCGTGTGGGATTTATATTGTGGGATCGGTACCATATCATTATTTCTTGCACAGAAGGCGAAGAAGGTGTATGGCGTGGAGATCGTGCCGCAGGCCATCGATGATGCCCGGGAGAATGCCAGGATTAATGGGATAGAGAACGTGGAGTTCTTCGTCGGAAAAGCGGAGGAGGTACTGCCTCGGGAATATGAGAAGAACCAGGTATATGCCGATGTGATCGTCGTGGACCCGCCGAGAAAAGGCTGTGATGAGGTCTGCCTGGATACGATCGTGAAGATGGGACCGAAGCGGGTGGTCTATGTCAGCTGTGACTCGGCTACGCTCGCGCGGGATATGAAGTATCTGGCGGAGAGAGGGTATGAGGTGGTGAAGGTG
>ENA-OWZK01000455-OWZK01000455.1-human-gut-metagenome-genome-assembly--contig:-NODE-455-length-12008-cov-39.5825_pt1 | contig 12008 bp, 14 predicted proteins | sample MGYA00249764_ERZ652114 | MGnify/ENA primary metagenome ERZ652114 (study PRJEB26925, sample SAMN05827163) | human gut metagenome | biome: ENVO:2100002; feature: ENVO:00000062; material: ENVO:00002003... | reverse complement strand
ATATATATACGCGTATTCGTGTTTTTTACGTGTATGCGTATGCATACCATTATTCATATATTTATTATTTATTATTAATAGTAAATAATAGGCAACATAGGCAACAAATTGTATTTAACTTAGCGTATATCTGTGCTTTTCGTGTTGCCGATTTTGTTGCCACACGTGTTGCCGTTGCCGATTATTTACTTCATATCAAAATTCATCGATGTATAGAGTTGTATAAAAATTATTTCGATTTTTTTTGATATTATAAAAATAGCTAATCGGCAACAAAAATCGGCAACACTAATTTTTGCGATTTTTGGCTACCGTTTTGGCCGTATTTTGGAGAGTGCTATTATCCCTAATAAACGCTCTTTGCACACCGTACAATTTCCCAAATCGCATCTTTCCTACACTTTTAGAATAGGGGTTCCAGCCTTTGATAGATTGTAATATATCAATGATTTCTCTAGCCTTTGCGTTCTGCAGGTTCTTCCTGTCCCCCTCCATCACTTCACACCATATTTCAAGGGCACACACCCGCTCCCGCTGCACTGAACCACAATGATCGTCATCGCCATAATTCCTGATATAATCGCGTCTATCAAAGATATCAAGCGACTCCCAGTTATCAGGCAATAACATATCAAGGTATTCTTCAATGAGACCTACGAGTTCACCACCTTCTGTGTGTGATAATTGAATTCTAAGGGCTTCTTCTTCGAGTTCTCCTTCAAGGACTAAGGACTCACCCTCGGACCAATAGTAATACGCTTCCGCCCATAATTGGTCGATATCCTCTTTTGATAGCTCCCAAGCGTTCTTAGTTTTACGATCTTTATCGCCTGTGACTGGCCAGAATCTGCGGTTACCGGTACGGTCTTTGAGAAACATAAGATTGTTAGTAGAACCAGCGAATACACACTGGCGAGGGTACTCTTCAGTACGTCTACCATACGGTGAGCGGAACCGGTCAGAGGTACGGCTGATAAAGGCCTTAACGATTTCATTATCGTTCTTGTAGGTCGGTGCGAGTTCCGCAAGTTCATTAATCCAAGAGCCTTGAATTTGTTCTAGGGCGTCTTTGGTTTTGATGTCAACGAGTGAGTTGTTAAACCATTTACGGCCTAACCGCTCCAAAATTAACGATTTACCGAGACCTTGAGAGCCGTGTAATACAATCGCCGTATCGAACTTAACACCTGGATTCATAACGCGCGCTACAGCACCGCACATCCATTTACGTGTAACGGCCTTGATGTATTCGGTATCCTCTGCACCGATGTAGTCGATAAATAGAGTATCGACTCTACAAGTACCATCCCAGACTACACCGGTTAAATACTCACGTACAGGATGAAATTTGTTATCTTGCGTGACTTCCTGTAAAGCATCGTCGATAATACCTTTACCTTTGATCAGGTACTTTGTAGCAAAGTAATTACGTAAGCACGCATCGTCTGTATCGGTCCAGTAAGGAGTTTCGTCCTTACCTCGCCACGGCAAATTGTCAGTAACAACTAACCGATGCGCAAATTCGTCAAGGCGGATACGTCCTCTTAATGCGGGGTCATATTTAAGAACTACTAAGCAGTTGAATACGTCAGACTCTGGCGTACCTCGACGGTCACGTTTGAGCTTTTCGAGGAAGTCCTCCTCATCTTCTGTGATGTCCTCGAAGTCCATATCGGCCATGCGTTCCTTGTCGAGCAAGATAGGGGCTGCGCCGTCATCGTTAACAAAATCAAGCATTGCTTTGTAACTTGGTAAATCCGTTACTTTGGTAGCAGGATCCGCTTCGGAATCTTCGGCACCAAATAAGTGGATGCGGACCAGGTCAAACGCATTGACGAGCTTACCGCTGATTGGGTCAGTCGCATGGTTGGAGTAAGCGAAGGTATCGTTATCGTAAATCACTAAGCCACCTACTGAGCTACCGGCTACATATGTGTACCGGTCTTCGACTGCTGTAGGTTCATATACCTCAGGGAGAAACTTATGGATGGCTTCCGTGATACTGTAACTCCGGCAAAAAGCACCGATAAGGCCTTTTTTCTCTAACGGGTTACCTTGCTTCTTAGCCGCATCAAGGCGAATTTGTGATTCCTTCTCCGATGCTGGCCAAAGGCTCGTATCACGCCAGTCTCTGTAAGTACTCAAATAGGTATCTACTGAAACAAGCGAACCTTCGCTATGCTGATACACATACTCGACATCCTTAGGATGGCTTGGCCAATACATAAGCCGTTCAGCTTGGTGTGTGGACGGGTCGAAGAACTCAATACCGATGTTATCCGCAATTCGTCTCGAGACCGCCTGGTACTCATCCGGTGTCATAGGCCTATCGGCAGGAATGATGATACGATAGCGAGGATTGTCAGCCGTGTGGCTATGCGTACTATATAGCACGTACTCCATACCGCCTAATTCCATATCCAGGTCTAAGAGGAAATCTTCACTAGGTGAATCCGCATCAAGGGTAATCAAGTACCGCTCTTTAACAGAGCCTCTAACCCGTCTACCATTTTTAGGAATATAGCCACCTACAAATCCGCCAACATCTTTCTTTTGGCCCTTCTCGGCTTTAGACATCTTGGCGTATTCAGCAGCCGTTTCATTTGTTATAGCAGGCTCGGCCAATTTATTGGCCAAAGCACTCCAAGTCATTTTCTGAGACTTCCAGCTACGGGCGGAGCGACTTTTGCCCGTAGCTATGATGATATTTGTATCCATGTTACATCGCTCCTCCCTTCGCAAAATGAATATCCCCTAAATATTTAGGTACTTGTAATCTATGCTTTTTAACCCATTGGCACACAGCATAATTAATGTTGTGATTATCTCGTACACCTCTGTTATTTTTTAGCTTAGCCTGGTGTATTTCCACAAAACCATCTGAATCTTTTGTAGGGTTAACTTCAATACACGCTACTGGCCGACTGTTTTCAAATACACCAACAATAGCGCATTTTTGCTCTTTAACTTTTTCTACATAGGTACCCACACAATTATTGAGTTGAACACCTAGTCGAATTATGTCGTGTGTTGTTTTAACCACAGTAAAATCTAGACCACCAACGGAGTCTATTAGTTTTTTATGAAGCATACTGCGCTGTACTGGGACATTTTCTGCTTTTTCAAATTTAGATATGCACACAATCTCGTCATGTAGATCCTTAATTTGAATACGTCTAGCCCAAATCTCTTTTTTCCTAGCTCTTGATAACCGGTTATACATATCCGCAGTATCTTTTACTTCCGAGTAGGAGTCAGCGTTTTTTAAGAATAATAGGACTCGGCGCTCACCGTATTGGTGGCGCATAAGCTTAAGAAAATCAGTAATAGTAAGCAAAGCTTGCCCGTCATTCCATATTGGCCAAGATTGGATATACCCAGTTCTCCCGCTTTCCTCTGCCACAAGGTCCGTGAATGCTTTCTGATAATCCATGCTTTTGAATATCTTGTTAGCAGTCTGAATCACTTTGATGTAGAAGAAAGGACGGATAGTTAATAATTTTCTAACCCAGCGCTTATCCGGTACTTTATAAAGCTGGATAAGCGCTTTAATAAATGGTACGCCGGCACTAGTTAACTCAGTAATAGCAGAAGTACTTGTTAACTTAGACCCGAAAGGTCTGAAGTAGGCGTCATGGTCTCTAACTAGCTTGTCATTTAATGCAGGCGCATCAGGTGCATGCATCTTCCACACTAGGTTATGGAGTAAGTTATCAAGCGCACCGTATTTGGATGATAGTAGCACACCTTGTCTGATTGGCTTAACTTGATAGTCAACTCGCTTTGACAACTTAGCAAAGTAAGCCTGTTTTAATACCTTAGAAAAAGTTTGTAGCTCCTTTTTATATTGCGATAACCGGCAATTAGGAGTTGCTACTAGCCAGTATAGGGGTAATGATTTTGAGTAAAACACCGATATGTTAGGCTCAATTTCTGATACTATATCGGCGCGAGTGCGTTTCTTTTGAACTAAGAACACTTTTCCTTGCTTGAAATCGAAGCGCAATATATCGATAAGATGGGGCTTGTACCCAGGGTAAATAGATTGTGTGTCGTTATCGACGTGGACTGTGTGATATTCGAATTTAACATCGAGGATTTTCCCCCGATCAATAACCGATAGTTCTATATCTAGTGGAACATTGGCAGTACCAGAGGCATCGGCTACACAATCACCATCAACGCCTCTAGTACGGATTAATTCTCCACATTGTGGGCAATAGAACTCATTTGATATATAAGGGTCTACGATTCTACCCATACCGGAAGATACTGAGGGCCACAAGCAGGCAAATGATTGACCGGAAGATACTGAGGGCCACAAGCAGGCAAATGATTGACCGCAATCTACGTGATAATGTACAGCAGGTGACCAAGAATTCACTTGCTTGCGCCGTACTAGGTCATACAGCTTTTTGACTGACAAACTAAATAATACCTTCATAAGGCGCTATCCTTTCTTCTATAACAAATCGTCTAAATCGTCTTCTTCAGGAGTTTCATCAACTGCTGGGGTTTCATCAACCGGTAACTTTTCTTCTACAGGTTCGTCTTTTTTCTTGGCCACGCGTTTACGTTTTGGTTTTTCTTCAGTGGTAGCCTGTTCTTCTACTGTTGGGTTTTTATCCGCCTTAGGTGTATCTTCTGTTTTCTTACCGTTTAATATTTTAAGACCTAAATCGCAAGCGGCGATACAGCCTTCGCAGTACGCCATCGCGGAGTCTTTGCGTTCACTTGCAGGAGCTTCTTTTACGAGCTCATATAAACCGTCAATCGCTTCGCGTTGTTGTTGAATTTGTTGTTTTGAGAGTTTCATAAGAAATATCCTCCTAATCCTTCATATAGTAAGGGTTTTCAAACCCTGCTGCATTTAATATAAGGCCCTCGTTCCAGGACTCGGGCTCACACATAATATCGATTACTTCATCTAAACTGCCTTCGCCTATAGGCGTTTCGATAACCACTTCGTCATGGATATGGGCCACAATTTTATAGCCCGCTTTTGAAAGTCTTAGCATGGCTGCTGCTAAGCAATCTCTCGCAACGGCTTGTACAATGTTTTCGACAAGCTTTCCGCCGTAGGTTTCAACTCTGCCCCAGGTATTCTTAACCTGATCCATACCGTCATACTCAATTGACTCGCTACCGAACCGGTTAAGTCCAATTCGAGGTCTTGCGTAGGCAAGTCTCCGGCCAGACGGTAATTCGATGAACATAAATCCTTTCGCTTTAAAGAATTTAATATCGCCTTGTCTGATTCGTACTGGTTCGCCGGTTTTAACGACTTTCTTGGCTGCGCTATCTGCATCTTTCCAAAATCTAGTAATGCGCGGACTTGCTTGTCGCCAAGCTTCAATAATTCCGGGGAGTTCGCTTTCTGGAATCTCACCTTTAGTGTCCATCGATTTCATGGCACCTACACCGCCGCCATACCCTAGCGCTAATTCGGCGACTTTACCCTTTTGCCGAAGATGTCCATTTACACCGTGCTTCTCTACTGGTACATGGAACATGCTAGATGCGGATGCGCAGTAGATATCTCCGCCTTGGGCAAATACATCTTGTCGCCACTGCTCGTGAGCGAGCCAGGCGATAACACGTGCTTCAATAGCACTGAAGTCGGCCACAATAAATCGGTGTCCCTCTTCCGCCACTAAAGCGGTACGAATGAGTTGCTTAATCACGTCACCAGGGTTTCCGTACAGTAGGTCTAGCATTTCTACATCTCTACTTTTAAGAACTTCCCTAGCTGTATCTAAATCTTCTAGGTAATTACGAGGTAGGTTCTGCAGTTGTACTACTCGGCCAGCCCATCGTCCACTTCGCATTGCTCCGTAGAACTGAAGCATGCCGTGGATGCGACCATCAGAACATACAGCGTTTTTCATAGCTAGGTATTTTTTAATAGAAGAATTACCGAGTACTTGTCTATTTTGAAGTACTCTGCGCACATCAGAGGGGATATCCTGAGCCAAGAGGTTTGATACATCTTCTTTACGCATAGTATCTAGATCATATCCTAGCCTTTCAGATAGCCACTCTTTCAGCTGCATGGTACTATTGGGGTTCTCTAATCCAGTCAATAACTTGGACGACTCAGTCGCTTCGTCCACGATTTCGTCGTTGCACGCAAGGGCCGCATCGACGAGATCCATATCCACTTTCACACCTCGCCAGTTGATATCCTGGTCGAGTAACCAATATTCATGCTCTACAGCAGGTGGTTTCAGCGAAAGTAAGCGTTTACGAATTGCCTTCTCCACTACTACGTCTTGACGGTTATACTCAATGTATTCCGCCCATTTCTCAGGCGCATCCTCTGGCATATTTCGTGTCTTAGGATTTGTCTTAGTCGGTTTTCGCGGTACTGAGAAGAATTGGATTAACCGTTTACCTCTTGAGTCTTTGGCTTCGCCTAATTTCAAGGCCTTAGACACATTATCAAGGCTTGCAGGTAAGCTGCAGTATAAAGCAAGCACGGAAGTACATTCCCAATTCGTGTAGTCCGCATCAGGGAAATACTTTTTTAGACACAACATTTCGAATGCTGCGTTGAATGCGGTCTTTGTAATTTCCTTATTATACAAAGCGTCCACCACCCTCTCGGGCAGTGGATCCTTTGTCATATCGATTACTTCGACCGGTTCGTCATCAAAGCTGTAGGCAAAGAGCAGTATTTCAAATGTTGTATCATCAACGTATCGCTGCGCCCCATATTTAATAGGACAGTCGCTATACGTTTCCACATCAATACTAAGCTCCATAATTGCCTCCTTAGATTAAATCGTCATCATCGTCTAGGTCGCCCAAATCGTCATCGCCAAAGTCATTAGCAGATACATGAACTCCGCCGAGGCGTTCGCCATCTTTAACTTTGCGAATACCATTTAGACCAAACCCTACACCTTTTTTACCGTTGAAATTGTAAGCGAATACAGAAAGTGCGACCTGCGCATATACACCAGAATAGATTTCTTCTTCGATATCAAAATCGTCCATTTTGATTTTGTCACGATTAAATACGATAGGTTGTTTATCGCTGTTAGCGTTGATGAAGTATTTGCCAGAGTATGTTTCAGGTTGGTCAACTACTGCTTCATCAGTATCGCCATCACGCAAGTTCAATTTTAGGTATGCTGCTTTACCTTCTACCTTAGCTACTGCCTTTGGATCTGCTTTTAGTTCTTCAATCGCACGTTCGAAAGCTTTGATAGTCTTTTTGTCTGATTTGTCGATGATAATCTGCGAACTGTACTTCGCTTTACCATCATCGTTTTTACGAGGTTGCGCAATATTTGCATAAGAAAGTCTTACTACACCAGTTGTCAATTTAGCCATTTGTCTGTCTCCTTAATTCTTAAATGGGTTACAATTATGTTCGAACCCTATTACTATGTTAAATAAATCATTTAGTTCATCTTCGATATCGGACTTTTCGTTGTCTAGTCGAACCCACTCATCGTCCTCTTCCCAAGAATATTTCGAAAGGTCTAATTCAGTTTTATAGTAGTCCTCTATTGCATCGCATTTAGCATCTACTGCGCAGTAGCGAGTGTGCAAGCTAGTAGCATATGCAATAGTAATTTGGTAGAGCTCGTCGAGGTAATGTCCTCGCTCGTGGAGCTCTTTAGCAATTGCTTTTACTGTTACGACGCGCATGTTACACCTCGTCTGTAAATTCATTAGCCATAGATTCTACGGTATTGATTGCTGGTCGTTTATCGCTTTCCGGTACCAGTGTAGGCTTGCCTTCCGGTTTATCGATATACGCTTCTAGGTATTCAGCAACGCCCTTTTTACCGAGAACCTTCTGCAGATTAGTGATACCTTCGAGTTCACGAGGTTTAAAGATGTCCTCCTCCTTATAACCGTTATCCAGTAATGTTTGAGCCGCAGCGTCTGGATCCGTGATAGTACGTCTTGATGTACCCTCAACTAATTTGTAGCCAGGCCATTGCTTTTCACCCGATAAGGCTTTTTCGTACGCGAAATCGTAAACACCTTTAATCCATTTTGTGATTAAGTCCTTCATCCCCAAGATGTCAGATACTTCACGGTCAGTGAGTAATTGATCAAGCTTACCGCCATCTTTGTAGAAAGCAGCAAGGCAAGTATCTGCTAGTGCCCTGCAGGTATGCCGAGCTTTGCAGAAGTTACAGTAATCGCAAGGCGTACATTCGCCGAGCCCATCCCAGGCACGTTGTGCGATTGGTTTGATTTCCTCGCCCCAACCAAGCAGGTCTTCTACAGACATTTCGTCGGTAGATACACTATCGAGTCTTGGCTGTACGATGGTCATACGAACTGTTTTCACATCGTATAAGAATTCGTTAACGTCGTATGCACCTAACGCGTAAAGCCTCATTTGTGTGTTCTCCACAGCACTAACAGGAACGCCTTTGCCGTATTTCAGGTCAATCACTTCCAGTATGCCATCGGCTACGATGACCATATCGCCGGTACCGAAGCCTTCAGGTACCCATCTAGAAAAGTCTAGCCGTGCTTCAATCATGGCTTCCGCATCAGATGAACGGGCGCGAGCCTCGTTCACCTTTTCTTCGCAGATGTCCACATAGCGGTTAACCGCTTCTACCATTTCAGCGGAGTGATCATGCTTAGGAAGTTTTTTACCTTCAAGTTTATGTCGCAGGATTGATTCTGCCAGATCATGGGCTATAGTACCTTCTGCAGCATAGGGCGATTGTTCATCTGGGAACATCGCCTCCAATCTTGCTGAAGGAGTACATACAAGCCACCTGGCACTACTCGAGGCACCGAGTAAAGCGTGTTTCTTAGCCACGACTAGCCACCCATTCCACGATTTGGATGCGTTGTTCATCGGTAGCGGATGTTACCTTTTCAGCTCCGATGCTATCTAGGAACGCCTTGAATTCTGCTTTAGCTTGTGTTTTATCAGCAGCTTTCGCCATTACGTCTTTTACCGCTTCACGCGTTTCTTCAAGACTTGGAACGGATTGCTTTTCTTCCTTAACAGGTTCATCTTTCACCGGCTCCTGTTTAGCAGGGGTTTCTACTTTAGTAGTTTTTGCTTTTTTAGCCTTAATTTCTTCCTTAGCTTGGTCGATAGCATCGGCTTTATCTATAGAAGAACCTACAATAGCTTTATAAAGGTTCTTGATTTCTTGATTTAATTCATTAGCTGTTTCTACGGTGATTTTTAATTCGATCATTTTTCCGTATCCTTCCTGTTTAACTATGTGATATACTTTAGTTGGATATTTTTCTATGTGCCCTTTCGCATTGCCGTGCGTTGGGGCATTTTTTTTTGTCAAAATTATTCATCGGAACCCTCCGATTGTGTGCCCAAATCCTCACATTCATCAGGAATGCAATAATCTTTCTTTGGGCAGTTGCTACAATTTCGCAATTTAACCACCACCTTTCCTTCTATCTAATCAATTAATATCTTCCCCACTTCATCCACGTATCCATACTTAAGCAAAGCACTAAATACAGGCTCAGCGTGGCTACTACAATCCCATTTATGGGCATTACTACAAAACTCAAGAGCAGCTTTAACTTGTTCTTTGGATAACTTTTTTCCATTTTTTGTAGCGTTTTCTATATCAAACAGATGGCTTCTTTCGCCACGTTTGAATATTGCTATTATGTTCATTTCATAACTCCTTTCAGTTGTAATATGGGTTTTTACAATAATCGCCGTGAGTTCTTACTCGTTGGATATAATCGACATCTTCACGTTCCTCGGCATCCATTTCGGCTTTATCTTTATAAAAGCCGTATAGGGATATAACCAATCCGATTAACGATTGCAATATAAACTGTTCCCATCCGATATGGTCAACTTCTAAGGCTCCCATAGAACCTACGACCAAAAATGCCCCAAACAACATATAACCCATAATTTGATCTCCTTTATAACATCATCATTGATAAAATAGATGCTACTGCAGCAGTAGCAAAACTTAAATGCATTCCTGCGTCAATCCATGTCATGATTAATTCCTCCTAATGAATATGTGCAGCTTTAAATTCTGCATCGATAATTTTTAAGTCCCATCCGAGAGCATGCATCAGATAAGTCTTAAAGCCTTCTTTGTCGATGACAAAGGCTCTTGACTTCTTACCTGGTGACTGCCATGAATAGGCAAACGGAAATTTGCCTATTGCGATTCCTTCACGGACCGCAGTTAAGCTAATTCCGAGTACAGTCGCCATTTGGGCGACCGAAACCACTTTTTTAATCATTCACTATTCTCCTCTTTAACTTGATTTTAATTCAAGTTTCTGGTCAAAAAAATTTGGTCAACCGTACAGCCGAAGTACTCCGCCAGTGCCACTACTTTACTAATGGCCACATTGGATATATCCTTTTCCCACGCATTATACGTGGCAACAGATATGCCAAGATCAGCGGCAACTTGCGCCTGTGTTGCTCCTTTTCGAGCCCTCAACTCGGAAATATAAAATTTGTTTGGCATTACTACCACCTCCTTATCGTGACCTCATAATAACATGAATTAAATTCAAGTGTCAATAATGAATTTGATTTTTTTTCAAGTTTACGATAAAAAATATAAAATCTAATTGAATTTAATTCAAATATATTATATAATATAGTATATAAGTTTGGGAGATCGAGAGGAGGATATTATGAAACTTTCAGATAATATTAGGTACTTTAGAAAATTAAGGAACTTGTCACAGGATGAGATTGCTAAACGGCTCGGGTATAAGTCATTCACCACTATCCAAAAATGGGAAACCGGAATGGCCGAGCCACCCGTAGGTAAATTGTATGAACTGGCTGATATACTACATGTCAGTATCATGGACTTGCTAAAGGATAACTTAGATGCTGAAGAAGCTTTGACAGTGAGCACGAATTCCTATCACTACGTACCCTCCGCAGTATCTGCAGGGGCGTTAACTAATATAGAGGGTATTAGCACCCTCCCTACCGTATCAGTCCCAGACTTCATGATGGGTCGTTACGCAGGCAATAAGAATATTATACTTATGCCGGTTAACGGTGAAAGCATGAACAACGTTATCCAAAACGGCGCTATTATCGCCGTATTAAGAAATATAGAACTACCAGATATCCATGACGGGGATATTGTAGTCATTAAGAATGGAGGGGATTATACAGTTAAAAGATTCTACAATGACAAACAACATCAAGAATTTGTATTTAAACCTGATAGCTCGGATATGGCATTTCGGGACATCATATTTAGTTACGAGAATACAGATGACTTATACCTGATTGGTAAGGTTGTTATGTACAATGTGACTTTGTAAGAGATTAATAAGGGAGATTAATAAGGGAGATAAACAATGAAATTCTATAAAATTTTATCTATCGCGGCATTATTTGCAACAGTTGCTAGTTCTTCATTTGCACAATTTATTGATGTAACCCCAGAAACGTATGATAAAATCTGGAGCACCGGGCAAAATTATAAAACTGATCGTAAACTTGAAAGCCCAATTAATTATGGAGTTGAACTTCGGAGTGGAGCTGGTGGTGCCGCGGTATTAATTACCCCAGCTACAATCACTAAATATGTATCATATTCCAAAGACGATCGTCTGATTTTTCCAGACGAATCTTTTAAGAAAGCCATACTAAACAGTAATGATTATGTATACATAGCTACATATGCACTTCATCTTAAAAATCCATTAGCGGGCACGGTAATGCCGCAACTACCATCACAACGATTACTTATAGAAAAGGACAATCAGTATATAATCCCAGTAGCGATGGATACCAAAATCTATGATATGATGCCGCATAGCTATGCCCTTGTCTACTATGCAATACCTAAACAAATAATTATGAACCCGCCGTATACTATTAAATTTATTAATGGAAATGGCGATAAAATTGAAATACCTATTAACGCTGATAAATTAGCAGAAATTATGGACAAAGAAAATAAATTAGTCAATAAGACAAATGATTAATCAGAACCACCCGTAAAACGGGTGGTTTGCTCACGGGCTATAAGCCCGTAGTA
>ENA-OWZK01000423-OWZK01000423.1-human-gut-metagenome-genome-assembly--contig:-NODE-423-length-12376-cov-9.63006_pt1 | contig 12376 bp, 17 predicted proteins | sample MGYA00249764_ERZ652114 | MGnify/ENA primary metagenome ERZ652114 (study PRJEB26925, sample SAMN05827163) | human gut metagenome | biome: ENVO:2100002; feature: ENVO:00000062; material: ENVO:00002003... | reverse complement strand
GTGTATAAGAGACAGGCTGTATACGTCGAGGCCTTCACGGACTCCGATACAACGGCAGCACTCTTTTCGGCTTCTACATTGACTGCCGCAAAGGCTCTTGTCATCTCTACTCGAATTCGTTCGGCCGCCTGTGCCGACTCTAGTCCTATCTGAGTAAACTTCTCAGCCATGAACATTTGTGTCTCTTCAGCTGAGAGGTTCTGCTGATTAGCTGTCTTTACCGCTTCTCGCCTCATCTGTGCGTACATGCGATCGCTATCGGCGATAGCCTTATTAATTCTTCGTTCTTGAGCCTTGGTAAGGGCTTGTTGTTGTGCGTCTGCCGTTCGGTCGGCTACGGTATCTTGTACCGAGCTTACGACACCGCCGATGACGCTTGCCCCTTTCTTAGCGAGCTTCAGTGCTTCGTATGCCGCTACAAGCTTCGTGACGGTAACAATGACGGTACTAATTTCATCCTTATTCTGACGGATGAAGTTCGCGGTGTGCGACAATCCGTCCATGACCTGAGGAAGAATCTCCATGACAAGCGGAGCAAGAGCTCCCCCGGCCACCGTGCCGAGCTTGCTAAACTGCATATTGACTTCCTGAATCTGCATGTAGGCTTCATGCATTTGCTTCGGGTCAAGGCCTGTACCTTTAATCTTCGAGACACGCTGTGCCGCTTCTTCATAATTAAGTAAGGTCTTCGTTAAGGCAAGCCCTCTCGTACCGAGCGTAGCCATGAGAAATTCCTGACCCTGACCAGCTTCGTTAGCCGCTTTATACCCTTTAGCCAGGACAGCAAGCTGTTCGTTCATCGGCTTCATCTTGCCCGTAGAGTCCGTGAGCGACAGCCCCATCTGTGATAAGACGGCGGCCGCACTCTGACCTTCAGCGGTGTTATTGGCAAGGTTCTTGTCAAGTCTCATAATTGACTTAGCGGCCGTCTCTACGTCGCCACCAGTCATCTTGAGTACGCCTGAGAGTTTAGCCGCTTCGGCCGTCGTGAGATTGAATCGCTGTTGTACCTGATACAGCGATTCGCCCGCATTAACGGCGCTTTCTACGATAGCGTTCAGGCCGAACCCCGCCGCGGCAATACCCGCGAACTTCGTTAGGCTTCCGAGCATAGAGTTGACCTTGCCCGTAGCTGTGTCAACGCTTCCCGAGAATTCGTTTATCGGATTCGCCGAGAATGTCTTTTGTATTTCTTGCTTAGTTTTATTTAATTCCGAGGACAGCCCGCTGCCGTCCGCCCCGATCTTAATAAGTAAATCTGCAACAGTTGCCAATGGCTATCCCCCTTTACATGCCAAATGCTTTCATGAGCTCTTCTTTATCTTCTTTCGGGTCGGGCTTAGCATCCGGGTAAAGCGGTGCTAAGATGGCAGCCGGTGTGAGCGAAGAGTTCTCTCCGAGATGCGGCTTCATCTGCCAGTACGTAAAGTAGGCGTTCATCTCATCTCGTTCTCGCTTACGTCTCAGGTGTCCCTGTACCATCGCGTTGAATTCTCGGATTTGCATTTCTTCAAATTCATACGGCTTAAGGCTGAGCATGCCATATGCGACGGGCTCGGCCGCCTCGACCCACTCTTCCATCGATCCGACGACTACCGTCCCTTCTTCTTCGGTGTCGTCGGTTCGGCGTTTTTTACTTTACCCGTATCGGGTTTAAATTTGACCTTGTTATACAGGCCTGTATCAAATATCAGCTGTATAACAAGCCCGCCGAGATAGTCCATAGTCTGCCCTTCGACCGCACAGTACTCGTCGATAAGGTCGTATAACTCGTCATCGGTCCGTTTGCCGTGCCGTTCGTCGTGTAAAGCGTACCGCAGCGTGGCCATGACGAGGTCAATGTCGATGTTTGCCGTCATTCGAGACACGACGGCAATCGAACTGGCGTCAAATATAGACAAGAGAGACTGACTGATTTCTCGTTCTATCATTCGCATATCCTTAATCGTAAGATATGCCTCATATCGTTTATCACCGACGGAAAGTGTCCGTGTTGTTTTCATATTCATATCTCCTTTTTACGGATAATAATAAAAAAGAGCGGCCTTTCGACCGCTCCTTCTTTCACTTCTATTAAGCCGTGACTTTAAGCTTGTAGGTAAGCTTGACATCGGCTGTAATCGTAATCGTAATGAGATTGTCGCCGACTACGATGTGGTCTTTCAGAGCTCCTGTATTCAAGAGCCTCAGGGCACCTTGACTGTAAGTGTAGTCCGTTTCCTGATAGAGTTTCGTGCCATCGGCCATAATGACCGAACGTACATTGGCTTCGGCCGGCGTAATCGTAATAGGGATGTTGGGGATGGTTGCCTTCGATACTGTGCTCGTAGACGCACCGAGGTTCGGTACAGCCGAGAGCTTCTGAATATCGGAGATAGCACCTTTGCCTTCGAACGTCACCTTCAAGGTAGACACGCCGCTGTAGCTGTGGTCTTCATCGAGCGTTGTAACGGACGCCCATCCCGTACGATACGAACCGTCCGGATACTCCTGACGAATGAATACGGGCTTACGGTTGTTGAAGCGGTTCTCTAAGATTTCAACCGCTTCGTCGTTCATTACATATAAGCCTTCATAGGACATAGTCCAGTTGAGCATACCGGGGAGCTTATCGCCGTAGTTACCGCTGTCTTTCGACGTAGCGTCAATAGAATCGGCCTTACGAGACAACGGGTTGTTCCGCTGACCGCCCAAGAGCAGCCACGTCGGTGCGTTATCCCGGGCGATATAGACCAGGGTATCTTTACCCGCTACGGCCGTTGTGTTGTCTTCCATCACGGGAAGGTTCTTGATTTTATCTTCTGTTAACATGTATTTCCTCCTTAGTTTAATTCTTGTTGAAGTACCCACTCAACAGACAGGATCCCGTGATAAGCACTCGTCTTATCAGCGTAGAGCTCCTGATACGCCTGATACTGCGATATGGTCGCTGTACCTATCTGCGTATATCCGTTGAGGTTCAGGTCGTACTTCGTAAGTAAATGAACGACATCATCAAGAATGTCGTTTACTTCTTTCTTGCCTTTTCCCTTCGTCCACACGTGTATCTGTTGAGATACTGTGTGGTACACCGTCGTTTTGTTCTCGTTCACAGGCGAGCCGTGAAACTCTCCGAGAACAATATACGGCATGTGTTCAGGTCCCGTCGGGACACTGTCATACGTCGGCACCGTCTGCCCTGCCGAGAGCAGTTGATAGACGTTCTGCTGTACCGCGTTGAACGGAATTCTACTTATCACGGATAATAGCCTCCTTAATCGCCGACTCGATAGACGGTCGTACGAAGTCAATAGCAGGCTTCATGAACGGGTGAGCCGCACGAGCCGGTATGACGGCTTTTGCCATGAACCAACCCGTCGCTCCGGGGGCAAGGGCTTTCTTCTTCTTTGGTACGATGACCGCACCGCCTGCCCCGTATTCAATGAAGTGTGCTATCTTGTTCTTCGTGTAGACCTTAGCCGCAGTCGTCTTCTCAGAGTTCATAAACTCTAGATGAATCTGACTGGCGAGCTTTCCCGTGTCCTTCGGCACAAGCTCAATCGCTTTAGCCTGGACCTCAGCGGCCTTCTGGCGTACAACGTCGCGGATCCGTTCCTTCGTCAGGTCATTAAACTTCGACAGGTCAGCCGTGGCCTTGAAGGTCACGTCATCAAGATTCGTCTTAATATACATGGGATTCTCCTATCCGTGGTGTTCGACAGCCGTACAAGTTAGCGTCATTATATCTCGGCGTTCGCCGTATTCGATATGAATGATGCGGTACCGTACGTTCTTGTAATCGACTTGCCAGTCGTACCCGACGTCCTCACGATATCGAATTGTTATGCCCTGAGTAATACCCGCTACAGGACCGCCGCCCGCTTCGCCGTCCCAGAACCTCGGCTTCAGGACCTGAGCCCACACGGTGTTCACGAAGTCCATGCGTTCGTCATAACCGCCCTGACCGTCGGACTCGACGGCGGGCCTATAGAGCTCCACCCGTGACCTGAGGTCGGATACGGTTGTCATTATTTCTTGCCTTTCTTCGCTTCTTCTTCAGCCGGTTCTTCAGCGGGCTGTTCTTCTACGACTTCTTCTTCAACTACGGGGGCTTCTTCTGTCGGAACAGCGTATCCGAAGTGGACATGTTGTTCGATTTCTTCTTCTGTTCCCGTAATAATATCGTCGACTTCATAGAATTCGTTCTTATATACGCACGGCTCAATGACTTTAGCGTATTGAATTACATCACTCACTAGGTTTCTCTCCTTTCGGCTTCAATCTGAAGTAGCTGCGCGGTGACGGTGAACGGAAGCTCCGTCGTATTCCCGACGAGCCCCCGGTTATCGTACCAATGAGCTACTATCATCTTCAACGTCAACAGATGACGGGCGTTCGTCTCGTCGAACGCAACGCCCGTACCTGTCTGAATATACTGCTTGGCTGCGTCTATCATGCCCTGAATGACCTCGTCTTCCGTATAGTCATCGACTCGCAGATAGAGCTTTACGTCTTTCAGAAGCATGAATCGTCAGCTCCTTAAATAGTTAATTCGCCGAATACAACGGCTTTGTCGTCGAACTTCTGAACATCGATACGTGTTACAGCTTTCACGTCATAGCTGTCCCGCTTCCAAGCGTCGCCACCTACGGACGTACCTGTAAGCGTCGTAGCCTGACGGTCAAAGAGAACGACCGCATCCGTGAAGCTGCCGATGATGACCGGTGCTTTCTTCGCGCTTGCCACGGAAGTATCGGTCGGCAGGACCTTATTCGATACAACCGTTACGGGTTTGCCGAACAAGAGCTTCTGAGTCGAGTCCAAGGGATTGGGCTGCAAGAGGTAGCGGCCGTCCGTGTCTTTTTGTTTATCCAGGAAGTTGAAGCCGTCCTGGTTGGTCAATACTGAAGACATCAAGGAAATCGTCGGGTCGAGTGTGACGTTCAAGAGTTCTTTGATGCCGTCCAGGTTCGTCAAAGGTGCCTTCGTAAGCGTCTTAAGAATGGCTAAAATCTGAGCGTTTTCCGTCGCTACAGACTTCTTCGCAAGCCATCCGTTTACATATGCTAAGAGATTCTGGTCAGAATCTGCCAAGAGTTCTTCAGAAATAGGAAGAATCCCTGCGAACTTCCTAATAACGTACTTGACTTGAGTAAACTTCGGCCCGTCGATTTCACCGATAGCCGCAAGCTCTGCTACAGCTGCAAGCGGCGTCATGTCGGACGCCGTTTCGAGCACTCTCGCGCCGCTCAACGTGTTTACGTTTTCAACACGAACCAAAGCAGACAGCGGATTCAAAGCACGCTTTAATTCGTTAATCTTCGTCTGTAAGTCCTTCGGAACGATGAAGCCGCCTGCTTCTCCTGCGCTTTCGTTCATGTTCGCCGCGTTACGCACGGACATGGACTTAGCGAAGGATAATTCCGTATCGCTGAGAGAATCGTGGCGATTACGCAATAACTGAGCGAATACGTGAGTCGTGTCAACGTCCTTCGCTTCTTCTCTCGGTTGTGTACCGCCGAACGGAGCGGCCGCGGGGACGACGTCGTTCATCGTCTGCACGATATCGAACTCACGACGGATCGCTTTGAGTTCTTCCGTTGCGGATTCGGCTTCGTCGATGCGATTGTCCGCTAAAAGGTTCTGAATATTGGTCTGTTTTTCGGCCATCAACTGGCGTAATTCTCTTTCTTTTTCTGTCAAGGTTTTGTCCTCCTTATTTAAGCAATTCTAATTCAACTTGAAGCCGACGAATACGTTCGTCCGTATTGTCGGTCGGCTTTTCTTCTTCTGTGGCGGTTTTGGCCGCCTTCACGGCTTCAGGCATAGCCTTAAAGCCAAGGCCCTTACTGCACGCTACGAGCTGAACGGCGGCGTCTTCAACAGTGATATCGAACATCTCAGCCGCTTCGGCTGCCGTGTACCACGTCTCAGCTTCTACGGCATCATGAATCATCTCATCCGTCGTGCCGTCTTTCGCCTTATTATGATAGACCTGTTCAATGCCGTCCTGAACCGTGTCAAGCATGGTCGCTACTCTTAGCATGTCGTCAGCATCGCCGCAGCAGGCCGCGCTCGGCTTATGAATCATCAGGAAGGTATTGTTCGGCATTCTGATTTCATCGCATGCGAACAAAATAACGCTCGCAATGCTTGCCGCCCACCCGTCCACAACGCCGACGGTGTGCCCGTCGTGCCTTCGAATCATATTCGCGATGGCCATTCCCGCGGGTACGCTGCCGCCGTCGCTGTTGACGTAGATTGTAAGGTCCTTACCTTTCAGCGCTTCGAGGCTATCTCGTACGTCAACCGGCAGCACATACCCTGCGAACGTATTCCCGTCATAGTCCGACAGCCACGCCTTAGCGTCATCGTCGATAACGTCACCGTGAATGTAGACGTCTGCGGACCGGTCCGTTTCGTTGCGAATGTTAAAACAACTTAATCGCTTCATTCCCCCTCACCTCCTTTCGGCGACGTATCAATCGGCTTGCCGAGATTCTCGAGGGTCGTGTAGTTCAGCGATACGAAGTGCTTATCACCATCAGCGCCGATGCCGTCCATCTCTTCCATCTCACGGATTTCATTAATGGTGTAGATACCGTTATTGAGCATATCTCGGTAGTATCCGGCGCGGGCGGTGCTGTCTCCTCGAAGCTCGGCGGCCGCATTGAACTTGACATAAAAAGAAGCCCTTTCCTTATCGGTAAAGAGCTTATAATTTATTTCCTGTTCCCACTGAGTAAATATCGGTAGCAGAGTGGTTTTAATGTAGTCAAGACCCATCGCTTCAGCATTAGCGTATGTAGCTCGGTCGAGCTGTGCCAACTTATGAGGCGGCACTCGATAGACCTTAGCGACCTCTGTAATGCCGAACTTCTGTGTATCAAGAAATTGAGCCTGGTCAAGTTGCATGCCGAGTTGTTGAAAGTCTAGCCCGACATCAAGGACAGCTACGTGACCGGCGTTGTTCGTACCGGCGTTTAATTTTTCCCACTCTTCTCGGATCTTCTGTTTGGCTTCAGCGTTTAATTTTGTCGCCGTCTTAAGGACCCCGCTTGAGAGTGTGCCGTTACGGTAGAAGTCACTGATGAACGACTTTATCGCATTCTGACTGTCGAGCTCATCGACGAGCGTCTTCCACGGCGGTATACCTATGATGCCGTCCTTCGTGAATGCCTTAAAGTGAAGAACGTCTTCGGGCTGAAGGTCGAATACTTCGCCTCGTGCGTTCTGTGTTCGATACTGAAGCTTTCCTGTCGATACATCGAGAGCGACGGAGGTTCTCACCGGGTCGAGCGGCCATAATGCCGTAGGATATCCGTCTTTACCCCATTCTATATAAGCTATCCCGTTGCCGTAGATACCTACGTGCCCTTGAATCGTCTGCTTGAAGACGAAGGCCGACATGAACGGGTTCGGACGTTCATACAGCAGCTTAGCAACGGGATGCGCCATACCGAGGTCTTTCTTTTGCTTATTAAACGTGTGAATCGGAAGCTTTCCGACGTCATCAGCGAGTATCGACACACACGCCGAGACGTTCGAGTTTTTCGCCGCCTTCTCAGGTGTTACGGTCGAACCGCCGCCTATGGCATCGATGAGCCACTGTGCCGGGTTCGACAAGGTGCCGCTGTCGCCGCCAGTAAAGAGTTGGCCCGACGCTCCTCGATTCTGTATCCAGTTACGAACGAACATCGTCATCTACTCCTTTACTTCGGCCGTACGTGTAGCTTATAAGATACGCTCCCGATAAGCATTCAACGGCCGCCGTGTACAAAGCGACCACAGGGCTTACGTATGCACCGGCAATCACCAACAAGATGAAGCCTGTTATAAGCAGTAGGTCATCAATATATTTTCGAATTATTGTCATCGTGTTCTCCTTATAGACTAAAGTCGTCGGACAGTACATAATCGCTCATATCTTCTTCGGCGGTGACTCGAGCTCGACTGAAGGCGTTAATGACTGCTGCTATCGGGTCGATGCGGTTCGTCGACTTCTCTTTATCGAGAATAATGTTCTCGTTATGGTCCCGTTTCGTTACCGCATTACTGACCGCCCAGTCGAGAAGCGGATTCGGTTCATGAAGAATGTTCCCTCGATAGGCTTCTTCTCGGAACGCTTTCGTCGGCTCTGATAATGTCCGCATCCCCTGTCTGACTTCTACTGTCGTAATGCCCTGGGCATCAAAATCTTGTGCAAAGTGTGTCGCATTATACGGGTCATAGCACAGCTCCTTTACATTCACGCCGAGGTCGTCGGTCGTCTCATGTATCCACGACTCGATGAAGCGGTAGTCGACGACATCGCCCGGCGTTATCGTGAGGTACCCCGCCTTCGCCCAGGCACGATACGGGACCTTATCGGTCTTCTCATGAACGGCGACAGTGTCCTCAGGAATGAACCCATGTGCCCTGACTACATACTGGACCGCACCGTCACCGTCGATTGGTACTATAATGCCCGCCGCCGTAAGGTCGATACGCTTCGACAAGTCAATGCCGACATATGCGGGTCTGCCGTACAGGTCGACGGGTATCTCCGTAATCGCTCCCCGTTCTTTCCATTTCGCCATGTCCATATACGACATAGCGGACTGATTGACCCATAGGTTCATGTTCTTGGTGAGGAACGACTCCATCTTCTCAGGGCTCTCTAGAGCCGAGGCTAACTTACTGCGAATGTTCGCCAGGCCTTCGGGATAAGTCGCCGCTATCGGATTGCCCTTCACCCAACACTCTTCGTCTTTGACGTCATCAATGAGGTTGCCCTCTTGGTCTCGGTCAAGCTCGTTGACCATACAGAAGTAATCGGCGACATCGAAGTCGAGCGACGGGTCGAGTATCTTTTCGACGAGCGGGTACTCAACTCGGTAACAAGGACCGCCGAAGTTTGTCCCCGCCGTCGTAATTATAAAAAGAAGCGGCTGCCGTCTGGCAACCATGCCGGTGTTTATAACTTCAAGAATCTCATCGGTCGGATGAGCGTGATATTCATCGATGAGCCCGCATTGAGGGTTGAGACCGTCACCCGTCTTGCCGTCGTCTTTAGACAGGGCTCTAAGGATTGAGTCGCTCTTCGGATGACGAATGACTCCGTACGACTCATGCCACTTGCCCTTAAGAAGCGGGCACCGCTTCAACATGGCCACGACTTCGTTATATATAATCTTAGCCTGCATCGACTTCGTCGCACCGATATAGACTTCGCTCATCGGCTCGCCCAGAGCCATCAGCTCATAATCGCCGACGATTGCCAGTGATTGTGACTTGGCATTCTTCCTGGCTACCTGCCAGTAGGCCTTACGGAACCGCCTGAGCCCTGTCTCCTGATGAATCCACCCATAGACATTGCCGAAGATAAACCTCTGTATCGGGGTGAACTCGATAGGTTCTCCTGCAAGGACGCCTTTCGTGTGCTTATGTAGCGCCGCCCATTCGAAGAATCTCAAGGCTTTCTCTTCGTCGAAGATGTACGGGAAGTCTTTCGTTCCTGACTTTTTTAAATCGTTGAGGAACCGTTCGCACGCCCATCGGTGCTTCTGGCAGACGTGCCGAGTATCGACTATGCAGTCCTTGCTATATTGAATGAGCTCGTCGGTAAGCGTCATACATTACCGAATCCCTTTCCTGCCAGGGGATCTTCTTCCTTCACTTCCTTCTTCGGAATGTTTCGGACCTTGGCCAAGGGATTAAGGAACAGTCGGTCTTCCATCTGAACGAGTGCTGACATCTTGGCGTTCAGCGCCTTATCAACAGCAATCACTCCTGACACCGAGAATACGTACTCAATCTTCTCGAACATCTTGGCCGCCGTCTTCGGAGAATACTTCCCTTCTAAGGCCTTCACCATATCGACGTCCTCGCCGTTGCCTGTGTCGACTCGGATTGTCGCGCAGACCTTTCGATGTTCGGTAAGGTTTATGTATTCGGAGAACGCCATGCAGTATCGGGCCATCAGCCCAACGTCCGCCGAGCTTACGAAGTCTATGTCCTTGTAGAGCTTGACGATTTCTTTCCATTTCTTATAAGCGTTTTTGTCCTGTCGAACATACGAAGGGCAAACCAATTTGTGTTCGCCGAGCTTCACTTCGGACTTTTTCCGCTGCTCAATTTCGGCCTTCGTAAGGTGCCTTTTGTTTCCGTTAAGCAGATGAAGCTCAATCGGCTTAGCCGGTCGTCCTGCCATAGCGTTTTCCTCCTTTCTCAGAACCCCTATCATTTCACGAAATTTTTACAAAGAAGAGACCGCCACGGTCTGGGCTTCGCGCCTCAGAACTTTTTTCGCCGGGGGGCCTCTTCTCATTCTCAATTAAAATTATATTTTCTCAATTACGAGAACGGTTGCCGAAGCCTCCGTCCTCTCTCGCTGTCTTACGATTATGACATACATGATTCATAGCTTGCCAGTTTTTCGTATCCCAGAACAGCTTCTGATTCCCTCTATGCGGAATGATGTGGTCTACCACGTCCGCAGGTAACGGCTGCCCTGATGCCCTACACCGTTCACACTCACACGTCGGATGTTCAGCCAAAAAGGCAAGTCGGGCTTTCGCCCATTTCGACCCGTACCCTCGTTTAGCGGCGCTTTCTCTTCGGTCGTCGTACGAAGTCTTACGGTGCTTCTCACAATATCGTTCTCTCGTAAGCTCCTGACAACCGGGATAGAAGCACACGTGCATACTCTTTCTAGGCATCGGATCACCTCCGCGAGCCATAACGAGATGTGTTCATGACGTCTTTGGCTGCCACATAGCACTTGCACCTACCTGTCCCGCCGATTCGGATTGCGTTAGCAGAGCATGTACCTTTATTGTTATTGAGGCAGGACTTACAGCAGCAATGTACTTGTGTCTTGTGTTCGGTCATGGATAACCTCGTCATGGCTCAAATAAAAGTGGTGGCATTCTTGGAGGAAGAACGCCACCGGCCTGTAAAATAAAACTACATTAGAATAATAGTAGTGCTTTACGCACTTTTCACACATACATCATACCATGTCAAGCATTGGACATTTAATCACCCCCCTAGAAAATTTTTTGAAAACTTTTCAGGGCTCGGTAATACAATTTCCACACACTTTGCCACGTGATGTTCATCTTCACGGCGATGACTTCCCACTTCTCATTGTATATGAACCGTCTTGTCAGTACCTCCTGCTGCTTAATGCTCTCGAGTTTACGAATGCGGGCGTTCGCTCGTTCTCGCTCAGCGATAAGCTCATCCCATTCCTCATTCGCCTCTCTAATAAGCTCATCGAGTCTTGCAATCTTATCAGAGATATCGACAGGACTACCGCCGCTGATGCGGTCTTTCGTATAGTCCAGTGCCCGTATGCAGCAGATGTCTCGCTGAAGCTGTGATATCTGTGCGTCCTTCATCCGTAGCCTGATATCAAGACTGCGGACGTACTCAAGATACTCCTTCGCGTTCATGCTGTACCTCCTATTATGTAATGAGTTCGTCACTCATTACGCCGAAAATTTGGCTCGAACGGGCTTCTATCTTTAAACTTAGCCCATGCCAAGCATTCACTAGCTTTTAAAAACTCATCGCCATCATTCCACGGCAAGAAACCAAATTCCATACCATCTTTGCCATAAGAGGATAATTGTCCAACTGCGTACTTGTAACCGTATACATGAATTAGAACCACTTCTCCCTCCGGAGGTAAACATTTCTTAATTTTATGCCATTTCATTCTTCCTCACTAGCCTTCTGCACAATCTACAATATCGTAAGTCATATTAAGTCGCTTTATACCTTCCCGTAAATATTTTTTTGTCGCTTCCAGTTCATAATCATCGAGTCCGCAATCCTCAAGTTCGTCCATCGCTACTCCTATTATTCCCTTGGCTACCGTAATACCATACATTACGCCGCCTATCGCTTCTTTATTCATTATCTTGTTCTCCTTTCAGTGTCGTTTGTTGTAATTCTTTTTGCGGTAAGATATTGCCGCAGTCAACTAAAGCTTTCATTTTCTTTAGCAACTTAACCAGGGGTTCTCCGTAATCAGCCAGCGGCTCCTTGATTTGGTTATATTCTTCCTGGCTTTTAAATCCGTCTTTACCAATAACAGGCCGAATGACATACCCAAATCGGTCATCGGGGATAAGCACACAGCCACGACCACGAAGAAAACAAAGCACATCGGCAAGTTCAGAGTTAATGAAGGCTGCATGTAGAAATAGCCATACCCATAAATTACTGTCTTCGGGGTGCTTCTTTTCGTAATCGTCATGGTATTCTTCAATCGGCCAGTTCTTAGGATTACGAGCGGCCTCTACTTTTCGGACAAGGCGTTCAACGAGGTTCTTAATTTCAGGATCACGTCTAAGTAAATCAAACTGGGGGTGTTCCATCTCGTTTAGAATCTCCTTAAAGGCACTTC
>ENA-OWZK01000405-OWZK01000405.1-human-gut-metagenome-genome-assembly--contig:-NODE-405-length-12764-cov-38.1106_pt1 | contig 12764 bp, 19 predicted proteins | sample MGYA00249764_ERZ652114 | MGnify/ENA primary metagenome ERZ652114 (study PRJEB26925, sample SAMN05827163) | human gut metagenome | biome: ENVO:2100002; feature: ENVO:00000062; material: ENVO:00002003... | reverse complement strand
GCGTGACGGTCACGCCGTTATGTTCAAATGATTCGGTTTTCAGGAACATCGCTGATTCTCCGGATTAACTGGCGGTGACGTTGATTTCTGCAACCGCAGCAAACTCACCATTACCGGATACGACCGGAATGTTGACCTTGCCTGCAGCAACACCTTTCACGGTGATGGTCATACCACTGACCGACACGGTGGCTTTTGTTTTATCCGCAGACACCGCACGGAAGCTCTTGTCGGTTGCGCCTTCCGGCTGGAATGCCACGGTCAGCGTGGTGCTCTGCCCTTTAACCACCGAGGTGCTGGCAGGCGTCACGGTCATGCCGGTTGCCGCTGTTACCGTGCTGCGATCTTCTGCCATTGACGGACGGCCCACATTGGTGACCTTCACCGTACGGGTGATCACTTCCTTCGCCGTCACCGCCTTACCGATACTGCTGACCCAGCCACGGAACACATCGACCGTGCCGTTCGGGAAGCGGATTTTATAGGCACGGGTATCACCTTCATTAAACCACGCCAGCAGCGCCTGCTGCCCCTGCTCTCCGGGCATCCACGCCAGCGTGAAGCTGGTATCTCCGGCGGATTTCTGCCCCTGCCCGGTCGCGGTCCAGTCCGCATCTTCATCATCGAGATAACTGTCGTCATAGGACTCAGCGGTCAGTTCGCCGGGCGTCAGGTCTTTAATTTTTGCCAGACGCGACCAGTCATTGTCTGAAAGCGGGTTTGCATAAGGGTCGCCGCTCCCGTTATAAACCCACAGTGTGGTCCCGGCCCCTTTCACCGGTGCCAGAGGATTTGGTGTTGGCATATCGTCCTCACATTTCATAGGTAATGACATAAGTCAGATCGGCTGAACTCCACAGGCCCGCATCATCGTCGCGCCGGTAGTCATAGCCACTGGCCACCATACTGGTGATCAAATCTGACAGTGCCGGGATATCGCTCATCACCGGATAAATCCGGGACTCCATCCACGAATCCAGCTCTGAATCCGGCACCTGAGCAGGCAGGAAAACTTCAATATGCAGCTCCGCCTGCCAGGTATCGCTGTCCAGCTCTTCGCCCGTGTATTCAGCGCCGGTGAGATAAACGGCAATTGCCGGAAAATCTTCCTCATCAAAAACAGCAGGGCGACCATCAAAAAGCGTCGCCCCGGTGTCATGCTTCTCCAGTGCATCCAGTACGGCTGCACGGAGTTCAGTATGTTTCATCGCTTTATTACCATTCTCAGTTGATGCTGCAGCGCATAGCCCAGCTCTTTCGGAAGACGCTCACGCCGTATCCGCTCAATATTCTGTTTAAACGCCGTGGTCAGCGGCACCGCCATCGGAATTTTCACCACATCAATGGGGTAGCGGTTTTTCCCGGCCACACGCTGCATGACATGCCACCGGCCATTTTTCAGTTGCTGAATAAACGCGCCGGGAATACGACGGTTTCCCACCACAAGCACGCTGCCGCCACCTTTCAGGGATGAACGCTGTCCCTTTTTACGACGCCTGCGGCGGGACAGGACAACCCGCGCGTTACCCAGCTTGATTACGGGCAAATCCCCCCGGTTAACCTTGATTCTGGCCTGCGGATTTTTGACCGTGGCCCTTTTCAGCCTGGCCCTTTCCTTTACCAGTTTCCGGCGTACCTTTGTCTCACGGGCAACCTGTGCCGCCGACTGCGATATCGCGGATGAAGCAACGCGGTTAATGGCCATTGCTGACGCACCAGGCACCGCCGTTCTGCTGATACGACTGAGGTTTTCAACGGCCTGCTCAAGACCTTTTATGGCCATACATCCCCCTTTCAGCGGCGACGGTTAACGGCAGGCGGTACGCCCCGTCCAAGCCAGAGATGACAGCTTCCGCCATCATCCGGCGAAATCCGGTCTATCCAGAAGTTTTCCTCACCGATGGTCAGCGTGTCGCCGCGCCGCAGCTGCCGCACATCATCAGTCCGGACAAACAGGGACGGGCTGGAGCCTTCAACGCGCACGCCCTGTCCGGCATAGCTGATATTTTCAGGGTCATCAAAAACACCACGTATCACAGCACCGGACTGCTCACCGGATGTCATGGTGGCTGACGTTCCCATGTACCCGCGTATCGTTTCATCGGCGCGGGCAATGGCAGCATCGAACAGGTTATCGAAATCAGCCACAGCGCCTCCCGTTATTGCATTCTGGCCAGGCCACGTTCTGTCATTTCGGCTGCCACACCGGCAGAGACACGGAACGCCGTTCCCGGCAGCACAAATGCCACAGCCTCATCCCGCGTGGCGTGAAGTGCATCAGTATGCAGCGTCACCAGTGCCACAACCGTGACCAGATCAGCCGTATCAGTCACGGTATCCGGCTGCGCTGATCCCACCTCATTTTCATGTCCGGTCAGCGCATTTTCCGGGCTGACAGATGTGTCCTGACCGGCAGCGTCATCCGTGTCATCAAGCTCCTCTTCCAGCTCTGCCACACGGAGTGCCAGTTCTTCTTTCGTCCCCGTCAGGCTGACATCACGGTTCAGTTGCTCACCCAGCACCTGAAGACGGGCAATCAGTTCATCTTTCGTCATGGACTCCTCCACAGAGAGAAAATGGCCCCGAAGGGCCATGATTACGCCAGTTGTACGGACACGAACGCATCAGGGTCAGCCAGCAGCATCAGCGGTGCTGACTGAATCATGGTGAACTCACGCGCCGGATCGCCGGTGGTCACCCAGTTTTTCGGGTAGCGGGCAGAGGCGTTAATACCTTCGCGCTGTGCGTCCGCATCCTGAATGCAGCCATAGGTGCGCAGACCGCGTGCCTGAGTGTTCCCCAGCACCATCGTGTTGTCCGGCAGGAAGTTCTTTTTGACGTCGTTTTCCACGTACTGTCCGGAATACACGACGATCGCCGTATCGCCATACATCCCCTTATAGGACACCGCTTCGCCCAGGTCTTTTACCGCTGTCTCCAGCTCGGAATTAGAGCCGCGACGGGTATCCAGCTTCTCCTTGACGGCTTTGAAGGAACGGAACAGCGCCCAGCCTTTCGGATCAAACACGATGATATTCACTACACCGCTGGCGTTCAGCGCGTAGGCTTCGATATCGTCGGTCGGGTCATACGTGGACTTGTCACGCTTGCTCCACTCCGTGCCGCCGGACTGCGTGATGTTGTTGGCCGCACTGCGACCCATATCCACCTCAACCGGATCGAAGGCTTCACCGGTCATGGTGTATTTGCCCTTAAGCACGGCAGAAACTGCCTGCATCTCTTCGACCTGGGCAATGGCCAGCTCCTCGTCTCGCATGTTCTGCATGATGATGCGACGGCGGCGGTAAGCCGGGTCCGCCAGATTCTGCGGATCTTCATCCGGCAGGCGACGCAGGGTCATCTGCGGATTCACCTCATGCTTCGGCTTGACATATCCCGGCGTAAATTCGGAGGTGGAGCCGCCACGGGAGCGGATAACCTCACCGGAAACAATCGGCGAAACGTACAGCGCCATGTTTACCAGTCCCGGAATTTGTGAGAGATAGACTTTCTCCGTGGTGAAGGGATAGCTCTCACGGAAAAAGAGACGCAGAAACAGCGGATCAAACTTAAATTTCTTCTCATTTGCCGCCAGCAGCTGGGCGGTTGTGTACATCGACATAAAAAAATCCCGTAAAAAAGCCGCACAGGCGGCCTTTAGTGATGAAGGGTCAGGTTAAACGATGCTGATTGCCGTTCCGGCAAACGCGGTCCGTTTTTTCGTCTCGTCGCTGGCAGCCTCCGGCCAGAGCACATCCTCATAACGGAACGTGCCGGACTTGTAGAACGTCAGCGTGGTGCTGGTCTGGTCAGCAGCAACCGCAAGAATGCCAACGGCAGCACCGTCGGTGGTGCCATCCCACGCAACCAGCTTACGGGTGGAGGTGTCCAGCATCAGCGGGGTCATTGCAGGCGTTTTCGCACTCAATCCGCCGGGCGCGGTTGCGGTATGAGCCGGGTCACTGTTGCCCAGCGGCTGGTAATGGGTAAAGGTTTCTTTGCTCGTCATAAACATCCCTTACACTGGTGTGTTCAGCAAATCGTTAACGGCATCAGATGCCGGGTTACCTGCAGCCAGCGGTGCCGGTGCCCCCTGCATCAGACGATCCAGCGCAGTGTCACTGCGCGCCTGTGCACTCTGTGGTGCTGCGGCCAGAATACGGCGGGCCGTTTCCACGGTCATACCGGGGGTTTCAGCCAGCACGCGGGCCTGTTCTTCGCGTCCGTGAGCCTCCTCACAGTTGAGGATCCCCATAATGCGGCTGTTTTCTGCCGCAACCGCTGCGGTGATCTGCGCGTTCACGTCCGGCTGCGCCGCGCTGGCGTTTTCGCCCTCCGTCGCTGGCACCACGTCAGTAACGTCAGCCTGCGAAGCAGTGGCTGAAACAGTTGTTGATTGGGTCTCTTTGGTCATTCGCCCTCCTGAGAGACGGGATTTACGTGCATCCAGTGCATCACGCATGACGGTGATCGCATCGGTGCTGTTAACAAGTTCATCAGCCAGTCCGGCATCAATGGCCTCCTGACCGCTGTACACTGCAGCCTCGGTATCCAGAACAGCCTGCACGGACAGGCCGGTATATGCCGACACCTTCTGCGCAAACATCCGGCGGGTTGCATCCATCCGGGACTGCAGTGTCTCCCGGACGTCATCCGGAAGATGGCTGTAGGGGTTGCCATCCACCTTATGGCTGCCGCTGTAAATCAGCGTGATTTCCACCCCCTGTTTCTCCAGCGCAGCACCGTAATTACTGTGAGCCATCATGACGCCGATGGAGCCTGTCCGGGCGGTCTGCGTGACCAGACGTCGGGAGGCGGCGCTGGCAAGCAGCTGACCTGCACTGCAGTTCATGTCGTTGGCCAGCGCCCATACCGGCTTTATGTCACGCACACGGGCGATGATGTCAGCGCAGTCAAATGCCCCTGCCACCATCCCGCCTGGCGTATCCATATCGAGCAGAATGCCGTCCACCATCGGGTCGCTGGCAGCCTGTTGCAGACGGGCGATAATGCCGTTGTAACCGGTCATCCCCGAATACGGCTGCAGCGCCCGCGTCCGGCTGACCAGCGTGCCGGACACCGGCAGCACGGCGATGCCGTTCATGACCTGATAACTGCGGGCCTGTCGTGGTCCGTCATCATCACCGGATAACGCCAGCGCCGCGGGTGCCTCTCCGGCAGTCAGGCTGTCGCCGGATACCGCATCCGTCAGGCGGCTGATCCCAAGCTGGCCTGCAAGCGCACAAAAGAAAACCCGCGCATAGGCGGGTTCAAGCATCAGCGGCTCATTAAAGGCCATACTGGCAATATGCGGGAGATTACGCAGCTCTGCTGTCACTCTTCTCCTCCTCTGTTGATTGTCGCAGCCCGGATTCAAATGCCGCAGCCGCCCAGGCGGGCGGTTTAAGACCGGCTGCACGGCGCTCCATCGTTTCACGGACCTGCTGGGCAAAAATTTCCTGATAGTCGTCACCGCGTTTTGCGCACTCTTTCTCGTAGGTGCTCAGTCCGGCTTCTATCAGCATCACCGCTTCCTGTACTTCTTTCAGACCATCGATGGCCATACGACCGGAGCCTATCCAGTCACAGTTCCCCCAGGCGCTGCGGGCTTCCTGAAAGCTGAAACGCGCTTTTGAAGGTAACGTCACCACGCGGCGAACGATGGCCTCTTCCAGCCAGCACAGAAACATCTGACTCGCCTGACGGGATGCGACGAATTTTCGCCGCCCCATAAAGTGCGCCCACGACTCGTTCGCGCTGGCCCGTGCCGTGGAGTAGCTCATCTGGGCGTAATTCCGGGAAAGCTGCTCATACGAGACACCCAGCCCGGCAGCGATATACCGCAGCAGTGACTGCTCAAAAACGGAGTAGCCGTTATCCGTGTCCTGAGCCGTCTGCAGGTTCAGTGAGTCCCCCGGCATCAGGTGAGGCACTTTTGCGCCTCCCAGCCGGACCGGTGCTGCGGCGTAATACGCGGCAATTTCACCAATCCAGCCCGTCAGCTTGTCCCGCTGCTCATTACTGTTCGCGCCCAGAATAAAATCCATCGCTGACTGCGTATCCAGCTCACTCTCAATGGTGGCGGCATACATCGCCTTAACAATGGCACTCTGCAGCTGCGTGTTCTGCAGCGTGTCGAGCATCTTCATCTGCTCCATCACGCTGTAAAACACATTTGCACCGCGAGTCTGCCCGTCCTCCACGGGTTCAAAAACGTGAATGAACGAGGCGCGCCCGCCGGGTAACTCGCGGGGTATCCATGTCCATTTTTGCGGCATCCAGCCAGGATACCCGTCCTCGCTGACGTAATATCCCAGCGCAGCACCGCTGTCATTAATCTGCACACCGGCACGGCAGTTCCGGCTGTCGCCGGTATTGTTCGGGTTGCTGATGCGCTTCGGGCTGACCATCCGGAACTGTGTCCGGAACAGCCGCGACGAACTGGTATCCCAGGTGGCCTGAACGAACAGTTCACCGTTAAAGGCGTGCATGGCCACACCTTCCCGAATCATCATGGTAAACGTGCGTTTTCGCTCAACGTCAATGCAGCAGCAGTCATCCTCGGCAAACTCTTTCCATGCCGCTTCAACCTCGCGGGAAAAGGCACGGGCTTCTTCCTCCCCGATGCCCAGATAGCGCCAGCTTGGGCGATGACTGAGCCGGAAAAAAGACCCGACGATATGATCCTGATGCAGCTGGATGGCGTTGGCGGCATAGCCGTTATTGCGTACCAGATCGTCTGCGCGGGCATTGCCACGGGTAAAGTTGGGCAGCAGGGCTGCATCCACACTTTCACTCGGTGGGTTCCACGCCCGCAACTGCCCACCAAATCCGCTGCCACCGCCGTGATAACCGGCATATTCACGCAGCGATGTCATGCCGTCCGGCCCCAGAAGGGTGGGAATGGTGGACGTTTTCATACATAAAATCCTGCAGGTCCCCTGCGTCGCTGTGTCATGCCGGTCTGCACTTCCAGCTCAGCAATGTATTTTTTCAGGTCAGACACGGAAGTGGCCGTAAACTCCACTCGCCGTCCGTCTTTCTGTACCGTTGCCACCCGTTTACCTGTCATCAGGTCATGCAGTGCCGCACGGGCAGCGGCAAGTTCTTCCTGTCGCGTCATTCATCCTCTCCGGATAAGGCACGGGCGTAATCTGCCAGTGTTTTCTTGTTGGTTGCTGCACCATCCTCTTCCTGCAGGCTCGCCAGCAGTGCACTGAGATCCAGCTGCCAGCGGGAAATACTGATGCGCAGCGCCGCCAGCGCATAAACGAAGCAGTCGAGCGCCTCATTGCGTCGCTTTTTGCTGTCCCACAGTATTTTTTTCCTGCCATCCACCCATTTTTCGACCTGCTCTTCAGCCGTCAGCTGCTGCGCTTCGGTCAGATCAAAAATATCCGGGTTATTCGGGAAGTGAACGGCACCGGGAAGCGGTTCATCCCCTTCCGGCATCAGTGTGAAGCGGTTATAAATCTGCTCTTTCGCGGTATCCGTACCGATTTCGGTAAGGTAAACCCCGTTTTTGTTTCGCTTACGTGGCATGCTGGCCACCGGCTTTCCGTAGACGGATGCCCCTTTAATGGGGATCACCCGGAACAGCCCATGCTTTTTCGAGCGTTCATACACAATGGTCGGGTCAATCCCGCCAGTATCCCAGCAGATACGGGATACCGACATTTCTGCACCATTCCGGCGGGTATAGGTTTTATTGATGGCCTCATCCACACGCAGCAGCGTCTGCTCATCGTCGTGGCGGCCCATAATAATCTGCCGGTCAATCAGCCAGCTTTCCTCACCCGGCCCCCATCCCCATACGCGCATTTCGTAGCGGTCCAGCTGGGAGTCGATACCGGCAGTCAGGTAAGCCACACGGTCAGGAACGGGCGCTGAATAATGCTCTTTCCGCTCTGCCATCAGCTCGGCATCCGGACGTTCACCGATTTTCGCTTCCCATGTCTCACCGAGCGTGGTGTTCACGAAGGTTTTACGTTTTCCCGTATCCCCTTTCGTTTTCATCCAGTCTTTGACAATCTGCACCCAGGTGGTGAACGGGCTGTACGCCGTCCAGATGTGAAAGGTCACACTGTCAGGCGGCTCAATCTCTTCACCGGATGACGAAAACCAGAGAATGCCATCACGGGTCCAGATCCCGGTCTTTTCGCAGATATAACGGGCATCAGTGAAGTCCAGCTCCTGCTGACGGATGACGCAGGCATTATGCTCGCAGAGATAAAACACGCTGGCGGGATCATCCGGCGTCCATTTGAGGCCAAACGGCGTCTCTTTATCGCCAAATTTAAGGTACTGCTCCTCCCCGCAGTGCGGGCAGGCAACATGAAAACGCATAAAATGCGGGGATTCACTGGCAGCACGCTCAATCTGGCAGGTGCCTCTCACTTTGGGCGTGGAGCCACGAATGGACTTTGGCCAGACCGAGCCTTCAATACGCTTATCGCCCAGGAACGTCGGAGAGCCTTCCTGTTCAATATCATCATCAAAGGCAGCAAGTTCATCATAACCCGCCACATCCACCGACTTTTCACGGTAGTTTTTTGCCGCTTTACCGCCCAGGCACCAGAAGCCACGCCCATTGGTGAAACGCTTCATGGTGAGCGTGTTATCCCGGTGCTTTTTGCCATACCACGGAGCCAGCGCCAGCAGCGACGGAATATCGCGGATGGTCGGCTCAACGTGGGTTTTCATAAAGTTCTCGGCATCGCCATCCGTCGGCAACCAGATAAGGGTGTTACGCTGCTTATGCTCTATGAAGTAGGCATAAACACCCAGCAGCATTTTGGAATAACCGACACGGGCAGACTTCACCACATTCACCTCACGGATGTAGTCGCTGCCCATCGCATTCATGATGGCCCGCTGAAAGGGCAGTGTTTCCCAGCGCCCTTCCTGGTATGCGGATTCTTTCGGGAGATAGTAATTGGCATCCGCCCATTCAACGGCGGTCTGTGGCTCCGGCCTGAACAGGGCACGAAGCCCGGCGCGGACAAAATGCCGCAGCCTGTCAACCTGACTGTTCGATATATTCACTCAGCAACCCCGGTATCAGTTCATCCAGCGCGGCTGCTTTGTTCATGGCTTTGATGATATCCCGTTTCAGGAAATCAATATGCCGGTTATCCAGCTCAGGAAAACGTCGCTGCACCGACAGAGGAATACCGTCGAGAATACTGGATATTTCCCTTGCTATACGCGACAGCACGAAAGTACAGAATGCGGTTTCCACCACTTCAGCCGATTCTTTGGCATTTTTCAGTTCCTGCGCCGTCGCCTGAGCACGGGTCAGGCGATGGCGCTCAAATTCAAGTGTTCCGGGGTGAAGATCTGCCTCGCTGGCCAGCCGCAGTTCTTCAACCTCCCGGCGCAGCTTTTCGTTCTCAATTTCAGCATCCCTTTCGGCATACCATTTTATGACGGCGGCAGAATCATAAAGCACCTCATTACCCTTGCCACCGCCTCGCAGAACGGGCATTCCCTGCTCCTGCCAGTTCTGAATGGTACGGATACTCGCACCGAAAATATCAGCCAGCTGCTTTTTGTTGACTTCCATTGTTCATTCCACGGACAAAAACAGAGAAAGGAAACGACAGAGGCCAAAAAGCCCGTTTTCAGCATCTGTCGTTTCCTTTCTTTTCAGGGGGCGTTTTAAATAAAAACATTAAGTTACGGCGAAGAAGAACGGAAACGCCTTAAACCGGAAAATTTTCATAAATAGCGAAAACCCGCGCGCCTTCCGCCCCGTAGCCTGTCAGATCGCCGGAAAGGACCCGAGAAAATGAGAATGTTTATCACTTGCATTAATATCCGGTTTCTTCCACCCTCGCACAGGACTGGCGAGCATGAGGGGCAAACCCGCGAACCATAAACGCGGTAAAAACCCGGTGTGCATCGTTTTTGATTATTCCCGCACACTCGCGCAGAAAGAGTTCCCCGTCGGGCTACGGTCTCTGTTAAGACGGGAATACGGCGACGATACAGCGCATGATGTGTCAGGCTTGAATACCTTTATCCGTTAAAAGGGATATCAGTTAAGTTATCCCGTGTAGGGTATAAGCCATTATCAAAGCCACTCTGTAGGGAGTGGCTTTTGTAATGGCAATAAAAAGCCCCGCGAATACGAGGCTAAATCCTGGTATTTGTAATGACTGGCTCTTATCTCAACGCAGCCCCTTACCGCGCGCAAGATGCTCAATATCAAGCATCAGCAATGAGATGTTTAATCTGGATTCACTCCAGAAGTGATCACCACCCTGTCTACAGAGCCAGATGTGAAGGATGATAAGTAAAATTATCGCTATCATCGAAGGCATTGCGTCCTGATGTATTCCTGAAGCGTTCTCAGTGCTGTTTGGTCGCTGATGATTCCGTCCCGGATACCGAGAACGTTTCGTCCAGCAACTGGAGAGAGTTCGACGGTGGCATCATTGCCCATGCCGGAGGCGCTGGAGGTTTCGGCTGAGGATGGCACAGGGCATTTTCCTTTGACGAACACCCGACCACCATTATCAAGCTTGCGCCGAAGAGCATCATTTTCAGCTTTCGCATCAGCTAACTCCTTCGTGTATTTAGCATCGAGTGCATCAGCAGAACGCTGGCGCTGCTGCATGTCAGTAATGGTGGCGGTCGCCTGCTTCAGCTCACTGACTTTTTTATCTCGCTGTTCTTTATAGGCGATGGCGTTATCACGGTAATGATTGACCGCCCACGACAGGCAGACGATGATGCAGATAACCAGAGCATAAATAATCGCGGCGACTCTGCTCACTGATCTATCCCCCAACAGGCTAATGCGCTTTCCTGGTCACGACGAATAACTTGCCCATAGCAGTTATTTGAACGTATGCGGCAATCGCGCCCACCATCTTTTATCCACCAACGAATCGCCTCACATGCACCCTTACGATCACCGGCATTCAGCCGCTTATAAAACGTCGACGGGAAACACTTACCAGGGCCAATGTTATAGGGACAGAATGACGCGATACCGGCTTTCTGTGGCTCGGTCAGTGGAACTTTTATATTGCGCTCCACCCATGCCAGCGCCTTATCCCGCTCAATGGCGTTAACCTGGGCGCATTTTTCCTTCGACAGTTTCATTCCCGGAATAACAGGTTTACCGTCCACCATCGTTGCTCCCCGACAGATGGTCCATATGCCGGAGCCATCGCGGTATGCAGTGGTGTGATTCCCCTCTTTTTCATCCAGAAACTGATCGAGAATGTCAGGGGCAGGAGCACTGGCGGCAATCAGTGCCAGAACAGCAGCCGACAGGCTGTATCTGATTTTTACGTTCATGGATATTTATCAGGATTTATCGGCTTCAAATCCCCGGATATGTTAAATCTTACCTCACCAGTGATGGGCACTGGCGGGAGGAGGATGTCAATCTGATAAACACAGAGGTGACTATGGATTACACAAATCTACCAAAACAAACTTTTGCTGATTTAATCGCACTCAGGCAAGCAGTCGTAGCTCTAATCAACTTGTTGCCGGAGAAGGAAAAGGAATTAGTTAAAGCGCTTCTTAACAGAACTGCCGCCGATTTTTCATCATATCCACTGACAGATGACCTTGCGGACCTTCCTGAATTAATTGCAGCGTCCGCCATTAAGCTTACTGAAGAGATTTACCCTCCTCAAAAATCTTCACAAAATTCCTGCGAGTAACTTCAATGCAATAATCGTAAAACGCCGCAAACTGCTCATCGCGGCGTTTTTTTTCATCTTCAGAAGGGATCAGCACCGACAATTTTTTATTCAGATCAGCGACGCTGCCCTCCAGTTTTTCAATGGGCGATTCAATATCATCTTTTTCTGACCGCAATGCCGTCGGTGGCGTCTTCAGAGAACCAGTAATTCTTCCCGGTAGCTTTCCTTTGTAGGTTATCCATACATTCTGCGCCTCTAAAATTACGGGGCGCTTTTCCGGCGACTGCTCATCCCCTTCACATAACCCGGCAGCAACATCCAGGAAGACCTGTCTGATGCTCATTCTGGCTGCTGCCTCATAAAACTCCAGCGCGGCACCTTCAACACGGTCCAGCGAGATGTCCAGGTCAAAAATTTCACCGTCAAAGCGTTTTTTGTCCCGTAACGCTAAAGTTACCGTAACTTTATTCTCAAAATTGCGGATCCCTTTCACAATCAGTTCATAGTTTTGAGTCATTGAATTACTCTCCCCGTGCAGCCTTACGCTTGTCTTCTCTGATTTTGAAGTACAGATTTGTCAGATAAGTCAGGAAGCCCAGAACCAGACTCCCCAGTACACCAATCGCAGCCCACTGTGACGGACTGACCTGATCAAGCCACTGTAAAAACCAGTAGCCAGCACTGCCTGCGGAGGTGCCATAGGCGACACCCGTTGTTAACTTATCCATGGATTTCATAACCCCACCTCGCAGATGCGGGTGCTGTGTAATGGAAATAAAAAGGCCACCTGACGTGGCCACCAGATTATTTCCCCACCAGCTCGTTTATCTCTTTCACTGTCTGGTTAAACCGCTCTGACTCAAGCTCAACACCTAAGGCCCGACGCCCCAGCGCCATTGCTGCTTTTATTGTGGAACCGGATCCCATAAAAAAATCAGCAACCAGATCACCAGGTCGACTACTGGCATTGATTATTTGCCTGAGCATATCCGCCGGTTTCTCACACGGATGTTTCCCCGGGTAGAACTGAACGGGTTTATGCATCCAGACATCGGTATAAGGCACGGAGACTGATACGGAGAAATAGCGCCGGAGAGA
>ENA-OWZK01000397-OWZK01000397.1-human-gut-metagenome-genome-assembly--contig:-NODE-397-length-13059-cov-7.52761_pt1 | contig 13059 bp, 14 predicted proteins | sample MGYA00249764_ERZ652114 | MGnify/ENA primary metagenome ERZ652114 (study PRJEB26925, sample SAMN05827163) | human gut metagenome | biome: ENVO:2100002; feature: ENVO:00000062; material: ENVO:00002003... | reverse complement strand
CGTCGGCAGCGTCAGATGTGTATAAGAGACAGACGTATACTCCAATCGAATATACTGCTCGTATTGCTGGCATCTTGGCTGGTTTACCGTTAGACCGCTCCGCTACTTATTACAAATTAACCGAAGTTGAAAGCGTTAAAGTATACGAGGACTTAACAGACCGTATCGACAAAGGCGAACTCCACTTGTTCGATGAAGAAGACGGCGAAGGTGTTAAAATTGCTCGTGCTTGCAACTCCTTGCAAACGTTCACAACTGACAAAGGTCAAGAATTCCGTAAAATCAAAATTATTGAAGGTGTTGACATGGTAACAGACGACATTCGCGATACCTTCAAAAAATTCTATGTTGGTAAATATATCAATGACTACGACCATAAAATGCTATTTGTAGCAGCAATCATGGTTTACTTCAATCAATTAGCCGGTAACGTGCTTGACGCTCGAGCTAAAAACAATGTAGATATTGACGAACAATTTCAAAAGAACTACGCCATCATCAAAGGCGAAGATATTTCTAAAATGTCTGTTATGGACATTCGCGAATATAACACAGGTTCCGAAGTTGGTTTAGCTGGTACAGTTAAATTCGTTGATGCTATGGAAGACCTTAAAATTAGTTTCACAATGTAATAGGAGGAAAATATAAATGGCAAGAGCAAGCGAAGATGTAAAATATCGTGGTCGCCGTCGTTGGAACGGCTCTCACGGCAAAGTATGGTTTGACGGTGAGTTGGTATTCGAAATTGAAAGTTTCGAATGTACAATCGAAGCACAACGTGAAGACGTTATCATCGGCAATTCCGTCGATAGTAAAATTACCTCCCTTAAAGGTGAAGGCACTGCCAAAATTAAAAACGTTATCAATCGAAACTTCCGTAAGTTGCATGAAGCATGGAGCGCCGGTCATGACCCTCGTTCCGTGATTACAGGCTTATTGGACGACCCTGACGCAGTGGACGGCCAAAAGGAACGTATCTCTATTGATAATGTATGGTTCAATAAATTAACTCCTTTACACTTTGAAAAAGGTAAAGTTGTTGAAACGGATATTCCATTCGGCTTTACACCAGAAGATCTTCAATATATTGAATCTATTGATTAATTGAAAGGAACATAACAATGTCTGTATCTATTAACGAATTAATTGCTAAACGTGAAGAAATTAAGGCTCGTAAAAGTCAAAAACTAACAATCGAAACATCCTTGGGTGAAGTCGTGGCTAAGAAGCCTACGACTTTACTTATGACAGAAGCATTGGGTTTAGACGGCGATAACGATGAATATATCGTTTATAACTGTATCGTTGAACCTAACTTGAAAGACAAGGACTTGCAAAAAGCATACGATTGCGCCGAACCTATGGACATTGTAGGTAAGTTATTCGAATTCGGCGAAATTAAAGCTATTAGCACAGTTTTGATTGAGTCTGTAGGCGTGGGCAAAAAATTGGATCACGCTATTTTCGATGAAGTAAAAAAGTAATAGAAGAAGACTGGGAGGCGGCTACGGCCGCCTACTTAGTTTTAAAGGGCCATACGTTTGACTACTTCTTTAGTCTCAGCATGACCGAGAAGGTTATGTGTAATATAGCTATGGAGAAGGAAAGGAAAGAACGTGTGGAGGTCGCTAAATTAGCAATAAAGGAGGTGCTCGGTGGCTAATAAAGAAAGGCTAGGCGTTGAACTCTACCTTGACGACAAAGGGTTCTCAAAAGGAATACAAAGCGCCCAACAATCGACGCAAAAGCTTGCGCAATCGACAACAGCACTCGCACCTGCGGTATCTTCTGCAGAAAAGAGTATGAGTGCAGCTACTAGTGCGGTACAAGGTATAGCGAAAGCCACAAAGGCTGCTGAGAGTGAACTATCCAAGCTAAAGCGTACCGGTAGTAATATCAAAGTTAAGATCGACGCAAAAGATGATGCTACTTCTAAAGTCCAAAAGATTAAAAGTGAACTCAATACCTTTAAAGGCAAAGTATACACAGCTACAGTTAACGTTAAGCAAAATATGGCCGGTGCTATGTCTAGTGCTGGTAATAAACTTAGTGGTGCTATGCTTGGAACTACAATGCAAATGGCCGGCATGGCTGGCATCGGGTTTGGTGTATTTGATGCCGTAAAAGGCTATGCGGACTTTGAAGAAGAAATGTCAGCAGTTAAAGCGATTTCAGGTGCTACGGCGGACGAGTTCCAAAAGTTGAATGAAAAAGCAATTCAAATGGGTGCGGATACTAAATTCAGTGCCTTAGAATCTGCGCAAGCATTCAAATATATGGGCATGGCTGGTTGGAAAACCAATGAAATGATAGGCGGTATCGCTGGTATCATGAACTTGGCAGCCGCATCAGGCGAAGACTTGGCTATGACTTCCGATATTGTAACTGACAGCTTATCTGCATTCGGTTTACAAGCTAAAGACTCTGCTATGTTCGCCGATGTGTTAGCGGCAGCAGCCACTAACTCAAATACCAACGTCGCTTTAATGGGTCAAACGTTCAAATATGCTGCACCAGTAGCCGGTGCATTAGGGTTTAGCGTACAAGATACTGCACTTGCTGTAGGTCTTATGGCTAACCAGGGCATCAAGGGTTCAGAAGCTGGTACTGCATTAAGAGCGATGATGACTCGTTTAGTCAAACCGACCAAAGAGTCCGGCGAAGCTATGGACATTTTAGGCTTAAATATCTTAGATGCGAATGGCAAGATGAAACCATTTAGGGATATTATCGCTGATATTCGCGAAGGCATGAAAAAACTATCTCCGGATAGTAAAGCGGCCGTCGCTGGTATGCTTGCTGGTCAAGAAGCTATGTCAGGCTTGCTCGCATTGGTTAATTCGCCTTATGAAGACTTTGATAAGTTAGCAGGTGCAATCGACAATTCTAGCGGTGCAGCCGAACGAATGGCGAAAATTCGCATGGACAATCTAAAAGGTGATCTAGAACAATTATCCGGTGATTGGGATTCGTTCACTACAAAATTAATGGGCGGTAGCATTGGCGGTTTTAGAGATATTGTACAAGGTATCGACAACTGGTTCGTAGGCTTAACTGAAAACTTTGAAACTAACGGTATTACCATTCGAAGCGTACTTGACGGAATAACTTCCGCTATCAAAGAGTTAGTAGGCCAAACGCTTAAAATGGAAGGTCTACCCTCTATTCTATCAGCAGCAGCATTAGCAGTTGGTGGTATTGGCGCATTTAAAATCGGTAAGGGTGCGTATGGTTTATTTAAAGGTTTAAAAGGCGGTGGTGGAACTGGTACTGGTGCAGATAGCACAGTAGGTGATATGACCGTTCAAGCCTTAAATGTAACTGTAAATGCAAGCAATATGACTGGAATGGGGCAAGGTGGTCCTATAGTCGAAGGCGGTGGCAAAGGCGTTAAACCTAAAAGCGGTGGCCGTTTTGGTAAGTTAAAAAGCGGTGCAAGTAAATTAGGTAACGGCTTAACAAAAGTTGGTGGTAAAATTGCTGTTCCGTTGGCATTAGCTATGGGGGCTTATGATATTGCTACAAGCGATGATAAAGCTCGTGCTGGTGTTGGTTTAGGTGGTAGCCTTGCCGGTGGTTTAGCTGGAGCGAAATTAGGTGCTATGGGTGGTGCTGCCTTAGGTTCTATTGCTCCTGGTGTAGGAACTGCCGTTGGTGGTGCTATTGGCGGTCTTGTAGGCGGTATTGGTGGTGCTATATTCGGTGAGGAAGTAGCACAGCAAATTTACGACGGCATTACAAGTAACCTTGAAGGCTTGACTGACTGGTTTAGCCAAAAGTGGAATGACATTGTAGCGACATGTGCTCCGGTGATTAACACTATAGCCGGAATATTTGGTTTTGCTTGGGACGGCATAGTTGCTATCTTTGGTCCAGCTGTTGATTGGTTTATTAGCAATGTATGGGATCCTATTTCTAATGCTGCAAGTAGCATGTGGGAAGCTATTAAGGGGTTCTTTAGTGAAGCCTGGGAAACCATTAAAGGTGTATGGGCGGGCGTTGCTAACTGGTTCGATGCAAATGTGTGGAGCCCTATTAAAAGTGCGGCAAGCGGTGTATTTAGTGCTATCGGTAGTGCTTTAAGTGCAGTTCAAGCACGAGGAGCGCAAGCGACAAGAATTCCAGGTCATGCAACTGGTACGAGTCATTTCGGTGGCGGTTGGACTGAAATAAACGAACGTGGCGGTGAAATTGTAGATTTACCGAACGGTAGTCGAATTTATCCACATGCAACAACTGAAAAGATGATTGCGGATAGTTTAAGCGGTAACAACTCTGTTAACCAATACTCTATCAGTGGAAATACATTCGTCGTTCGTGAAGAAGCAGATATTGACCGCATAGCGCATTCGTTATTCTCTATGCTTGAAAGTGCGGAAGTAAATTATGGAGGTGTATAATGGCAAAATTAATCAGCGGTATTGGTAGAGCGTTATCGCTTTTATCTGTGATATTAGGTAAGAGCGGAAATAACTATCCTACAGTGATACTCTCACAAGGCGATGAACGATTAGTCTTGCCAGTAACTCCAACAAAGTATGAAGTAGGTAATGAACAGGACAATAAAAGCGTTAATATTACCCAAATCGGTGAAGCGTTATTATTTGGTAACCCTAAATTAATTACTTTGTCTTTTGAAAGTTTTCTTCCAGCTAAGGACTATCCATTTATCGTAGGGGATAAACGCAAGCCGGCTGAAATTGTTGCTTTAATTAACAAGTGGAAAGAGTCAAAGAAACCGGTGAGGGTCATTGTTAGTGATGGCCCTATTAATTTAATGATGGCTATTATGGCGTTCCCATGGAAGAAACAAGAAAACACCGGCGATTTATATTACACGCTTAGTCTTAAAGCGTACAAAGACTTAAATACATCCATGACGGCGGACGATGCAAAGGCTGTTGATGATGTAACAGGGCTTAAAGATAGACCTACAATCAACAATAAGCCTAGCACGGCAACGCTACATAATAAGGGTGCAGATATTTTAGATGCTGCTAAAAAAGCATACGGCAACTACAAACATTATGAACGAATTATTCAATCTAACGACTTAAAGAACTTAGCAATTAATAATTTAAGTCAGTTAAGAAAGTTGAAGGTTAAGTGATGATTATTAAACACATCGGAACTAAAACAGTTAAAGATGAAAAGACTGGCAAAGATAAGCAAGTTCCAGTCGAAAACGATATATCACACTTGGTTAATAATGCGACATGGAGCGGTTCTCGTATCCAGGCAGCAAGAAAACTTGAATTTGTGTATACGCAAGAGCCTCGCGACCCTAACTGGCCTGTATATGCACTTGGTATTGGAGAAACTGTAAAAGCGTACTCTGAAGATAACGAACTGCAGTTTGTTGGTAATATCTATTGCACCGAACGTAAAACCTCCGCATCAACCATTACGGTAACGTGTTATGACAATATGTTTATTCTCAGTAAATCAAAAACTACCCGGAAGTTTACCAACATGACGGCTGAAGATATAACTAAAGCAGTCTGCAAAGAAATGGGTATTAAGGTAGGTAAGCTCGCTGAAACCGGTGAAAAAATAACTTTTATCGCTAATAACAAGTCAGGATATCAAATCATACTTATGGCTTATACGGAAGCAGCCAAAAAGACCAACAAAAAATATCAAGCTATGATGGAGGGCGATGAACTCGACGTCATAGAAAAAGGGTCAGTTATCGAAGGACTTGTAATCGACCAATATCGTAATATTACAGACTCATCCTATAAGGAAAGCATCGAAAACATGATTAATAAAGTCATGATTGTTGATGATAAGGGTAACTTAATTCGATATGAAAGCAAGGACGACCAAATCCAAAAATATTCTATGATACAAGCTGTATACAAGGAAAGCAAAAACAAAAACACGCAAGAGGAAGTTAAGGACATATTCAAAGGCCCTGAACGCACCGGTGTTATTGACTGCTTAGGCGATTATGATGCCTTGTCCTCGTATTCAGTTGAAATTAAAGATGTGATTACACAGTTAAGCGGTCAGTTTTGGATAAAGAGCGATACTCATAAATTCGAAAACGGACAGCATACTATGAAGCTCGAAATTGAGTTTGAAAACTTAATGACGAAAGAAAAGGTAGATCATTCCTTAGAAGCGAAGGAAAAGAAACGCTTAGAACGTGAAGCTAAAAAGAAAAACAAAACTCCTAAGGGTAAAGGTCGAAGGTCTACTAGAAAGTCAACCAAAAGAAAGGTAGAAATACATTATGCCTAAAGATATTCCGAGTGCTGCACATTCTATGGCTAAAATGGTTAATACTATTCATGGTATAGCCAAAGATGAACAGCCAATGGGCATGCGAATTGGACTTGTTACATCACCATTCCCTAACCTTGTTATTCGTGTAGATAATATCGACATTACAAATGAACAGATATATCTTAATGACTACTGGAAGCCGGACCACTATAGGGAAGCAAAAGGGCACATTATAAGTGAAACGCAACCTCGCTCTGGTGGTGGCGGTATGGCCTTATTCGAAAGTCATACACATGAAATTCATAACGATTATACCGATACGATTATCATGACTGATACATTACGAGTAGGAGATGAGGTAACAATATTCCCAGTATATGCACAAGGCGAGCAGTTGTATTATGTAGACCAAAAGGTGGTGAAATTATGAGTGTAGAATATCCATTTGCTGGTTCAACAAATATTAATGCTTATCAAAGCGAAGACTTGCCGTTATTTGTTGAGTACGATTGGGACTTTGATAACAACTCATTTAAATTCACCGCTAATGGTAATCGAATAAAAGTAACTGGTGACGATGCCTTAAAAGTTTGGGTGTACAAAGCCTTAATGACGGAACGCAATCAATATTTGGCATATTCTACTCGTTATGGAATTCAATTAAAGCCTTTTATAGGAAAGGTTATGAGTGTTAATGAACGATATAGCGAACTTAGACGAGTTATCGTTGAATGTCTTATGGTTAACCCTTATATCAAGTCTATTGATAGTATTACATTCGACGAAAACGGCGATAAGGTAGAATGTTTCGTTGAATTAACCACAGTATATGGAGGGCTTAATATTAATGTTTAACATCCCTACTAGTGATGAAATTTTAAAAGATTTACAAGATCAATGTACATCGCCCTATAGTAAATTCGAAGGTACGTTTGAATACGATGTGTTTTCATCTAACGCTATTGAGTTTATGAAAACATATGTTGAATTAGGCGAGTTGTACAAGGTAGCGTTTGGCGATACAGCTTATGGTGATTTCTTAACCATGCGAGCTGCCGAAAGTGGTGTAATCAGAAAAGAGGCTACTAAGGCGACCGGTTACGTTACAGTTAAAGGTAACGGTACGCTACCAAAGGGCAGTCAATTCGCCACTCAAACTGGTGTTTTATTTGAAACACTTGAAACAGTACAAGTTAATAACTCAACAAATGTTAAAGTGCAAGCCCTTGAAGGTGGTATTGGTGGTAATGTTACAGCCCAATCAGTAACAGTTATTCCAATGTCAATTCCTGGTATTATGAGCGTTAATAATGCAGAACTTATAGGTGATGGTTTTAACGCAGAAAGTGACGACGAATTAAGAACTCGTTACCTAAATCATGTTCGAACTCCTGGCACTAGCGGAAACGCAACTCACTATTATGAGTGGGCGATGTCGGTTGGTGGTGTTGGTGGGGCTAAAGTGCTCCCAGTATGGAATGGCGCTGGTACTGTTAAAGTAATTATTGTGAATAGTGAGTTTAGTCCTGCTTCACAAGAAATCATAAACAAGGCAACTAGTTATATCGAAACTGTTCGCCCTATGGGTGCGGTGGTAACAGTAACAACTGTTACGCCTAAAACAATCAATATCGCAGTTAGACCGGAAGGTAATTTCAATCAATCGGTATTTACTGAATTAGTTAAAGCATATCTAATCGATATTGAGCGACAAAATATTAAGAATACAACTTTATTAAAAGTTGCGTACTCTAAAATCGGCAGCCTTGTTTTAGATGCCGGAGCGACTGATTATACAAATTTAACGATTAATGGTGCTACTAAATCGATTGAATTAGCTGTTGATGATTTAGCGATTTTGGGCGAGGTGAGTGTCCTATGATTTTCAACCTTTTAAGGACTTATAAAGTCGATGTACTAAGATACTTGCCTAAGTACCTATCAAGGGATAAAACCTTTAAAGGAACGCAAGACTCGTTAAGCGAGGAACACGAAAAGCAACGCTTATTGATTATCGACATATGCAAGCAGTTGTTTGTTGAAACGGCAACTTGGGGTCTTGATGATTGGGAACGAGTATATGGACTTGAAAACAATCGCAACTTATCTATTGATGATAGGCGGGCCTATTTATTAATCAAAATTCAAGGATCGCAAACAATCACAGAAAACAAGTTGCAAGAGTTTATTAACCTTGTATATCCTCCTGGTAGTGCGGTAGTTAAAGAGAATACCGGACCTAATAGATTTAGTGTCCTTCTTGATACGGCTGACGCCTTAGACGAGATACGAAATGTAATCGAAGTATATAAGCCGGCACATTTGACATATGCTATAGCACATGAATTTAACGCTAGAGGACAAATTATTGCTGTTGGTGCGGTAACTAATACCGAACGTATTTACATCACGCAAGAAAAGTCTGATAAATCAATTACAGCACGAGGAATTTATGCTTGTCCTGTTGGTGCAGTCGCTATTCGAAGCAATATTAATTTACACTATTAAGGAGTTGAACTATGAGTAATTACAACAAAATTATTCCGACCTTAGCCGGTAGCAACTTATTGGTTGAGGCGATTAAATCTAAAAAGCCGCTTATCTTTACTCGCATTGCGTTGGGTGATGGTACGTTAACCGAAAGTGAAAGTATTGAAAATTTAACAGCATTAAAGCACCCTATGGCACAGAATACGGTACAAGCAATTAACAGTCGAGGAAATGGTGAAATCGACGTTGTAGCGACCATTTCTAATGCAAGTGTTACAAGCGGTTTTTATGCTCGCGAATTAGGGGTGTTTGCTAAAGTTGGTGATACTGGTACCGAAAAGCTATTCGCTTATACGAACGCTGGAGCACAAGCAAGCTATACTCCAGCAGGTACCTCTTTAGATGAAAAGTTGATTACTGTAACTTTTTATATTGGTAATGATGTTAATGTAAAAATTAACCTTAACAGCCAGCTATACATCACGCAAGCTGCATTAGATGCGCATAATTCGGCTACAAATGCGCATCAAGACGCATTTAATAAAAAGTTAGACGTTACCTCAAACCAATATGCAAAAGCAATCGCTAAACATAATCAAGGCTTGCAAGTAATAAAAGGCGATAACTCACAAGAAGTTATTAACTTCATTACTTCTAACTATAGCGATAACGATATTAATAAAGTGCTTAACTTGAGTACACTTAAAAGCATGTTAGGACAAGGTGCTATCGTGGCATCTAAGCTCGATGCTAATGCGGGCTTCGTTAAATTTGCTAATGGTTTCACTATCCAGTGGGGAGCATTTACTAACGTACCAATAGGGGGTACAATTTCATTCCCTGTTTCATTTGACAGAGAGTGTTACGTAGTAGTTGGTAATGACATGAATGGTAACAATGTTGATAACCAGGTCCATTCGTTTAGAGAGCATACTAGAACAGGGGTTAAAGTATATTCTCAGGCGGCGAAAGATGGAGTAAATAAAACTACGGCTTGGGGCAGATTTATCACGGTAGGTAATTAAATAATCCCTAGAGCAAACCAGTAATAGGATGCAGCATATCTATCACTCGCCACAAATACAGCTTTTGTATTGTTGCTTTCGCTTACAGAGTTTGCAAAATATCTAGGTGTATCAGAACCACTCCAATACGCATCGATCGCATTTGCCATGAATAATCTTGTGAATCTAATAGGGAATGTTACTTCCGTTTTTGTGACATTATCTTGTCCGCCAGTTCCCCACTGGAGATAGTTTAATAAGCGCCTATAGAACGACGGCGCGGGGTAGGTACTTAGCTGATTCCAACGCACAGCCAGGTAAAGTTACCGGCGTTGCCTCGATTAGCTAAAAAACGGATAGATGTTCTGTTGCTATTTGAGAAACCACTGTTCCAAGACACATAGAACTCATCGCCTCTTGTATTTGTACTTGCGGAGTCGTCGGTACATAATGCGACTAACACATTACACCTGATAGGCAATGTTACATCACAATATGTATTTTGATTTAAGAACCAAGTTAGCCCCCACTGGGGAGTTATTTTAATAATTCTATCGTTTTACGTAATTCACGAATGGTTTTGTGTGTATACACCCTGGTAGTGATATCGCCTTGTTTGTGGCCTAGTAAGGAGCGTAACGTGTTAGGTGGCGCAACCGCATCAAGTAAACTGGCGAATGTGTGCCTGGTATCGTGGATAGTGTGCTTGCAATTAAGATGCTTCATAATATCCTGGAAATGCTTACGGAATGATGTGTAGCTGATAGTGAATAGGTAATCGCTAGTATGTAGTTGCTCTATTATAGGCATGATGCGGTGATGAATGGGAATAATACGACCTTCACCGGCTTTTGTTTTAGCGTGTCTCACAATAAGGTATGATGATCGTCTATTGATATCTTGCCTGCGTAAATTAAGTAGCTCACCGATACGTAATCCGGTGTAGAGCAGTATTAGAATCATATGGGAATAAGAAGTGTCTATTGCCCATAATTTGTTGATTTGTTGGCGAGTGAATACTCTCCTTTTAATCGTAGGTATGTTGGGTCCTAGATTTAGATGCTGGGCGTAATTAGTGATAGGGTAATCTTTAATGATTGCGTAATTAAATAATTGATTAAGTAACGTGCGGACTTTCTTACAAGATGAGTAGGAAAGTCCTTTTACGTGCATGGAATTAATCACGTTCTGAAGGTGCTGAAAATGAATATCCGTGATAGGCATATCCGATATGTTGGATATGTGTTTAAAAGCAATGTGATAAGACTTAACAGCGCTATCAGAAATAGACTGAGAGTGAATAGGCAGCCACTCGTTAAATAGTTGCCTTAATGTAATGGTATTGCGTTGTCTACGGTTTAATATAATGGCGTAACGGCGCATAATTTCACCTCCGAAAGGATACTACTATGAATCAATATGTATTTGTGTTAAATGAAATGGGCGAACGAATTACGTCCTATGTTGATAATACAGTAACGCAAGAGCAGTTGTTAGCAACTGCGAAACAAGAATGGCCAGATGCAGCGGAGTATATATACTCTGCAGATGGTGATAGTATGCTAGATGAATTTATGAAAGGTAAATTCTATGTAGACGGCAAGTTTGTTGTACCGCAACCAAAGGAACCTACTAAGGCCGAAAAAATCGCGGAAATTAGAAACTATTACAACGATCGCTTTGAAACATTAGAGCAAACGTTGTTAAGAAGACGATTGATTAACGGCGACATTACCGACTTGCAAGAACAATTCAAAAAGCTCAATCAAGAAATGGTGTTAAAAATTAAGGCGGTGAAATAATGGAAGCATTCGAAATTAAAAGTGATATTCCTGTTATGAAATTTTGTGAATTTTGCTATGCGACATTAAACGAAGATGGAACATGCCCAACAGAGGGCTGTATCCATAATGATTTAATGGACGAGGTAATCGAAGATGAAACTTCCGGTACTACACAACCTTAATGCAATTAAAGGTGAAGCAATTTCTATTAATATCGGCTATAACAACCTTGTTGATGAGGGCAGCTTGTTTGCATGTGTTCGTAAATATGCTGATAGTGAAGAATATAAGGCGAAATTTAGTATCGATGTATCTACCGATAATTTAGAGGATGATGAGCTTTGTAAAATCACTCTATCCTTAGATACTGGAACTCTAGATGTAGGTAAATACCAATGGGATTTATTCTTATGGAGTGGAGACCACCCTATTAAATGTCTAGTTAAAGGGCAACTTAATATAATTCAAGGTATTAGTAATAGGGGGAAATAATGAACGATGTAAACATTCACATTAATGAAGATAAAGAACGAATTAAAGTTAAAGACAATCTTCAAATAGTTAAACTGCAAGGACCAAAAGGCGACCCTGGACTACAAGGGCCTCCTGGTCCTCCAGGGCCACCTGGGGAGCCTGGTCGAAATGGTATCGACGGAATAAATGGCGAACAAGGGATACAAGGCATTCAAGGACCGCCCGGTAAAGATGGAAAGTCATTTACTTATGATATGTTCACACAGGAGCAATTAATAGCTTTAAAAGGACCAAAGGGTGACCCAGGACCGCCGGGCCCTCCTGGTACTGGTGCTAATGTAGATTTATCAGCTTATACCACAAAACAAGATGCCGACAATCTTTACTTAAAAAAAGTAGATATAAGAAACTACCTTACTATGCTAGGAGACCCTAAATATGCATTAAAGACGGAGTTAAACGATTATTTATCTAAAACAGATGCGACAAATAATTACGCTCAAAAGGGTTGGGCTACTCAAACATTCGCCTATAAGAATGATTTAGGTACTTTTATTAAGAAGAATGAGATTGCTCAATATGCGTTAACGCCTGGCGATGCTAGTACTCGTTACGTTAATAAACTAGAGGGGCAGTCCTTCGCTCAAAAATCTGAATTAAGTGATTATGTTAAGAAAACGGAAATTAATCAGTACACATCAAGTACACAAGGGCCACCAGGCCCTAAAGGGGAACCTTTTAAGTATTCCGACTTCACGCAAGAACAACTTAATGCACTTAAAGGGCCAAAGGGTGATAAAGGCGAACCTTTCAAATATTCTGATTTTACTGCGGAACAATTACTGGCTTTAAAAGGACCTAAAGGAGACCCTGGAAGCGGTGGTGGACAAGCGACTTCGCAACCAATCGAAATATATGAAGTTGCATGGGGAACAGCAATAGCAGGTGAGCGAGGTGCGGACAGAGGATATTTAGCATTCGACCCCTTAACTGGATGGGGTTACTTGCATTTTGATTTTAAATTAACCACCCCTTCCGGTAATGGCAATGTGGTCGCTGTCTCTTATACACATCTG
>ENA-OWZK01000394-OWZK01000394.1-human-gut-metagenome-genome-assembly--contig:-NODE-394-length-13102-cov-9.09366_pt1 | contig 13102 bp, 10 predicted proteins | sample MGYA00249764_ERZ652114 | MGnify/ENA primary metagenome ERZ652114 (study PRJEB26925, sample SAMN05827163) | human gut metagenome | biome: ENVO:2100002; feature: ENVO:00000062; material: ENVO:00002003... | reverse complement strand
CAAGATAAACATACAAGAAGAGAAAAATAAAAAACGTGTATGAAAAGGAGAATGGTTATGGGGAAGTATTCGGATGACGCAAAGAAGCTTCTGGAATATGTCGGCGGAAAACAGAATATCTCGGCAGTCACACACTGTATGACCAGGATGCGTTTTGTTCTGGCCGATCCTGAGAAAGCCGATGTGGCGAAGATCGAAGCGCTGAAGAGTGTAAAGGGGACGTTTACACAGGCGGGACAGTTCCAGGTGATTATTGGTAATGATGTCTCGGTGTTTTACAATGAGTTTACTTCCGTATCCGGGATTGAGGGAGTTTCAAAGGAGGAAGTGAAGCAGGAAGCGAAAGGGAACATGAATCCGGTTCAGAAGGCGGTAGCTAATATCGCAGAGATATTCGCACCTCTGATTCCGGCCATCATCGTCGGCGGTCTGATTTTGGGATTCCGGAACATCATCGGTGAGATTCAGTTTATGAACGGCGGGACAGAGACACTGATCGAGGTGTCCCAGTTCTGGGCAGGAGTACACAGCTTCCTGTGGCTGATCGGTGAGGCAATATTCCATTTCCTGCCGGTAGGCATCACGTGGTCGGTGACGAAGAAGATGGGCACGACTCAGATTCTGGGTATCGTACTCGGTCTGACATTGGTGTCCCCGCAGCTGTTAAACGCCTATGCCATGGCTCCCGGCGTGGAAGTTCCGGTATGGAATTTTGGATTCTTCACCATGCAGATGGTCGGCTATCAGGCACAGGTAATTCCGGCGATTCTGGCTGGCTTCGTGTTGGTTTATTTAGAGAAGTTCTTTAAGAAGATTACGCCTCAGGCGATTTCCATGATCGTGGTGCCGTTCTTATCACTGGTGCTGGCCGTGATCGCGGCTCACGCGGTTCTGGGTCCTGTGGGCTGGGCCGTGGGTTCCTGGGTCTCAAAGGTGGTTTACGCAGGGCTTACCTCAAGCTTCCGCTGGTTATTCGCTACCGTATTCGGTTTTATCTACGCACCGCTCGTAATCACCGGTCTTCACCATATGACCAATGCCATCGATTTGCAGCTGATGGCGGAGTTTGGAGGCACCATGCTGTGGCCGATGATTGCTTTATCCAACATTGCACAGGGATCCGCAGTACTCGGCATGATCTATTTACAGAAGCATAACGAAGAGGCGAAGCAGATATCCATTCCGGCATGTATTTCCTGTTATCTGGGTGTCACGGAGCCGGCGATCTTCGGCGTCAATTTAAAGAGGGGATTTCCATTTATCTCCGCCATGATCGGTTCTGCGATTGCGGCCACCGTATCCGTGGGAAGCAACGTTATGGCGAATTCCATCGGCGTAGGCGGAATTCCCGGAATCCTGTCCATTCAGCCGCAGTATATGGGAAGATTTGCTGTCTGTATGCTGATTACCATGGTGGTTCCATTTATGCTGACGGTAGTAGTCGGTAAGAAAAAAGACGTACGGTAAGTAATTGGAGGAGAATATGAATGACTTCAGGAAATCGTGTGTATATCAGATCTATCCAAAGTCCTTCCGGGACACGACTGGTAATGGTGTCGGTGACTTAAACGGAGTCACGGAGAAGCTGGACTACTTAAAGAAACTGGGAGTCGATTATCTGTGGCTTACGCCCTTCTTCGTCTCGCCGCAGAATGACAATGGATACGATATTGCGGACTATTACCACATTGACCCGCTGTTCGGCACCATGGAAGACCTGGACCGCCTCATTAAAGAGGCGGCTGACCGGGGCATGGGACTGATGTTTGACATGGTGTTCAACCATACCTCGACCCGGCACGAGTGGTTTGCCCGGGCGCTTAAGGGAGAGAAGGAGTACCAGGACTACTATATTTTCCGGAAAGGAAAAAAGGGGGTTCCCCCCACCAACTGGCAGTCCAAGTTCGGCGGCAGCGCCTGGGAGTATGTGGAGGAGCTGGGGCAGTATTACCTTCATCTGTTTGACCGGACGCAGGCGGACTTAAACTGGGAGAATCCGAAGGTGCGGGAAGAGATCCGCAAGGTTCTTCTCTACTGGAAGAAGAAGGGAATCCGTGGTTTTCGTTTCGATGTCATCAATCTGATCTCCAAGCCCGCGTACTTTGAGGATGACGACGAGGGAGACGGCCGCAGATTCTATACAGACGGCCCCCGGGTGCATGAGTATTTAAAAGAGATGGTGAAGGAGACCGGCCTGTACGAGGACGATATCATCACTGTGGGGGAGATGTCCTCCACCACAATCCATCACTGTATCCAGTATACCAACCCACAGGAACAGCAGCTGAAGATGTGCTTTAATTTCCACCATCTGAAGGTAGACTATAAAAATGGGGACAAATGGTCTCTGATGCCCTATGATTTCATGGGCCTGAAAAAGATTTTTCACACCTGGCAGACCGGTATGGCCGAGGGCAGCGGATGGAACGCCGTGTTCTGGTGCAACCACGATCAGCCGAGGGCGGTATCACGGTTTGGGGACGAAGCGAGATACCGGAAGCAGTCGGCCAAGATGCTGGCGACGGCCATCCACGGCATGAGAGGAACGCCCTATATCTACCAGGGGGAGGAACTGGGCATGACTAACGCCGGTTTTACCTCCACCGATCAGTACCGTGATGTGGAAAGCCTGCATTATTTCGATATTCTGAAGGAAAGCGGAATGGAGGAAGCCCGGATTTACGAGGTGCTGCGCCAGAGGTCCCGCGACAACAGCCGGACTCCCATGCAGTGGAGCGATCAGGAGTATGCCGGCTTTACAAACGGCGTGCCCTGGATCGAAGTCAACCGGAACTATAAAGAAATCAATGCGGAAGAATGCCTGGAAGACAGCGATTCCATTTTTTACTACTATCAGAAGCTGGTCGGCTTGAGGAAAGAGTACGACGTCATCAGCGAGGGCGGGTACGAACCGGTACTGGAGGATCATGAGGCAGTATTTGCCTACAAAAGGACGTACGGCGGTGATACGCTGCTGGTCCTGACTAATTTTACCGACAGAAGCCAGACCATAGCGGCGGCAGATTTAAAGCTTCCGGATGAGGATCTGACGAAATACAGAACGCTGATTGCCAACGATGGGGCAGAGAGGGAGAGTAAGAAGATCCGGCTTTCTCCATATGGAGCCATTATGCTGATCAGAGAGTGATACGGAACGCTTTTAGGAAGATAAATGGACCATATAAAAAACAGCAGGGCAGCACCGAAGGAACTGATAATCCCTTTTTACAAAACGGAATTATCAGTTCCTTCGGTGCTGCCCTGCTGTTTTTTATTTTGCCTAAATACCCAAGGTATGATCGAGCAGTATTTTCACCCCCATAATCACCAGGATCAGCCCGCCTGCAAACTCGGCTTTAGACTTATATCTGGTGCCGAAGACATTGCCGACCTTGACACCGATGATGGAGAGGACAAAGGTGGTGGAACCGATGAAGGAGACGGCCGGAACGATGCGTACCTGCAGGAAGGCGAAGGTGACGCCGACGGCCAGTGCATCGATGCTGGTGGCGATGGCAAGCAGAATCATATTGCCCGGCGCCACGGAGCAGTCCACACATTCCTCCTCTTTATTCAGGGACTCCCGGATCATGTTGAATCCGATGATGCCCAGAAGGATAAAGGCGATCCAGTGGTCGATGGAAGTGATGGCCTCTTTAAACTGAGATCCCAATATGTAACCGAAAAGCGGCATGCCCGCCTGGAAACCGCCGAAATAGAGTCCGACGATGACTGCGTTTTTCCAGCTCATCCTCTGCATGGAGAGTCCCTTACAGATGGAAACGGCGAAGGCGTCCATAGAAAGGCCCACCGCGATAATGAACAGCTCAATTAATGACATGTGATATTCCTCCTGCGTATAAGCTTAATAAGTATATGATGCGGAGAACAAAAAAAGACTTATCTGCAGGCATCGAAAAACCCGCAGACAAGTCTCATCTTTTTTGCATAAAAGCAAGTTAAGCAGGACCAGATAGACAGACGCTATCAGTATGTTGACCCTGCTGCACGCCGCATCCCTGACCCGTGGGAGGCGTGCTGACTACTCCCTCATCTTCCGTTTATTCTAATGGATTTTACTGGGTATGTCAAGCGCAAAACATCAAAGCTTACCGAAGCTCCGGCCAGAATTCCTTATTAGCCTCAATCATCTCATCCAGAATGGCCTTTGCCACCGTAGCCGACGGCACCGTTTTATTCATGGAAAAGGCTTTCCATACCTTTTCATAGGAGCCCTCGATGCCTCCGGCCACCAGAAGCTTTTCCGATGCCAGCTGCTGCTCCATCAGTCCCTTATAGTAGTCGCCGATGGGCCCCTGACAGATTACCTCCGGACCATTTTTGCCGATATAGGCAGGAACCTCGACCATGGCATCTGGTGCGATATTCTCGATGGCCCCGTTATTCTGTACAATCACGATGAATTTCTTCTTCGTGTCATTTTTAAGAGCCATAGCGAGATCCGCGATGTAGTTGCCGTGGGCGCCGTGGTAAAATGCCTTTGCAGTCACCTCTCCGGTCTTGATATAATGGTCAATTCCCTCAAACAGATCCTTTTCTCTGGAGTCCATTACCTCATTGGCTCTCGTATACTCCGGATTGGATTCTTCCACTACATCCTTGGACAGCAGATAGTACTGCAGATACGTATTGGGCAGATACTCCGGATTCGACTGCAGGACCTTATACACATTATTCCAGGTATGGATCCAGGAGGCGTTTAAATGGCGTTCTCCCACGCGGTCGTGTTCCTTAAGCTTCTCCAGCACATCCGGCGGCAGAAGCGTCTTGTTCTTCATAACGTATTCGGTAATTTCCGCCTTTAAATCTCTGCCCTGATACGTGATATCCGTAAACCAGCCGAAATGATTCAGCCCGAAATAATTGACATCAAAGTCTGTAAAATTCGGAATATTTAAACATCTGCCCACCATCTCCAGGATTGCAATCGGCATATCACAGATGTTGATGATCCTTGCATGGGGGCGCAGCGCCCGGCACGCTTCCGATACCACAGCCGCCGGATTGGAGTAGTTCAAGATCCAATGGTCGGGGGCCGCATACTTCTCCACGTCATCAATCACCTGAATCATGGGAAACAGCGTGCGCAGGCCGTAGGCCAGTCCGCCGCAGCCACAGGTCTCCTGTCCCACACAGCCGTGGCGCAGCGGGATCTTCTCATCCTTTTCTCTCATGGCGTATTTCCCTACGCGCATCTGGGCAAAGATAAAGCTGGAATTCTCGTACGCTGTCTTTTTGTCCGTCGTTACCGTCAGGCGAATCGGAGACTTCATATCCTTTAAGATCCAGTCTACCACAAGACTCACCTTATACTGGCGCTCTTCATCAATATCAAACAGCCGTACTTCCTCTACCTCCAGTTCCTTCTGTCTTAAAGCAATGGATTTTACGATTCCCGGTGTAAAGGTGCTGCCTCCGCCTACAATTGTGATTATCATATTATTTCCTCTCTTTCTGCGGCCATGCCGCTCCATGAATGTTCTGTATTCTACATGCGCTCCAGCATATCCTCCACCTGGCTTTTTACAGACGGTACCTGCATACCGAATACGATTTGTATATCAGTGCCGTTTTTCTTAATTCCGCTGTTTTTCATGGTATTGATCAGGTCATCCCTGATTAAGCTGCCATCCTTTACCACCACCCGCAGGCGTGTAAAACAATTGTCCAGCGACTCGATATTCGCCTTGCCGCCAAGTCCTTCTATTAACTTCCGAATGGGTTCATCCTTTGACTGGCTGGCTGCCGAATCGCCGCTGGCCGCCGCATCGCCGCTGCCCGCGTCCTCTGCTATAAGCTCTCTTCCCGGCGTCTTAAGGTTCAGTTTCTTAATCAGAAAAACGAAAAGGAAATAGTATCCGACTGCGGTCAACGCTCCCAGAAGCAGCAGCAGCGGCCAGTTGGTCTTCTCCACACCCAGGGCCAGATTGGAGATCATAATGTTGACGATGCCGCCGCTGGTGGAGGCCGGAATGCTGAGGACCTTTAACAGTACCAGCAAGCCGCCGCTGATCAGGGAGTGAACGACAAAGAGCAGGGGCGCTGCAAAGACGAACAGGAAATCCATCGGTTCTGTAATTGCCGATAAAATGGCTGCCAGCATAAGCGGGAACATGACTGCTTTTGTATTCTCCCGGTTTTCCTTTCTCGCGGTTGTGATAAAGGCCAGGCCGATTCCGATATATGGGAATAAATTATTGAATGTGTAGCTGTTATAATAGGTGGACGGTGAAAATGGTACTCCCGGCATGTTCATCTCCGCCACCCGGATCGGATAAGCGCCGGAGATGATCTGATCTCCAAGCACCAGGGTTCCGCCCACATCGGTAAACTGGAACGGTGCGTACACTAGATGGTGAAGCCCCGTGGGAACCAGAAGCTTGTTAAGCAGGCCGTATATGTAAAGTCCCACATTGCCGCTGCTCTTGATTAAATCGGTCAGAGCCGAGATCCCCCGCTGAACCACCGGCCATACGTAGGACGCTCCGAAGCCCAGAAACAGGGAAAGAAGGATCAGAAGGAAAAATGGAAATCTTACCCCGGAGAACATGGAGAAATACCCCTTAAACTGTTTCTCTCCGTACTTATTAAATACATATCCTGTCAGGCAGCCCAATGTGATGCCGCTGAACACGCCCATATCCAGCACCTGGATGCCCAGAACGGTAGACTGCCCCGTACCGTATAATCCCAGCGGCCCCATCTCTGCCAGCCTGCCGATAAAAGACAGCGTGATGTTATTGGCATTTAAGAACAAAAAATAGGACATCAGGGCGATCAGCGACGCGTGGCCCTTGTTCTTTTTCGCCAGTGCTCCCGCGATACCGACACAGAATATTACGCTCAAATTGTTGATTAAAAACATCAGACAATTATAAATCAGCTTTCCCACCAGCTGAAACGGCGCTGCCTGTAAAAATGGAATCTTCGCTGTGATCGAACCGTTTGTCAGGAGAATTCCGAGAATCAGCACCGTACCGGCAACTGATAGATACATGAGCGGCTGGACAATGGCCTTGGAAAACCGTTCCAGCGCACTTTTCATTTTTTCTTTCATATTCATTTTCTGCGCGCAGAGCGCGCAACCCCTTTCTAATGGACTGATAGTGTGTTGATCATGTGATAAACGAGGAATCCCTTTTCCGCGTTTGTCATATCCTTATGGTACGTCTTTTGCACGTAGTCACCGATTTTCTCCGCACATCCATACACTACCGGATACTGGCTTCTGCCGAGCGTGAAGAGAAATTCATCCGCAGACTGGACGCTGCCTTCTCCCAGCACCCGCCTGGCGAAGAACTGCAGATGGCGGACAAACCGGTCGTACGGAATGGAGGTTTCGTCCAGATTCACATCGAAGTATTCCGATACGATTTGAAGGATATCGCGCACCATTTGGATACTCTGAATCGTGCAGCTGGCCCTCTGATCCATGGAGGCGTTGACGATGTGAAGGGCAATAAAGCCCATCTCCTCCTCCGAGATCCGAATCCCCATTTTTTTCCAGATAATCTCTCCGGCCTTCCGGGCCAGCATAAACTCCTCTTTATAGAACTGCCGTATCTCCAGAAGCAGCGGATTTTCGCAGATCACGTGATTCTTTTCCCGTTCCAGGGACATACTGATATGATCGGTCAGTGTGATATACAGATCCTCGCTGATTTTCAAATCGGAGTCACGGCGGATCATCTCGACCACTTCCTCCGATATGGATAAATAGACGGAAGGGATGTCCTTGACCAGCTTTTCCAGCCTTGTCATTACTCCGGAGTCCTCCAGGGTAAAGATTTTCTCCACCTTTTCCTGTTCAATGGAATCCCCCGGCTTCTTCTGAAAGGCCAGTCCTTTTCCTATGGCAATCATCTCAGGCCCGTCGGCCCCGTTCACTGCCACCACAACATTATTGTTATAAATTCTCTTGATTTCCATGACGTCTCACTCTCCCTCTCCAACAAAAAGACACGGTTACAGCCACAGAATTTTCTCTCCCGCTGTCACGGTTCCCGGCGGCGCCTTATGAACCTCTCCAAACTGTTCGCCGTTTGATACCAGCATCATTGTTACCGTATCATAGCCTGCCCCTTTCAGTACTTCAATATCAAAATTTACCAGCAGCTGCCCCTTCTTAACCGTATCATCCTGCTTCACATGAACTGTAAATCCCTTTCCGTTTAAGGCTACCGTGTCGATTCCGATATGGATCAGCAGCTCGACCCCGTCCCTCGTCTTAATCCCCAGCGCGTGGCCGGTTGGAAAGAGTGCCACGATTGTTCCGTCTGCTGGTGCATACAGACTGCCGTCTGTCGGAATGACCGCCACTCCATCCCCCAGCGACTTTTCTGCAAACACCGCATCGCTGACTGTCTCCAATGGTACGAGTTCACCGCTTACCGGGCTGAACGCCGCTTTTTCCTGTACCTCCTGTTTCTTCCAGTTTTTAAATAATCCCATGTTTTCCTCCTTTTCTGAAAACAAAAACAGGCTTAACCAAAATCTTAAAAGCACATACGAGTGCTTCTAAAGATCTTGGTTAAGCCTGTTTTCACAGTAACATTCCTTGTTTCTTTATAGCGCGATTATAACAAAACAAAAATGCATTGTCAACTGTTTTGTTCTCTATTCCAATGGCTGTATGTAGAAATTTCCCACAACGTCGCTGGAGTTTATGACATTGACAAAGGTATCGGGGTACTGCTCACGGATGCGTTTCTTCATCTTTTTCACGTCGCCGTCGGAGAGGACGGTGTAGAGAAGATACTTTTTGTTGGCCGAGTAGGAACCGAAGCCCTTTAAGATGGTGCTGCTGTGGTTGGTCAGCTCCATCAAATCCGCAGACACGGCGGCCGGATTGTCTGTGACGATGAGCAGCGTCTTTTTCTTGTATTTCTTATAAAGCGTGTTGATCACCTGCGTATTGCAGAACTGGTAGATGATGGAGTACAGTGCGATATCCATGCCGAAGATGGCTCCGGAAATGAGGATGATAACAGCGCTGAACAGCAGCATATAGTTGAAGGTGGATATCTTATATTTGGTGGAGAGGGACATGGCGATGAAATCCGTTCCGCCTCCGCTGGCCCGGTTGTTCAGGATGAGGCTCATACCCAGGCCGTTGATGATTCCGCCGAATACGGAGATGAGAAGAAGGTCTCCGGTGATGGGGATGACAGGCAGCTGGTCGACCAGGATTGATACGGTCAAGAGGCTCACACAGGACAGAATCGTAAACTTTTTTCCGACAATGCGGTAGGCAAATACAGCCGGGATGGCGTTGAAAACCACGTTTAAGAAGGTGAAGGAGATCTTCACGTCAAAAAAGGCCAGCCCCACCCTCTGAATCAGCTTGGCGAGTCCGGAGAAACCGCCCGGAACCAGCTTCCCCTGTTCGACGAAGGTGTTTAAATTCACCGCTACGATGACACTTCCGAAAAGGATAAAAAAGATGGAGACAGCGTCGCGGAGCCGCTTATCCTTTCCTGCCTTTTCCGCATTCTTTTTGTATAAATCGGAAACACCCTGTTTTTCTGCCATTGGGACCCTCCTTTTTCCGGCAAAGACTTAACACATACTACCATTTCCCCATGAAATCCTGTATAATTATATTGTTTTACACAGGGGCACAGAAGGGGATTCGTATTTTTTCTGTTTCTATCATATCATATATTTCGGAAGAAGGGGTCTAAAAATTATGAAACAATTACTGCACTTTGACAGTATAAGAAAAAAGGTCATTTTTTTAGACTTGATCGTTGTTTTTCCGCTGTTCATCTTATTCTGTATTTTAATGAGCTATATATTTGAAGACGGCAATTACAAACTGAACTACAGCAAGCTGGACCTTTTGGAAGAAAAATGCAGCAATATTGCGAACAGGAATACGGAGATCATAAAAATATCGGTAGGCATGTATCTGGATCCTGAGATTAACCGTCTGATCTCGAAGAGGAACAGGCTGACGGGCTATGAATATATCAGTGCACAGGACAGCATACAGAGTAAAATGCTGGAGCTGACGGAATTGTTTCCGGACAGGCAGTATCAAATGATGCTGCTCTGTAAAAATGATATGAATTTTTATCAGTCCTCTTTAAACTTGATGCAGGATGCAGTCACACTGGATATGCTGGACGAGGAAAGCTGGTATCAGGAGGCGATGGAAAAGGATGATTCCATCTATTTCCTTCCAAAGTACAGGAGTCCTGTATTGCAGAAGCTGTTTCAGGAGGACAAGCTGTTTGCGGTTCAGAAACTGCGGAATTTAAACAGCGGAAGAGATGTCGGAATTATGATTGTGGCCATATCCCAGGATATCTGGGGGAATGTCATACTGGGCGATGAGGATTCCGATGAGAATACCATCGTCATCGATCAGTACAGAAAAATAATATTTTCTTCCGATCCCAGAATGTATGGATATGAGGTGGAGGACAATTCTTACTATAATCAGATAACAAATTATACGAAGGGATTTTTTCTGGGAAATGTGATGAACCAATACAGCCATATACGGTTTGCCAGTATTGATGGTTTGGGCTGGAAACTGATTTCCTATGAACCATACCGCCATGGCTGGACTTCCTTCTATGTAATCCTTTTTCTCGTCCTGGGAACCGCGATGTTTCTTGTGCTCATCGTCATAGTCTTTTATAACTGCAGCTTTATCTCCCGGAGAATGGAGAAATTAAATAAAAACATCCTGGAGGTGACAAATGGGGATTTAAAGACAAGAATCCAGGATGACTATGAAATAGAGTTTCATGAAATCTGTCACAATTTTAATTATATGCTGGATCACATTGAAAATCTGATGAAGCAGCTGGAGATAGAAGAGGAAGAAAAGCATGCCCTGGAGATCCAGGCTTTGCAGGCACAGATTAACCCGCATTTCTTTTATAATACGCTGGTGACCATCCGGTTTATGATTCAGATGGAGGAATATAATGAGGCAGACAGAGCGCTGCTTGCCTTTTCGAAATTGCTGAGAAAATCCTTTGTGAATTCCCAGAAGATCATTCCGATCAAGGAAGAACTGGCCATGGCGGAGGATTATCTGGAATTAATGAAGCTCCGCTATCGCGATAAATTTCAATGGAAAATACTCGCGGCGGAAGACGTAGTGGAATTGGGGATTCTGAAGAACGTCATCCAGCCGTTGGTCGAAAACAGCATCTCTCACGGCTTTAACATGAAAGACGGCATGGGACATATCGTCATATGCGCATACCGGATAAAGGAAAATGTCGTAATCGAGGTGGAAGACGACGGTGTGGGGGTAGACCTGGAAAAGATAAATAACAGCATACATAATCAGCAGACCGTGAAGGCCAGAGATCAGCTGAACGGAATCGGGCTTTCCAATATTCAGATGAGAATTTTACGGAATTTCGGCGATCAATATGGACTGAGTGTAGAGGTGAATTCATCGGGCGGTGTTACTTTCCGGATGAAGATACCTGTCATTAATATGGAGGGGGCAAACAGTTGAATATCGTAATTGCAGATGACGAGGAGATCATCTTAAAATGGATGAAAAAGAATATCGAAGCGCTGTCGCCGGAGCATCATGTGATCGAAGCGTGTATCAATGGAATGCAGGTTCTGAATTGCTGCCTGAACCATCAGGTCGATGTGCTGTTTACCGATATACGTATGCCGATCATGGATGGGATGGAGCTGCTTAAAAAGCTGAATCAGAATCATGTCCTGCCTTATACGGTTGTCCTGAGTGCGTATGATGACTTTTCTTATGCAAGGGACTGTCTGAAGCTGGGGGTGAGTGAGTTTCTCTTAAAGTCTGAGATTACGAAGGACGAACTGGAAGCCTGCCTGCAGACCGCGAAGGAACGGATCAGGAATCAGGGGGCGGCGGAGACCAAACAATCATCTCCCGCCCGGGAGATGGAAAAGGTTCTGCTGCAGTGCTTTAAAGAACCGGACTATATTTCCAGGGATATCTTAAAACAGGTCTGGAATACCTGCTGTGAGATAAAAGGGAGGTATGCAGTGATCATCTTCCGCGATACCGATCGGATATCGAATCAGGAACAGCTTAAGGAGATTCTGCCATTTGCCTTTCAGGAGGAGAAGAGGGTGCTCTACTGGCTGCCAAGGAGTGAGCGGGAGATCCTTGTACTTACGGAAATGAATCATGACAACCCTCAGAAGCTTACGGAAAAAATATATGAGACGGTCGCCTCCTTCGGCGGCAGCAATATGTATGTCAGCAGCTCCGAAACCGGTAAAACGGTGGACGAACTGGAGACATTATACCAGCATTCACAGGAGGTTCTCACCTATCAGCTGTTTTACAGGCACATTGGCGGACTGAATTATGAAACGATGAAGAACCGGATCAGTCATATAGAGGCTGGACTGGAAGCAAAGTTTGAAAAAATGGAGCTGCTGATCAACAACAGGGCCTGGAGCAGCATAGTCGAGGAAATGGAAGCGATATTCGATTATGCGGGGAAAACAGAGCCGGATGTATCCTGCATCAGAAGGCTGTTTCTAAATACCTTACTGAATCTTTACTGGAGTCATCTGGAGGATGCGGACAGAAGAGTGTTTTCGATCGATAAGATCATTGAAGTGACACACTGTACCGATATTGAGCAGCTTGAAACAAAGGTTTTGACGCAGGCGGAAGAAATCCTCCGGGTATTGATCGGCAAACAGAAGAAATACAGTGAAGCTGTATTTCTGATCATGCAGTATATGGAAGAACGGTATGCAGACTCCATTACACTCGATGAGCTTGCAAACCATGTTCATATGAACCGCAGCTATATCTCCCATCTCTTCAAAAAAGAGACTGGCAGGAATATTAATACCTATCTGTTAGAGCTTCGAATGGAAAAAGCGAAAATTCTTTTAAAGAACAGTAACCATAATATTCAGGATATCTGCTGCCAGATCGGGATACCGGATTCGGCCTACTTTAGTAAGGTATTTAAAAAGTATGCCGGTATGACACCGATCGAATTCAGACGCATCAGCAATGAAAACTGATGCGTCTTTTTATTTCAAAAAACAACAAAGTATAAACTGTATAAACTGTCTCTTATACACATCTGACGCTGCC
>ENA-OWZK01000387-OWZK01000387.1-human-gut-metagenome-genome-assembly--contig:-NODE-387-length-13274-cov-7.98948_pt1 | contig 13274 bp, 9 predicted proteins | sample MGYA00249764_ERZ652114 | MGnify/ENA primary metagenome ERZ652114 (study PRJEB26925, sample SAMN05827163) | human gut metagenome | biome: ENVO:2100002; feature: ENVO:00000062; material: ENVO:00002003... | reverse complement strand
GAGCGCTAGTCTCGTGGGCTCGGAGATGTGTATAAGAGACAGTGCGGAGACTGTCCCGTACTGCCTGGACAAGATTTACGTGTCTGTTGACGGACCGGAGCAGCTCCATGACAGCATCCGCGGAGCGGGAACATTCCGGAAGATCAGGGAGAATCTGCTTGCAGTAAAGAGGGCGGCGCCTTTACTGCCGGTGGTCTGTATGGCCGTTTTGACGGAGGAGCTGAAAGGGCAGCTGAAGGAGTTTTTTGCTGAATTGTCGGATTTTCCCGTGGATGAGGTGCTGCTTCAGGATATGATCGTTTTAAACGGCCGGGAGATTGGAGAATATAAAGCCGTGATGGAACGGGAATTTTCCATCGAAGCGGAGGCGGTTGAATCGTGGAGGCAGAGTGGTGAGGGGGATTCGGAGATGGAGAAGGCCGGATTCCGCCTGGAGGAGCACGGGACGCATGCTTTTAAAGTCCGGTATCTGCCGCATGTTCGTTCCGGAGAAATCGTGAGACCCTGTCTTTCTCCATGGCGTCATCTCCATATTATGTGGAATGGAGAGACATCGTTTTGTACTGATTTTACCGACTTTTCCGTGGGGAATGTGCGGGAACAGCCGCTTGAGGCACTCTTTCGGGGAGAACAAGCTGAAAAGTTCCGGAAGCTGGTGGAAAATGGGAGAAATCCGGCGTGCAGACACTGCTCCTGGGGGGACAAGGAGTGTTTTTATGAGCTGTAAAAGAGAAAAACCGCTTTCAACGGTTTGATTTACCGGAAGTGGAATGGAAAAACATCTTTCGCTTTTTCCCTGTGAATGTTATAATACTCATAAACAGCAGGCTGTCTGTGTTTTTTGCAGGCAGCTTGCTTTCGGTATTGAGGCGGAAAACGACAAAACCATGAGAGTTTCTGCTGCACATAGAAGGAGAACGATACAAAGATGAAGAAACTGGCAGTCGGTATTTTGGCCCACGTAGACGCGGGAAAGACGACATTATCGGAGGCGATGCTCTATATGGGCGGAAGCATCCGGAAAATGGGACGGGTGGACCGGGGGGACGCGTTTCTCGATACGTATGAACTGGAGAAGAGGCGGGGGATTACGATTTTCTCGAAACAGGCCATTTTGAAGTGGAAGGATATGGAGATGACGCTTCTCGACACTCCGGGGCACGTGGATTTCTCGGCGGAGATGGAACGGACCCTGCAGGTGCTGGATTACGCCATTCTGGTGATCAGCGGAACGGACGGAGTGCAGGAGCATACGAGGACGCTGTGGCGTCTTCTTGCCAGATACCGGGTTCCCACATTTCTCTTTATCAATAAGATGGACCTGGCGGGGCTGGGGAAAGGGGCTATCCTGGATGACCTAAGAAAAATCTTAAAGGAAAACTTTGTGGACTTCGGAGAGGCCGGAACGGATCATTTTTATGAGCAGATCGCCATGACCAGTGAGGAGATGCTGGATGAATATCTGGAGACCGGCCGTGTGGAGATGGCCGGGATACGGGAGCAGATTATAAACAGACGCCTTTTTCCATGCTTTTTCGGTTCTGCGCTTAAGTTTACGGGCGTGGAGGAATTCATGAAGGGACTTGAGGAGTATACGGAGGCGCCTGAATATCCGCAGGAATTCGGAGCGAAGATTTTCAAGATATCGAGAGATGCCCAGGGAAACCGTATGAGCCATATGAAGATTACGGGCGGCAGCTTATCGACGAGGGAGATCATCGACGAGGAGAAGGTAAACCAGATACGCCTCTATTCCGGGGAGAAATTCGAGACGGTGCGGGAGGCGTCGGCCGGCGCCGTCTGCGCCGTGCTGGGGCTTGCCAAAACGGTTCCGGGACAGGGGCTGGGGATCGAAGCGGCCTCGGCCATGCCGCTCTTAGAGCCGGTGATGACATACCGGATCGGGCTGCCGGAGGGCGTCGATGCGGCGGCTGTACTTCCGAAGTTCCGGGAGCTGGAGGAGGAAGATCCGGAGCTGCATCTGACATGGGAGGAGAGCAAGAAGGAGATCCATGTCCAGATTATGGGCGAGATTCAGATGGAGATTTTAAAAAGTGTAATCGAGGAACGTTTCGGTCTCTGTGTGGAATTCGGAGACCGGAGCATCGTCTACCGGGAGACGATCACGAACACGGTGGAGGGCGTGGGGCATTTCGAACCGCTTCGTCATTACGCGGAGGTCCATCTTCTTTTGGAACCCGGGGAGCCTGGGAGCGGTATGCAGTTTGCTTCCGCCTGCAGCGAGGATATTCTGGGAAGAAACTGGCAGCGGCTGGTTCTGACCCATCTGGCGGAGAAGGAGCACAAGGGTGTGCTGACGGGTTCTTCGGTCACGGATATGAAGATCACGCTGATGTCGGGGCGGGCCCATTTAAAGCATACGGAGGGCGGCGATTTCCGCCAGGCTGTCTACCGGGCAGTCCGTCAGGGACTGATGCAGGCGGAATCCATGCTGCTGGAGCCATTTTACGATTTCCGCCTCGAACTTCCGGACCGTTACGTGGGACGGGCGATGAGCGATGTGGAGCGCATGGCAGGGAAAGTGATGCCTCCGGTCATGGAGGGAGACCGGGCAGTTCTCACCGGAAGCGCCCCGGCGGCCTGTATGGGGGGATATCAGAAAGAGGTAACCGCCTATACGGGCGGCGCGGGACGGCTGTCGTTTACATTTTCCGGCTACGGGCCGTGCCACAATACGGAGGAAGTGGTGGCCGCAATCGGCTATGATCCGGACGGAGACATGGCGAACCCGGCTGGGTCCGTATTCTGTGCCCATGGGGCGGGATTCTTAGTGGAATGGGACCAGGTCCCGGAGTATATGCATCTGGAAAGCTGTCTGGAACCACAGAAAGACATGGGGCCGGATGGAATAGCCGGGCTTGCCGGTGCTGCCGCCAGAAAAGGTCAGGCGGCGAACGGCCGGAATGATGAGCCGGAGAGTGACAGGGAATGGATCGGCACGGAGGAAGTGGATGCCATTCTGGAACGCACCTTTTACGCCAACCGGCGGGGTAATTCCTCCGGGGTTAAATCCGGGTGGAAGAACAGGGAGAAATACAGGGAGAACTCTCGCAGCGTTCCTGCGGTGAGGACCTATAAAAAGGAGGCCCCCAGGGAAGAGTATCTTCTGGTTGACGGGTATAACATCATTTTCGCATGGGATGAACTGAAGGAGCTGGCGGAGCAAACCATCGACGGCGCCCGAGGAAAACTCCTCGATATTCTCTGCAATTACCAGGGCATGAAGAAATGCCGGCTGATTGCCGTGTTCGACGCCTACCGGGTCCAGGGCCATGTGACCGAGTGCCTGGACTACCACAACATCCAGGTGGTCTTTACAAAGGAGGCGGAGACGGCAGACCAGTATATTGAGAAGTTCGCCCACGAAAATGGCAGAAAATACGATGTAACAGTGGCCACTTCGGACCATTTGGAACAGATTATCATACACGGCCAGGGCTGCCGGCTGATATCGGCCAGGGAGCTGAAGGAAGAGATCCGCCGTTTGAGCGAGACGGTTCATCAGGAGTATCAGGAGAGAAAGACAGGGGAAAAGCATAAAAATTATCTGCTGGATTCGGTGTCCGAGGAGATGATGAAACAGATAAAGGAACTTCCGGAAGAATGATGGAAGTTCCTTTATCTGTGAACGGTGTACTGTTTTTATGGTTCAGCTATATACATGTCCTTATATTTCTTCGGATCGAAGCTGTGGTTGTAAACGAGATACTCGTAATCCCTTATGGTATCCCGGTATGGAAAACTGTCAAGACCAGTCTCTTCCCAGGAGTAGTAGGTTCCCGAGGCATCATAGCAGCCAAGCGGATGAATGACGGGCAGTGTTTCCTCCATGGAAAGCAGAAAACGCTGGTACGGCGTCATATCCAGGCCGGCCTGATCCAGCAGCTCGGAAGCGAGATAGATGGCGCTCATCTTCCCTTTCTGTTCCGATCCGGATTCATAGTTTGTCCAGATAAGAAACGGCGTCTCATACCACATTAAGTGGTCTCCGGCGGGAACGTCGGCGCTGGGCATGCCTGCAATCTCATCGAAAAATTCATCCTCCACGCTGGGCTGATGGTCTCCGAACATCACGATCATGGTGGGCTCGTCGCTGGCCTCAAAGTATCGGATCAGGTATTCCAGGGCCTCATCGGAACGCTTCATCAGTGATAAATACTGGTCGGTCTTCGGATACTTGTCCTTTAGGGAGCCGGTCAGCCACACCTCCTGCGGAAAGTTGTCGTAGATTCCCTCATAGCCGCCGTGGTTCTGCATGGTCACATTGAACAGAAAAAGGCGGTCGGCAGGATTCTCCTTATTCTCCACCTGTTTGATCAGGTTCTCGTAATTGGACTGGTCGCTCACGTAATTTCTCAGAAAATCCCGTTCCTCATAGCGGGTTTCATCAATGAAATCGTCGAATCCCATATTCTTGTAACACGTATCGCGGTTCCAGTTTTCACCCGGATAAGGATGCATGGCGACGGTCCGGTAGCCCTGGTCCTTTAAGGTGCTGACAAGGCTGTACGTTCCGGGCTTTATGTAGAACTGGTAGGCGCTGCAGTTGGAAGGCAGGAAGGCGATGGAATCACCTGTCAGAAATTCGAATTCCGAATTGCACGTCATGGAGCCGAAGACGGGAACACACAGGCTTCCGCTTATCGTGTTCTCTTTCAGGCTGTACAGGAATGGGAAATACGCCTGATTCGTCTGAAAGGAACCTCCTGTGCGTAAGTCGGACAGGCTCTCATTCATGATGCAGATAATATTGACCGGGGTGATGATATCTTCACCCAGGGCCACCTCCTCGGCAGAGGCCAGGAGGACATCTTCCGCCTTGTAATCGTTATAGATCCGTTTTATCTGTGATGTGCCGTACCCCGCAGGCTTCTGCTTTACCGCATAGCGGAAGGAGACCGCCGTGGAGAGGACGTAACCGTATTCCTTATAGGTCTCGTTGACCTCCCACATGTTGATTCCCAGGCCCCAGGAGGGCATGAGAAATGTAAAAAACCATACGCCGTAGGCGGCGGTGACACCGGCCGCCGTGCTAGCGAAGGCGAGCCTGTATTTGCGGCCGGAGATCCGTCTTGGAAATGCGGCTGCGGCTATATTGATAACGAGGAGAATCACTCCGGCTTCTTTCATGGCCTTCGTTATGGTAAATACGTAGTTCTGGGAAACCGTCATGGCTGTTCCAAAGGCCAGAATATCCCAGAACATGATGGGGCGGCTCCGGAAAGACACCACGAAAGCCTCGGCCAGGGAGAGGATGAACAGGAGAATGGACACGACGGGTATGGCGATTCTGGTCCGCCCGCTCGCCGCAAACACCAGGAGATAGAGGACATAAATCCAGCCGATGTTCAGGGCGGCCATATAGGAAGGGATCGTCGCCAGATTGCCGGTTACATACTCAAATAAAAAATAGGAAATACATGGAACCGTCATAAGAAATACGGTAAAAAGTATGTGGGCCGCTTTGCGGGCCAGTGGAAGTATATTTTCTTTTGTCATTGGTAAGCCTCACTGTTCATGGGAATGAGGTTATCGTACCACAAAGATTTTTTGGGTTCAAGAGAGAAAATAAAAATATAAAATGCAGCAGAAACTGAGCTGATCAGGAGATTTTCCAGCCTTCCGTTACCGCTTGCATTTCCATGCATGATGGATTAAAATGGAGTTTAAATGATCCGGATCAGGAGGTAATGATACAGTATGCCGGCAAATACAGGATTGTCAGAAAAAACAGAAATCAGGCTGAAACAGCCAAAACAGTATAAAGTGGTCATGTACAACGATGATTTTACGCCCATGGATGTGGTGGTGGAGATTCTCATTGACGTGTTCCGCAAAAATTATGAGGAAGCGGTAGCCATCATGATGACGGTCCATAAGGGACAGAAAGCCGTGGTGGGCGTTTATTCCTACGATATTGCAAAGACGAAGGCGGCCAGGGCGGTGAAGATTGCCCGGGAGCAGGGATATCCGTTCCGGGTGGAAGTGGAGTCATAGTACGACGCTGTGCAGATTACTGTGAAGGCAGGACGCGGACAAAGGCTGCCGATTATGACTGGAGGAAGAAGAAATTTGAAGATAGCAAAAGAAGTGGAAGAGCTGCTGAACGACGCAGTTTTAAATGCGGGGAGGCGGGGAAATGAGTACGTGACCCCGGAGCACGTGTGGTTTGTGCTTGCAGACCGGCCCGCCTTCCAGGCTGCGTTTAAAAGCTGCGGAGGCGACGTGAAAAAGTTAAAGTCACGGCTGGAGGAGTACCTGGGGCAGATGGACACTGTGGAGAAGGATGAAGGCGGTATCGAGGTCAGCTACGGCTTGAGCCAGACCATAGAGGAGGCGGCAAGGAAGGCGATCTCCTCGGACCGCGATACGATTGAGCTGCCGCATCTGCTGTACAGCATGATGGAGCTGGAGGAGAGCTACGGCGCGTATTTTGTTCAGATGCAGGGCGTGGAATGCGTGGACCTCCTGGTGGAACTGGGCACCGGTGGTTCCGGGAGAAAGATGGGGGCTGGAGCGGGCAGAACAGGCGGAACCGACAGTCATGCAGGAACAGGTGGAACCTCTGATATGGATAATGAAGAAGATGCGGAAGAGGAGCGGGAGAGCGTTCTGCTTCAGTACGCGGTCTGTATCAATGATGAGGTGAAAAACAGCTGCCCTTTAATAGGAAGGGAGGCGGAGCTGGAACGCACCATGCAGGTATTGTGCCGGCGTCAGAAGAACAATCCGCTCCATGTGGGGGAACCCGGTGTGGGAAAGACGGCCATCACGTATGGACTGGCGGCCAGAATCAACGAGGGCCGCGTACCGGAGAAGCTGAAAAATGCCAGAATCTACGGGATTGATTTGGGATCCATGCTGGCGGGCACCCAGTTTCGGGGCGATTTCGAGAAGCGGCTCAAGGCGGTGATGGAAGAGCTGAAGGAGGAAGAAAATCCCATTCTTTATATCGATGAGATTCATAATCTGGTAGGGGCCGGCGCGGTAAACGGCGGATCCATGGACGCCTCCAATCTGCTGAAGCCGTATTTAACTGACGGAAAGCTTAAATTTATCGGGGCTACCACCTATGAGGAATATAAGAAGTATTTTTCAAAGGATAAGAGCCTGGTAAGACGTTTTCAGAATATCGATATCAAGGAACCGACGGTGGAAGAGACGGTGGAGATCTTAAATGGCCTAAAGCCGTACTATGAAAAATTCCACCATGTCCGCTACCAGAAGGGGACCATGGAGCACGCGGCCAGTCTCTCGGAACAGTATATCAATGAGCGGTATCTGCCTGACAAGGCCATTGACTTAATTGACGAGGCGGGGGCCTATCTGGAGCTGCATCCGAAAAACAAGAAGATCCAGGTGGTGGATAAGAAGCTGGTGGAAGAGGTGCTGGCGAAGATCTGCAGGATTCCGAAGCAGACGGTGGAGACGGAGGAACGGCAGAAGCTGGCACGTCTGGAGCGGGAGCTGAAGGGCAGAGTCTTCGGTCAGGAGGCGGCGGTGGATCAGCTGACCAATGCCATCAAGCTGTCGAAGGCGGGCCTGAGCGAGGAGAATAAACCGGTGGGGAGTCTCTTGTTCGTCGGACCGACCGGCGTGGGAAAGACAGAGCTTGCAAAGTCGGTGGCTGAGGTGCTTGGAATCCGCCTTGTGCGGTTTGATATGAGCGAGTACTCAGAAAAACATACGGTGGCGAAGCTGATCGGATCGCCGGCGGGCTACGTGGGATATGAGGAAGGCGGCCTTCTGACGGAAGCGATCAGGAAGAACCCGCACTGTGTCCTCCTGCTCGATGAGATCGAGAAAGCGCATTCGGACATCTATAACATTCTGCTTCAGATTATGGATTATGCGACGCTGACCGACAACCAGGGCAGGAAGGCGGATTTTCGCAGCGTTATTTTAATCATGACCTCCAACGCGGGGGCGGAAAAGGCCGACCGCGCCTCCATCGGATTCGGGGGACGGCAGTTGAATGAGGAAGGAATCACCGATGAGGTGAAGCGCGTGTTCCGGCCGGAGTTCAGAAACCGCCTCGACCGGATCATTATATTCCGTCCGCTGGATGCGGCCATGGCGGACCGGATTGTGGGAAAAGAATTCGGTAATCTGGCCCGGAAGGCGGCGGAGAAAAATGTGGAGCTGACCCTGTCAAGAGCGTGTCGGAAATACCTGGCGGCGAAAGGCGTGAGCCGTGAATACGGAGCCAGGGAGATTAAGCGGATCATCGGTCAGGAGATTAAGCCGCTCCTGGTGGATGAGATGCTGTTCGGGCGGCTGAAGAAGGGCGGAAGCTGTGAGATTGATTATGATGGGGATCAGGTGATACTGCTTTAACAAAACAAGCGGAAATTCCCCCACCTCCACAAGAAGTCAAGCCGCGCATCTATAAGATGTAGTCGCACTCTGTGAGATGATCGAGCGCGGATTGAAACAATTCCTTACTGGAACAGCCATAGACAGACGCATACAGCAGCCGCAGAGATAAATACTGCGGCTGCTGCTGTTTTATTTCTTTTCACCAGAGATACACAGTCCAAAGAAATCGGTCGTTACCATAGCTCCTTTTAAATCGGAGTTGCGCAGAAGCTCTGTAATTTCGCCCACCGTATAAGCTGCGTTTAAGGAGGAAATAAATCCTGGACGGATTGCCCGGGGTTTTGCGGTTGCCAGCCCCAGGTATCTGGCCAGCAGATTTACGTTCCTTCTGAGATCGGTAATACAGTACCGTCCGCCGGGACGGAGCACCCTGTAAATTTCGTTGAAGACGCGAACCGGGGTTTCCCATTCGTGCAGGGAACCGTTGGAGATGACGCTGTCGAAGCTTTCATCCTCAAATGGCATCTCCATGCAGTTGCCCTGGACATACCGGGCATCGATCCCGTAATTCTTCGCATTTTTGCGGGCGAACTGGAGCATGGCGGGACTGATCTCACATCCGGTGAGGGAATCGGGCGGCAGCTTCTTCGCAATTTCCAGACCGACGTATCCAGGGCCGGGGCCGATTTCCAGCATGTCTCCGCCGCGGAGGCCGGAGGCAATCATGGAGTTCACTCCATTCCAGCCGCGGTCACGCATGGTGCGGGCAAAGGAATCAAACATTTCTACGGTTACTTCATTCTGAATTCCCACATTGGTTTCAATGACTCTCATTTTCATCTTGATCTGCCTCCTCAAACTTACGGATCGATTGTTCTGCCCACTCAAGCTCCGCCTGGAAATGGAGAATATGGTGTTCAAATATAATGCCGGCCGGTATCCTTAGCTGTTCCGGAATGGCAGCCATGGTCTCCTCCCGGTGGTGTCTGATGGTTTCCAGCGCTTTTTTTAAGTGCGCAGCATGGCTGGAAAGGCTGTTTAAAAGTGTGGTGCTGTCCAAATGATCGGAAAAATAGAATGCGGCGTCGCTGTCGAACGTAGGGCGGTACTGCATATTCAGCGTCTCGGCCAGCAGCTCATTGAAACGGCCGGTTCCCGCGTCACTGACCCGGTATACGGTTTTTTCGGGTCTGGCTCCCTGCCGGTCCCTGTGGGCTTCGATCAGGCCGGCGGCCTCCATCTTCTCTAAATGGTAATAGACGGTTGGCAGCTTGATCTGGGTGAAGTCCTCTAACTGTTCTTCCAACAGTTTCTTAATCTGATAGCCGTGCTGCGGACCAAATCGAAGCAGCAGGCCGAGGATGTAAAGCGGGATCATGAGAAGTTCCTCCTCTCTTATACAAAATAGTCAGTACTGAGTAATTACAGTATACTCAGTACTGACTATTTTGTCAAGACTCTTTTTATCACTGAAATGACTCTGTTCTGTACTCAAACCAGTCAAAATCCGCATAGACTCCGCCACCAGTCAGATCCTGGCAGCAGATTCCGACCATGGCTCCGGTAAACCAGCCCTCTTCGCAAGCCTCGTCGGAGAGAAAGCTGCAGTCCATAGGAGCGCCGATGGGGACGAAATTCTGCTCGTCCGACAGGCTGTAGAAGAAACGAATGGTGTCATGGTCCACCGCGGCCTTAAAGAGCAGAGGGGCATCGGCGGGAACTGGCAGAATGCCGGCCGGATAGGAGTAGCTTCTGTTTTCCGCTCTCAGGAGGATCAGGCAGGTTCCTGAATCTTCGTCAAAGGTCAGATGCAGATAGAAGTAATTATCCGTATCGTACATACAGATGAGCCCGGCCATCTGCTTAAACACCTTGGGATGAAATTCCATCCGGGCCGATGCCTCAAAGGTGAATTCCGTCCATCTTCTGGCGATGAGCGTCTGCGCAAAGCGTGAGGCCAGTCCCTCCCTTCCATACATGCGAAGCCATCCCGGGCGTGCAGTCAGGGAAATGTGCGTGTGTTTCATGGGAACCCTCAGCGACTGCCATACAGGAGCGAGGTTGGGGAGATCGAAGTCGTCACTCGCCGGTATTTCCGGACAGGGACAGGGGGGAAGCTCCGGCGCGGGCACCTTAGTATCGGGCAGCGTTGTCCCGTTATCCAGCACGAGCCAGTCATCCACGGTCCAGCGCATCTTCTGAACCGCTGTTTCACGCCCCAGGGGATAGCGGCGGCAGCCGGGAAAGCGCCTGCGGTCCGCTTCGTTGCGGTTGGAGAGGGGACGGCCGCAGAGATGGACCGCGTACCACTCGCCGTTCTGCGTTTCCACGAGATCGGCATGGCCTGCTTTCTGAAGGGGATAGTCCTCGTGATGGCGTGTGGTGAAGATGGAAAATGCCTCGTTGTCGCCGGTTCTCTCCATGACGGGAGACTGATACATTTCATACGGTCCCCAGACACTCCGGGAACGCAAAATGGTCTGACCGTGCAGTTCCCCGGTGCCGGTATCCGCGGTAAACAGGTAATACCAGCCGTTTCTTTTAAAGATGTGCGGACCTTCCAGAAAGATTTTATCTCCCTGATAGATATCCTTTACCGGTCCGACCATCCGCTGTTCGGAAGGGGAGTATTCCTGCAAAATGATTCTGCCCGCATATTTCTGTGGAATTCGATGATCCGTTACCATGCTGACCATGTATTTGCGGCCGTCTGTGTCGTGAAACAGAGAGGGATCGAATCCAAAGTCATTTAATGGAACAGGAGCGGACCAGGGGCCCATGATCTGTTTGGAGGTCACCAGATAATTGTGGGTGTCGTACATGTTGCAGTAGAAGGAGCGGACAATGGTGAATACGAGATAGAATGTCCCCTGATCCCAGGTCAGGCACGGGGCCCAGACGCCCTGGGAGGGACCGACTCCTTTCAGATCCAGAATGGCCGGGTCATTCAGCGTGCCGCCCAGGGTCTCCCAGTGAATGAAATCCCTGGAATGGCTGATCTGTACGCCGGGAAACCATTCGAAGGTGGAGGTGGCAATATAATAGTCCTCCCCCACCCGGACAATGGAGGGATCGGGATGGAATCCCCTTAGAATTGGATTGGTAATTGTGTTTGCATTCATGTGTTTTGCAGTCCTTTCTTCAGAAACTTCCTGTGCTGAGTATCATTATAGTGACTGCAACATGGAAACGTAAGTCCATATTTTAACAATAGAGTTCAAATTTTAAAGAAAAAGCCCGTCTGTGGTTAATACAATTCCGCTGTCAGCTTTCTGTGAAGCTGCCAGACATCATCTCCATAATTGCTGACCAGAGTGACCACAGTCTCAGTTTCTTTCTTATAAGAAGAGATAAAACTGACTCCGGGGTCGCTGCCCTGAAAATAAGGGAAATAAATTCCGTTTTGCTCCCGCAGCCAGATTCCATATCCGTAGCACCGCGCATCGCCGCTGTGATTTTCGGTCATATTTGCAGTCATGTCAGGGGAAATCACTTTGCCGGACATGAGGTGCTCCCAGAAGCGTCTGATATCGCCGACCGTCGTAAATGCGCCGCCCGCTCCCGTGCCTTTTGCGTCAACGCTGAATATGTTGGTACGGTACGTCTGCGTTTCTGCATCATAGATATAGTTTGACGCGCATTTGGCAGGAAGCCGGTCCAGCTCATAGTATCCCGTGGAGGTCATGCCGCAGGGGATAAACAGGCAGTCTCTCAAGTATTCATCAAACGCGGCCCCTGTCACGGATTCCAGGATCATGGCCAGCACGACAAAACCGGTATTGTTGTATTGAAAACGGCTTCCACGGGGATACATCATGGGTTTATAAAGGAACAGCGGCAGTAAGTCCCTGTTGGAGCGTATCTTATAATTGGGGTAATCTCTCCATAAGTCCTCGTACTCCTCCATGATACTCTCGTCGAAGTAGTCCGGTATGCCGGAGGTATGGGTCAGCAGCTCCTCCACGGTGATATCCCGGTCGATGGCTCTTAAATCAAAGCCGAGCAAATCACCGATGCGGCCGCTGAAATTCAGCCGTCCCTGTTCGATCAGCTGTAATATTCCCGCCGCCACAAACACCTTTCCGGCCGAAGCGGTTGCAAACTTTGTATCCGGTTCATTTGGGACCCGGTTGGCCAGGTCGGCGAATCCATATGCCTTTTCCAATATCGTCTCGCCGTGTCGGACTACCTGGATGCAGCCTCGGAAATCGGCGTTTATGAGTGTTTCTATGTTCATGGAACAAGGTTTCCTTTCTGTAAGCGTATTGGCAGTTGGTGCTCTGTCCGGAAATGGGCTTTAGCCCCAGCTCTGGTATCGTGTATCCTGTCAGCCTTTATTGTATCGTTATTGGGTTACGCTGTCTATCGGATTTGGCCAACGATCTTTAAAAATTGCATGAATACCTTAAAAAACAGAGTTTTTTCGGAATGTATTTCCTGATATAGTTATGACAGAAAGAAAAAACAAGTATTGCACGTGAGCGGCCAAAAGGCGTCCGCTAAGTGCTCATAGCAAGGAGGATACAACATGAAAAAGAGATTACTGGCTTCTGTATTATGTGCAGCCATGGCAGGAACACTTCTGGCCGGCTGTGGTTCCAAGGATTCTTCAGGCGGTGCGTCACAGGCCCCTGCTGCGGGAACAGAGGCAAAGACCGAGGCGGCAAAAACGGAGGCGGCAAAGACCGAATCAGATACGACGGCAGCGGGGACAGAGGCTTCCATCGTGACGGAGCCGACAGAGCTGACTTTTATATTTGCTGACGGCGACGAGGGGGCAAAGGCTTCCATGAACGAAATTGTAAACCGCTTTAATGAGGCGTATCCGGATATTACCGTGAAGATCCAGCCAGGCAACGGCGGAGCTTACAGCGAGTTCTTAAAGACCTGTCTCTTATACACATCTCCGAGCCCACGAGACTAGCGCTCATCTC
>ENA-OWZK01000381-OWZK01000381.1-human-gut-metagenome-genome-assembly--contig:-NODE-381-length-13466-cov-17.1614_pt1 | contig 13466 bp, 15 predicted proteins | sample MGYA00249764_ERZ652114 | MGnify/ENA primary metagenome ERZ652114 (study PRJEB26925, sample SAMN05827163) | human gut metagenome | biome: ENVO:2100002; feature: ENVO:00000062; material: ENVO:00002003... | reverse complement strand
GCTTATATATAGCTGGGTTCGCTTTCGTAAGGTTGAGAAGATGGCCCTGATCACTTTTGTTCTGGTGGTCGTCTTCGGTGGCTTAACGCTGTTCTTCCACAATGATGAGTTTATTAAATGGAAGGTTACTGTCATTTATGCCCTGTTTGCGGGTGCCCTGTTAGTCAGCCAATGGGTGATGAAAAAGCCGCTAATTCAGCGGATGCTGGGTAAAGAACTCACCCTGCCGCAATCGGTATGGTCGAAGCTGAATCTGGCCTGGGCTGTTTTCTTTATCCTTTGCGGTCTGGCAAACATCTACATCGCATTCTGGCTGCCGCAAAATATTTGGGTCAACTTTAAAGTCTTTGGCCTGACCGCCCTTACCTTAATCTTCACATTGTTAAGCGGTATCTATATCTACCGCCACATGCCGCAGGAAGATAAATCCTAACCAGACTGCCAGTCCTTCAGGGGCTGGCGCTGTATCTCCTCTGTTCTCCTCAGGAAAATCATAGTAGCATCGCGCCTGTGATTTTCCTTTTAAGTCGGTTTTACCATGTCTACAACACATAACGTCCCTCAGGGCGATCTTGTTTTACGTACTTTAGCCATGCCCGCCGATACCAATGCCAATGGTGACATCTTTGGTGGTTGGTTAATGTCACAAATGGATATTGGCGGCGCTATTCTGGCGAAAGAAATTGCCCATGGTCGTGTAGTGACCGTGCGGGTTGAAGGAATGACTTTCTTACGGCCGGTTGCGGTCGGCGATGTGGTGTGCTGCTATGCACGCTGTGTCCAGAAAGGGACGACATCAGTCAGCATTAATATTGAAGTGTGGGTGAAAAAAGTGGCGTCTGAACCAATCGGGCAACGCTATAAAGCAACAGAAGCATTATTTAAGTATGTCGCGGTTGATCCCGAAGGAAAACCTCGCGCCTTACCCGTTGAGTAATAATCAAAAGCCTCCGGTCGGAGGCTTTTGACTTTATGCTTACTGAATTTCGGTAGTGCCGTTAATTTTAAACAGGATATTCACCACAATCCCACTGCCTGGCTTACCCGGCTCATAACGCCATCTGCGCATCGCATTTTTCACCTCACGCTCAAACATGTTTGCAGGCTTGGCTGAGAGGATTTGTACGTTATCCACGCGACCATCTGGCGTGACATCAAATTTAACTTTAACCTGCCCTTCAATGCGCAATGCCTGTGCTCGTGCCGGATACTGCGGCTGATTACGGCTTAATGCGCGTGGTCCTGAAGCCACACTGGTAACCGGCTTGCTGGTTGCAGCCGTTGCCGTACTTGATGTCGGGCGCGCGGGTGCCGTATTTTCAAACGGTGATGCCGGACGCGACTCTACGGGTTTGACATCGCGTTTTGGCTGCTCCACCTTTTTCACCGGCTTCGGTTTTGGCTTAGGTTTCGGCTTCGGCTTTTCAATGACCACCGGAGCTTCTTTTGGCGGTTCAGGGATCGGCTCAGGTTCCGGTTCTGGCTCTACCACCGGCTCCGGTGGTGGCTGAACGGCTTGTGGCGGTTCAAGATCAGCAGGCGCAACCATCGTGACAGAAATCGGCTGCGCGGGCGCAGGTAGTTCAATAACCTGATGTACCGAGGTATAGAGCAAACCCGCCACAACAGCACCATGAATGCAGACCGAAAGTAACGTCGGCCAGGGGAAGCGGCGAGGTAAATCAAGGGTCATTGTATTGTAGCTATTCGGCATTGTAGCATTAGCCATAACGTTTATAAGTTCATCTTTAAATGAGAATCAATTGCATGGGAGTTTATCACCATGAGACACGTAATTACATACCTTCGGTACAGTTCAGCCATACAAGGCGCTGAAGGTGCAGATTCAACCAGACGACAAAACGACCTGTTCAAACAATGGTTGAAGAAGAATAGCGATGCTCAAGTAGTAGCATCTTTCAATGATGAGGGTCTATCCGGTTACAAAGGTAAGCACTTGTCAGGGCAATTTGGGGATATGCTTTCCCGTATTGAAAGTGGGGAGTTTTCAAAAGGTACAATTCTGTTAGTCGAAGCTATCGACCGTATAGGCCGCCTTGAACATCTTGAAACAGAAGCCTTGATGAATCGCATTATTGCTCATGGTATCGAGATTCACACTCTACAGGATGGGCTAATCTACACAAGGGATGCTCTATCCGATGATTTAGGAATCTCAATCATTCAGCGGGTTAAAAGCTACCTAGCGCATCAGGAGAGTAAGCAGAAGTCTTTCCGTGTTAGCGAGAAGTGGAAACAACGTGCAAAACTTGCCCTTGCTGGTGAACAGCGTTTAACAAAGATGGTTCCCGGATGGATTGACCCTGAGACTTTTAAACTCAATGAACACGCTGAAACTGTAAGACTGATTTTCAAGCTGCTGCTAGATGGTGAAAGTCTGCATAACATTGCACGTCACCTACAGGCTAATAACATTAGTTCATTCTCACGACGTAAAGATGCTAACGGGTTTAGTGTTCATTCTGTGCGCACTATCTTAAGGTCAGAAACAACGAGAGGTACACTACCAGCATCACAGCGCAATGACCGCCCCGCTATACCGAACTACTACGAAGCCGCTATAGATGCTGCAACGTTCAATAAGGCTCAAGAGATTCTCGACAAGAATCGTAAAGGCCGCACACCTGCAAGTGATAACCCATTAACGATTAACATCTTCAAGGGATTATTCCGGTGTCAGTGTGGGGCTAGTGTTCACCCTACAGGGACTAAGAATAAGTATCAGGGTGTTTATCGGTGCAATAACCATCTTGACGGTCGCTGTGATGTTCCACCGTTGAAGCGTAAACCGTTTGATAAGTGGATGATTGATAATTTTCTGGGGATGATTGACGTGGGGAATGATGGAGAAGCAGAGGGGAAGATTGCAGCGTTACAGCATGAGGTTGAAATTGTCACAGCCAGAATCAAGAAAGCTACCGCCCTACTTCTTGAGATGGATGATATTACAGAGTTGAAAACACAGGTGAAGGGACTTAACCAGAAGCGCACAGAGCTACAGACCACGATTGATAACATGAGGCGTAAGGCTTCACTCACTGATAAGGAACTACCCCAGCTTAAAGATATTGACCTGACAACTAAAGCGGGTCGTGTCGAGTGTCAGTTGATTTTGTCCAAACATCTAAAAGGGCTTACATTGGGTAAGGATTCGGTAACTGTAACGCTACAGAACGACACTGAAATAACCATACCTACAGACCCGCTACCGCTAAATGATGGAACATCAATCTTTGAAATTGCTGAGAAAAATCTTTTGAATATTGACACTTTCCAACTGTAGCAATCAATCAGGGGGCTATGCCCCCTTCTATCAATATCTCTTATTAGGATTTACTGAGTACTTTTTAAGCTTTGAAGCTACTCGACCAGCGTTACTGTTAGCATTGGTGACGTTGGTTTTTTCAGCTTCTGTTAAGTCTGAATAGTCCAGCTTCCAAGCCTTATTACATTTAATCTGAGCATCGAGAATATCATTTCTGATAGCTGGAGCGTAACCGGATACATCGCTAATATTCATTAACTCTTTGCACGATAGCATAGGCGCGTTATTGCGTTCAGTGGTCACGTTACCTGCATTCTTCTTACTGGTCACACCACCATCATTTGTGGTAGCCGTTTTGCCAGTGGCTGCTGAAATATCAGTTTGCCCTACAATAGCTTTGAAGTTAATTTCCTGAAAAGTTAACTGGATTCTCAGACCATTTGAAATACCAACATCTTTAGAGGCTTTAAAGCTCGTGATAATGGAATCATCAATTTTAATTCCGTCTTTACAGATGACCGAAATAATTTGCTTCTGGTCTCTCCAGCTTTCAAGAGTGTCGATGAAGTTCTCTACTAATTGACCCTGACGAGTTAATAATAAGCTTCCTTCATAGCCAACTACAACGACACCACTAATAGTGATTGTTCTGGGTGCTCTTTGCACATTATCTGTGACGGTTTGCCCTGATTGCATGTTCTGTGTAGTTACCTGCATAGGACTATCAAATTCCATGTTTTCAGTTGCTGATAAGGTTAAGAAGGCATCTACATTATCTCTTAAGTGGAAATAGATGCCATCTTTGCCACTGTAACGAATCTGATTAGAGTAAATCATTAAATTCTCCTTTGATTTCAAAGGCTTAGTGTATTTTAATCATTTTTAACCAAGCCTTTGATATATAAGTATTTTCTCTGTTAAGCGTGAGCTACGTAAATTCTATTTTTCAGTGCGGGTATTAACTTTGCTTTATTCACGTAGAACACCGTTAAATCAATCATCTTCTGGGAATGATGAACTTAATAACGTAGCTTCTGCATATTGGTCGTAGATATTACTGCTAAAGGTCATAAAGCTGGTTTCATCTGGTTTAATGGCAACTTCACCACCAAGTGAAACTTTCACAGGCTCCTGAATACGCTTACTTAAAGCAGAGATTTCATCCCTCAGACCCTGAATATCTGCACTCGTTAATGATGCATCTTGTTTCATGGTAATTAATTCTGGATGATTGAATCTTGCAATATTCATTGTGGCATTGTTAAACAATTCACCCATTGAACTAAAAATTCTACTCCATCCTTCGTTAATCATATTCGGTTTATTAGGGTCACCAGAATACACAGGATTAAAGTCACTACCCACACCTACCCCAGACGGATGCATATTAGCGTTTTTGACTACTTCCTGATTCATAAAATCCAGTGCTTTCTTCAATGCATATAAACCAAGAGTGACGCCTCTGATTTGTGGAATCATTGAAGCTAATGCTAACGCTGTTTCATAACCGTCATCAGCATAACCAATTGCAAGAGCACTACCTACACCACCAGCTACACCTTTCAGTTTTCCACCACCTTTACCAGTAGCTACCTGACCAGCCACCTGATTAGCTCTTGTACCTAACGTTGTGATTGCTCTTGTCAGGTTCATAACCCCTGTAGTAGCACTGAATAGTGTCTTTGCAGATAACGCTATAGCAAGACCTTTGACAAAATTGATAAAACCATCACCGACCTCATCAAGTAGTTTTCGTTTAGTGTCATCAAGACTGTAATAGAACTTCTTAGTCTGTAAAATCCAGCCTTCAAGGTGATTGTTAAAGATGCGGATGTCATCTACACCAGCTTTAAGCATGTCAATAAGTCCACCGATAGCATCACCAGCGATAGAAGAACTCATCCCCATTTCACTAAGCAGGTTACTCAGGCTGGATAAGAAGCCGTTTAACTCATCCTGTGAACCTGAGAAGATTTTAACCATCGTATCATCCCAGTTATTTGCTAACTTACCTAAAGCTGTCTGGGTGCTCTTAGCAACTTCAGCCCAGCCACCCGCTTTATCAATCATCAAGCCCATCTGTTTAGCGACTTTAGGAAGAGTATCACTACTTAAAATCTTCCCGTCTTTCATCGCTTTATCAAGCTCTGTAGCAGTCATACCCAATGCTTCAGCGAATAGCTTAAATGCACCCGCCATACGGTCACCTAATTGACCACGTAATTCTTCAGCCTGAATCTTGCCCTTAGAAGCCATTTGCTCAAAAGCCTTCAGAATGCCGTTTAGCTCATCGTTAGAAAGCCCCATTAAGCGACTCATAGCCGTTGCATTACCAAATAGTTCCTGTGTCTGTTCCTGTGACATAGAACCCTGAGCACCTGCTGCAAACTTAGCGTAGCTTGATAGCCCTTCAGAGATATTAAGACCTGTCTTGTCAGCCAGTCCCCTGATAAATGTTTCAGCTTCAGATGCTTTATCACCAAGTACAAACTTAGCGGCTCTCTGTGCGGAATCTCGTTTAAGACCTGCATTCATGATGGCCTTGTAAGCGTTAAGAGCACCCATCACAGAGTAAAATGCACCAGATAACTTAATTGCATTGCTTGCAAGATTATTAAATGCGTCGCTTGTATTATTAATGCTGGTGGATGTATGACCTCTGGCTTTAGCAATTGCTTCTCTGACTGAAGCGTTTAACTGAGCTAACTTCTCATTGAATTTTGAAGAATCCATTGAACCGGCTTTAGCAGATAGCCCGTAAAACTGAGATTTGATGTATTTCTGCAAAATAGGGTCAAAGCCTTTTAGCTTAGACATATTAGCTGAATAAGCTGCTGTGATTGCTCTGTTTCCGCTAATTCGTGGCTGTCTAGGCTGTCTAAGTGGCTTTAAAGTATCCTCAATTTCCGTTTTAATCTTAAACACTCTAGTGTTTTTAAGACGCTGCTCAATCTTGGAAACAGTTTTATCGACATTCCTTTCCATGACCTTGAGAGAATCATTTAAAGGCGTAGGATTAACTTTAAACGCCTTATTCAATCGCTTCTCAATTCGTGATGCTACCTGCATCGTTTGTTTCTCGGCTTTTTCCAGACCTTTTAAAACCTTCTGAGAGCTAAAACCTAGCTCAATCAGAAAATCATCAACTTTAAATTGTGCCATTCATATTTTTTCACCTCATACAAAAAAGGGAGAAACTACCGATATCACTCGATAATCTCTCCCCGTATTATAGATTCGATAGAACCTATCTCATATACCCAACCAATTCTTTTTTAGTGTCTGACAAGATAATGTAATTCCGTTTCACCTATGATTTGAGCATCAGAAGGAATACGGTCAATACACCACCTTGGAATCTTGCGTGTTTTTGGTTTGCGTGAGGTGATAATTTGATGTTTGGTTTTAATTCTTAAGGCTGGCTTAGTTTGTAACTTTAAGTTTTCACAAACAGACCGAATAGTCTCTAAACGTTCTTCAATCATTCTCACCTCACTTAAATTAAATCACTTTGCTGTATTTCTGAGAAATCTTAGTAAGCTGCTCAATATCAGCCTGCATAGCAATCTTCTTCTGCGACTCATATTCACTAACAAGCTCTTTCATAGCCTGAAGCTCTCTTGAGAGATACAACTTAGCACTATCAAGCTGCTTGTTACGTGATGCCAAGATGTTCTGTCTAGCAAGTTCAGCGAGTTCTTCATCGCTCTTATTGGTCATATAAATAAATTGACCAGCACCCCTTGAAGCTTTAACCATCTTCACAATTCGATATCCATCAGGAAGACTATTAATCACGTTTGGGATGCTTTCTGGATAAATACCAAAACCATCATTGTCTTCGTATTGGTAATAGACAAATGGTTTCTGTGACAATTCATCCTGAATCTCAAATTCTGATGGCTCAATAGCTGATTGCATCAAGGTAACTTTGCTGTAAGCGTCATCTAATCTAAGGCGCTGTTCTTTTAACTGTGGGTAATATTCACGCTCAAGATTAAATAATGATTCACTCTTGCAAATATCAGGCATCTCTTGAGGCTCAGGAGACACAAAGGTAATTTCCTTTGGTGACATCTTTAGCGATTGCTCAAGCTTAATACGCTTGTCATGCTCTTGACGCTGAATAGTATGTAGCGGATGTTCACCCTGTGGTGACCAGTCACCGAAGCTATCAATCTTTTTACCGTTAATATATAGATTTTCCATTTCATTTTCCTCTTCTAAGTATATTCAGTTTTTAAAAAGCACACCTGACAGCCTACGAACTTAGAAGAGACTTAAAAGCGTTTGCCAAGTATGCTTTTTAAAAGCTGAAAAAAGCCCTAAACATAATCTGTGAAGGGCTTTGAAGGTTTGCTTTAACGTTAACGAAGTTTCAGGAAAAACTTTCTTTAAAAGCTCTGTTTAAAAACTCTTAAAGAAACGCCCTAACTCATGATTAGGGCAAAGCTGTAAAGGGTTCAATGAATGAATGAATGATTAAGCACTTTTTGAGATAGCCTCTCAGACTAAACTGAAAGGCCATGACGAAAAGCATTGCACCTTTCAGAATGTTCGGTATAGAACATACCTTACCAACTCAGAATATAGTTATCATCGATGTAGAGACGATTAATAGTTTAATTCAAGGAGAATTGCTCTCCCTATAGACTTCGGATAGAAGACTATCCTCATATATACAATTATGTCATGCTCAAGGTTATTTGTCAACAGCTTTTTAACAGATTGGTAACATCAATTCTTATTTACTGTGTTACCTGCCAAGCAACCAACGAATAAACCCAAAACTGTCCATAATACAATTAACGTCATTAGTGAACCCTCATAGAATCCGCAACCAAAATATTGTCAGCGTACAGGATTGTCACAGCACCTTTCAGAAATTGCTCTGGGGAAATATCGTATTTGTTCGTTTGCTCGATAACAAGCCTTTTCATGCTTGAGTCGCTAACGGGAAACATAAAACGTGGTTCACCAGTTTCAATCCCCTGAATAAAATCTTCAATTGCTTCTGAGTTTTCAGCCATCAGTTTCAACAGCCTGTCAAAGTCAATTGACACACCGGAATCAGTGAAAGCCTGTACCATCATGGCGGTGTCGGTATCAATAAAAATTTGTAGCGGGTAATTATTCATTTCTTAAAATCCTCTATGAGATAGTTTCTATCGAATCCTATAAAACACATCTCAGACCTGCCAAAATAGCCATTCTGAGGCCAGTAACCATGCGGGTTACAGAGGGAGTTGCACTGGCTGGTAAGGTAATTTATCAAATTAAGGTGCAACTCTGCCTGTAAAGTGCATTCTACCGTTACTTAGATGGTTATTTTGAATTGTCTTTATTAATCAATGATTTAACATAGAAATACTGTCTCCGTGAAATACCATATTTTTCTGTGATGTATCGCTGAGATTGACCAGCATTTATGGCCTGAGTGATATCATCACGGTTATAGCGGTTACCACGGGATTTATATTTGTCACCATCCACATCTTCTGATGTATTGAAGTCTTCAATCAGCTTAATTGCATCGTGAAGGTCATCTTCTGAGGCATAATCGAAGGTATGGATAATCTCAAAATCACCAGTATCTGCTGGTGCATTCTTCCATCTGGAGAAGCGGGATTTTAATTGCTGGTGTGTGAAGGGTTCAGCATTACGAGTTAAATCTTTCCATGTTCCGTCATTCTCACGGACAAGGTGACCTCTATGGCGATAAAACGCATGATAATCAAATGTGCATAGCATTAAACCCCCAATTTATCCGCTAATTGATGGACCTTAGCGCTTAACACCTGAATCATTGAGCAACCTGCTACTGCGGACTGTGCTTTGAGTAGTTCCAGTTGGTCCGTTGTGATTCTGATGGCCTTAGAACCCTCTGCAACGCCCTTAACGTTATCGAAAGGGGTCAGGGCTACCGGCTCTTTTAGAAGCTCTCCAATAAGCGCCGTATGCTTCATATCAGGGTATTTGGCTTTGATTGCTGCCAGTCGTTCAAATGCCTCTGGCAAAAGGCGCGTAACTGTGTGAGTCATTGTAAAAATCTCCTTAAATCTCTTACTCATACTACAATCTTAACATCTATTTAACATATTGTCAACATCTCATTTACATGGTATTATGGTTATAGGGGCTGATACAGGTCATTCCCTTTGATAAATAAGGGGAATTAATGGGTTTTCTTGAAACAATTGCTGAATCTCACAGATTCGCAAGCTTAGGTTGCTTTGTGTTTCTGGTGCTTCTGGTGTATCAGCTTTTAAAAATGATTATCGCCAAAAGTACACGATTCAATTTCAGCATTAAGCTTTTCAAATATGAAATCACAATTACGATTGATGATGGTAAAACAAACTAACGTTTTGTGATGATATTGGTGGCCTTTAAGTTGCTGGGGTCACCATCTCTTAGTCGTAGCTGGTGGACTGAATCCCAGACATCAAAATGATACATCACTGCAAACCTCAAAGCGTCAATCTTTAAATCTGTCACACCATCAAAAAAGAAATAATTCTTTCCTTCCTTCTTCGGTCGAATCCGGTAAACCTCCCCATGAGTATCTTTCAGAAGATGACCTTCACGAGAAATGCTGTAACGCTTTAACAGGTAATCTTTGTATCTCTTTTCACCGTGATATTCTCTCATTAGCGCATACCTCCACCAGCAAAATACATCTTCGGTTTAATTTTTTGCTTCTTGTCATCCTGGGTTTGTTTCTTTTTCGGTGAAAGATAATAATCATCTTCACTGTCATCGAATGGGTCTAAACCCGATACTTTGTTCTTTTGTCTTGCAAGCTCGAATCTCTTTTTCTTCTCTACCCTCTTAATGGCTTTTTCACGTTCTGACTCTTCATCATCGAAGGGGTCCATCTCATCATCAGTGGCGGGGCACTGTGTGTTTTTATGGTCACTACTAGCAATCACATCAGAGATTTCTTTGTCTTGTTTAGAAGTCTTTTTAGAGCTTACTTCAAGGTCATCTAAGTCAGATGTTTTAACAGCCTCTTTAGTAACTTCACTATCAAGGTCAGATTCATTCATAGAGAGAAAATCATTTAATTCATCCAGAGAAAGAAAATCATCTTCATTAATGCCATCATTAAGTCCGGTCTCTTTACTTTTATCTATAATATTATTATCTAATGTTTTATCTAATAACTTATCTAACACGGGTGACATTTTGTCACTACCCCTATGACATTTTGTCACTGGTACTGATGACATTTTGTCACTGGTAGTGGTGTCATTTTGTCTTACTGAGGCTGCAACTTCCTGTGATGTAGGTCTTACAAGTAATTCCGGCTTATCATCCAGTGTGAATACACGATAAGTACTTTGACGCCCCTGATTCTTTTGCACCTGAATTAAACCGTGTTTCTCAAGTGTCTCAATGGCTCTGATTGCTGTTCTCTTTGATACGCCAGCCATATAAGCGAGATGGTCAATACTTGGTGAATATGATTTGTATTTCTCTTCATAGAAGTCACAGCTATGGACCATGACCATATAAATCAATCTTGCTGCTGCGTTAATTTCTTCTGAAAGTTGAGAGATTCGCACATCAAATTTATAAAACTGATTTGGGTTATATTTAGACATTCATAAAATACCTCATATGTGAAAAGGCCAACCGGATAAAACCGATTAGCCTGTGTGATTAAAATATCTGGGGGATTGATGGACTGATAAAGAAGCCCATGCCTGAAACAGTACGATGATTAAAACGCTGAGGTATACCCTGAATGAGAGGTTAATATACGTCAATCATCTGACACCTCCCCAAGTGTTACCACTTCAAGACATGAACTTTTTTATCAGTCCACTATGAAACTATACCATGTGTGATTATAAATTGCAACAATTATTTCACAGAATAATTACTGATTGGTCACTTATTGTTCACAGGGATACTTCTTAATATCAAAATCACCTGTCTTGTAAATGGCCATATTTATGAGAATTTTAGCTCAACCTTTGAGCAATCCTGTATGACGTGCTCAGAGGCATTCTGAGAGCATCTGCAATGTACTTAATGGGTTTTCCTTGCCTGTATAGTTTTATGAAGCTGTCGAGCGTCTCAGGTGGGTAAATGGTGGGTCTTCCTCTTAAGCCTCCTCTGTTAATGATGGTTAACGGTAGCAATGTATCAGCACAGCAAATCATCTGTGTAATTTCATGCTTTCGTGACTCAGATTTAAAGATGACAATTGCGCTTGCAAACGGTGACCTAATAACAAGCCCGTTATGGCCTGCTGGTGGAAGGTATTTAACTGCACGATGAAGAATACGGATTTCATGGCAAAGCGGGTTTGTGAAGATGTGCTTAAGCCAGTATATGGTTTGGGGTCGGTACGGTATCAGGAATACCGCTAAATCTGCTTCAGACGCTTTTACGAGGAATGTTTTCGTGTCGCTGTATGGTGGGTTGCAGAATACCCGTTCACCATCCCATGACTGATTGTGGATATCATCCGTAAAGCGGGGTAATAACGTATCATGCTTAGTTGCAGCACCATCCATCGAAAAACCAAATTCACGGTGCAAATTGCGGAATATAAGAGATGGAGTTCTCCAGCAATCAGAACCCCCATGATGTTTCCCGATTAAAATACACTCAATTGACATAAGAAATAAAAATTTTTATTGCAATCACTCTTGACAAGGTTTACTCTCTTTTAAGAGATACTTAACAGGTTTTCTAAACGGATATCCTTTCTGGGATATCTATCTTTTATTTTAAAAGTCTTTACAGATACTTTAAAGATATCTGTATAAAATCTGTACAGTAACTTTTCAGAATCTGAAAATTTTTATAAAATCGTAGTAGCCCCTCTTCAAATTCCCCTTCTAAAAATCTTCGAAAATATCTAACAGATGTCTGTAGCTGCTAAGTACCCGTCACACCAGCTATGTGACCCCCTTTGCAAAAAAGCCAAATATCTATTGACTTTCTATGTGGGTTGCTATAAAGGCATCCATCTAGGTCTTTAACTGTATAAATACACATGACAACAAACGCCCGTTAAGTGTCTATATAAAAACGTAGCTGTAGCTATAGACAACAATTGTGATAATTGATTAAATGTCTATAGACAAACAAAACAGACCTTTGTTGGCTATATAGAGAGATAAGAACATGCGTACATTCCTTTATGCTCGTGTATCAGTTGATGACCTCACCACACAGAACCAAGTAGAAGCTGTTAAACGTGCTGGTTATGAAGTCAAACCTTCACGAGTGATTGAGGAAACCATTAGTGGTGCTACCCCAGCTATGGACAGACCACAATTTGTAAAGCTGGTGGATAAGCTGGAAGAAGGCGATTGTCTTGTAGTGACCAAGATTGACCGCTTAGGAAGGGATAACATTGACGTACAGAAGACCGTCACAATGTTACTTGATATGGGTGTTAAGCTAATTTGCTTAGACCTGCCTGTAAAAGACCTTTCAAGTGCTGAAGGTAAACTTATCCTTCAACTATTCAGTACCTTTGCAGAGTTTGAACTTAACCGCATCAGAGAGCGAACCAGAGAGGGCTTAGAACGAGCTAAAGCACAAGGTAAGGTGTTAGGTCGCCCTGTAGCTGTGAACACTACAGAGGCCGTTTTAGAGCATAAGGCAAAGGGATTATCACAAAGTCAGGTTGCAAAGCTTCTGAATCTCTCTGTAAGAACGGTTAGCCGTCACTGGACAAAGACACTGTAAAAAAAACTTAGTAGCATCTTCATAGCCTCCTTCGTGGGGGCTTTTTTGTGTCTGTAACATATGGTGACCAACTGCATAGATAGCGTTATATACTCCTGTATATAGCACTTTTCTAGGAGTCGAGAGAGGGACGACTAACACGATACAGTTTACCCTGAAAAGAGACTTCACAGATTCTCTATATATTTCAATAAGTTATGATAAAAAGAGACTATACCGATACTGCATAGAATCTGTGTAAAACTGCTTAGATACTTGGAAATCTATTATTAGATTGCATAGTCATAGGGGTTGGAACAAGCCCAACTACACCTGATATTGTCCTGTAATTAACAGGTCTCTTAGAAAACCGAATAGACTTCATTCAAGGGTCATTGAAGTCATAATCATTTCAGTAGAAAAACCAGGTCTCGATTTTAAATGCAAATAGCAATCATATTCAATAAGGCAAGACGATCAGGATCAG
>ENA-OWZK01000380-OWZK01000380.1-human-gut-metagenome-genome-assembly--contig:-NODE-380-length-13481-cov-15.6814_pt1 | contig 13481 bp, 9 predicted proteins | sample MGYA00249764_ERZ652114 | MGnify/ENA primary metagenome ERZ652114 (study PRJEB26925, sample SAMN05827163) | human gut metagenome | biome: ENVO:2100002; feature: ENVO:00000062; material: ENVO:00002003... | reverse complement strand
GTTGCGAAGGCCGTCTCCCCTTCTCGCGCTCTTCCCCTCCTGGCCACGCCGCTGTGATGCGTTGTGGAATGTGTAAGTGTATCGGCTCAGTCCTGTATTCTGCTGTATCGGCAGTGACAGACTGAGCCGATTATTGCTTCTGCTATGTATTCTACTGTATCGCAGTGATAGGCTGAGCCGATTATTGATTCGGCCATGTATTCTGCTGCACTGGCAGTGACAGACTGAGCCGATTATTGCTTCGGCACTGTATTCTGCTGCACTGGCAGTAGCAGGCTGAGCCGATTGTTGCTTCGGCACTGTTTATTGCTTCTTCACTGTTTATCGCTTCTGGCTGAATGGGAAAGTGGCCTGCGTAGCGGGCCTGTTCTTTGGATTGTGGTGTATCGCTGTTATTCAGGAACAGGCTTCGCCAATATATTTACATCAGCATAAATCGGCTCAACCTTCCACAGCCAACGTAGTAGAATCCATCGCCCCTCCAATATCTTCACATATTCCCACAGCCTGCAGCTGCTGCGTGCCCGGAAAGGGGGAGCTCGAGGGGGAAAAGCGGGCTTCGCAACTTTGAGTGCTTTCCCCCTCGTACCTGCCCATGCCAAAATGGTCCCCCTGAAAGGGAAAGTACCTGCGTTTCAAGCATCCCCCCGGAAAGGGCATCACCTGCGTCTCAAGCATCCCCCCGGAAAGGGCATCACCTGCGTCTCAAGCATCCTCCCGGAAAGGGAAAACATCCTCCGGAAGGCGATCAGGCTTCGGTTTCATCATGGAACTGCGGGATCGGAGTTACCGGAGGATAAGGATCCTCTGGAGGTTCATCAAACTCTCCGGAAATATTCCGATAGAAAACTGCCATACAGGTTTCTATATAAGGCACCAGCCAGATCAGTGCCAGATACAATGTAAATATGGAAAAAATGATCCACGGAACAAAACTTAAGAGCATTTTCATATATTCCCAGTAATGTCCCTTCATAAGCTTTGCACTGGCTTTCAGTGCCTGCACTCCTTTTATGTCCGAATTATCGGACAGGATGTAATAGCTCATGGTGAACGGCATAGCTGCCAGCAGGTTCAGCGCGAACCCGAGAAGTGTGAGCAGCATGTAAGTTACTGCCCAGTTCATCTGCTCCTCCGTTGTATTTCCCATATTGCTTGTAAAAGAAAACCACGCCAGTGGAAGTGATGTCACCAGATTGATCAATGCCAACACAAAGGATGCCACGATCACATGATCCGGCTGATGGCTGAAAAAGTACAGAAGGTCTCCGAAAGAGTAGGCTTCCCTTCTGGAAATATTCAGATAGATCCGGTAAAGTCCTGCGGAAAAAATACAGATCACCAGAGAAAGGACAAAGCTGAATATCTCTCCTCCAATGATCGCATACAGGGAATCTCCCGGAAAAAGTGCTGTGGAAATATAGCTTGAAACTGCGCTCATCGCCGCAACCGCAATACTCCCGATCACAGGGACCGTAAAATTACCGGCCAGAGTTTCCCCTGCCAGCTTCTTACAGCCCTTCAGATTTTTTCTCATAATTCTGTATCCCTTCGTTATAGAAGGCGGAGACTCATCCAAGCCTCCGCCCCGTCATTTTTTACTTCAGATATATCATATTCTCATATTTCACATCTGTTTAGTCTGCAAGATTAAACGCATCATGTACCGCATTCATGGCACGTACGCCATCTTTCTCGTTAATGAGAACCGTCACACGGATCTCAGATGTTGCGATCATATTGATGTTCACACCCTCATTGTAAAGGCTCTCGAACATTTTTGCAGCAACACCCGGATTGCTCATCATACCTGCTCCTACAATAGAAAGCTTGGCAATGTTTTTCTCCGCATGAAGCTCAGAATAAGCGATGCGTGCCTGGTTAGCTTCCAGAACACCCATTGCATCGTCCAAATCATTTTTATCAACAGTAAAGGAAATGTCCTTGGTTCCGGCACGGCCGATAGACTGAAGGATCATATCCACATTGATATTTTTCTTAGCCAGGGTATCAAAAAGCTTAAATGCCACTCCTGGTGAATCTTTAAGTCCGATCACAGCAATACGTACTGCATCTGTATCCAGAGCAACACCGCTGATCAGCATTCTCTCCACTGTTACTTCCTCCTTTACCACAGTTCCTTCGCTGTTGTTGAGACTGGAACGTACCACCAGCGGCACGCCGTATTTCTTTGCCATCTCCACAGAACGGTTATGAAGCACTCCCGCACCCAGAGTTGCCAGATCCAGCATCTCATCGTAAGTGATCTCCTTGAGCTTGCGGGCATTCGGAACCTTACGCGGGTCAGCGGTATAAACACCGTCCACATCGGTATAGATCTCACAGGCATCTGCATGAAGCGCTGCCGCAAGAGCTACGGCTGTGGTATCAGAACCGCCACGTCCAAGTGTGGTATAGTCATTATATTTATCAATGCCCTGGAAGCCTGTGACCACAACGATCCTGCGGTTATCCAGCTCTCTGCGGATACGTGCCGCATCGATCTTTTTCAGGCGTGCGCTGCTATGTGCACTTGTTGTGTGCATAGCTACCTGAAAGGCGTTCAGAGAAACAGCCGGTACTCCCAGACTGTCCATAGCCATGGACATCAGTGCCACTGACATCTGCTCTCCGATGGTAAAAAGCATATCCATCTCACGTTTCGGAGGTTTGTCATTGATATCCTTTGCCATGGTGATCAGCTCATCGGTATACTTACCCATTGCAGAAAGCACGACCACCACGTCGTTTCCTTTTTTGTAATCTTCGATACATCTTCTGGCAACATTAAAGATACGCTCTTTGTTTGCCACAGAAGTACCGCCGAATTTTTTTACAATCAACATGTTCTTTTCTTCCCTTCGACATCAATCCTTTACACGGATCATTGCCAGTACTTTTCCGGTGAGCTTGCTGATCTTCTCATAATATTCAGCCTGCTTCATCACCGGTGTGATAAATCCGAATTCGTCCGGAAGGTCATCCGGCTCGATGGTCTGTACATCACCAAAAGCTTTTTCCACTTCATCCATAGTAGTATCAGACACACGTACGAAGAAACGTCCCTCAACTTCATCCATATCCATAAGCTTCAAGGCATAGCTGCTCCAGTTTGTCATGATATTTCTGTGGAGATGCTTTGCTTCATCCACAACATCTGCAACTACTGCACTTGCAGTCGGAAGCTTACCTGCTCCGCTTCCGTAGAACATGGCATCTCCAAGAACATTTCCGTGCACAAATACTGCATTGAACACATCATTTACACTGTAAAGCGGGCTACTCTGGCCTACCAGAAACGGCGCTACCATTGCATAGAAAGAATCTCCGATCCTGCGGCTTGTGGCAAGAAGCTTGATAGTCATGCCAAGCTCTTTTGCATATTCCATATCTGCCGGTGTGATCTTTGTGATTCCTTCTGTATAAATATCCTCGTAATTCAGGAATTTTCCGTATGCAAGTGAAGAAAGGATGGCGATCTTACGGCATGCGTCAGCACCTCCTACGTCTGCAGTCGGATCTGCCTCTGCATAGCCCTTTGCCTGAGCTTCCTTCAGAACCGTATCAAAATCACAGTTCTCTGTGCTCATCTTGTAAAGCATGTAGTTGGTGGTTCCGTTAAGGATTCCTGTGATCTCATCGATCTCATCTGCTGTCAGTGAAGAATTCAGTGCACGAATGATCGGGATACCGCCGCCGCAGCTTGCCTCAAAAAGGAAATTGATATTTTTTTCTTTTGCGATCTCCATGAGCTCGGAACCATGCTTGGCTACCAGAGCCTTATTGGATGTGCTTACGCTCTTTCCTGCCTGAAGCGCTCTTTTTACAAAGGTATAAGCCGGCTCGATCCCGCCCATAACCTCAACAACAATATCTACCTCCGGATCGTTTACAATCACTTCATAATCATGAACCAGAACTTTCTCAACCGGATCTCCCGGAAAATCTCTTAAATCAAGAACGTACTTGATGTTAATCTCATCTCCAGCTCTCTTGTTAATGCTCTCATGATTGGTGTTGATGACTTCAACAACTCCGCTTCCTACTGTACCGTAGCCTAATACTGCTATGTTTATCATATGCTTACTCCCTGCCTAAAATTTTCAAATAGTGTATACCGTCTCTCTGCTCAATATCCTCCACCATAGCCTCTGCGTCGCCTTCTCCCGGAAGGATGTCAACGCTCAGCGTCAGCGTTGCGACTCCGTTAATGGGAATACTCTGATGTATGGTCAGGATATTACCGTGAAAACGGGCAATCGTCTGCAGCACCATTGATAAAAGCCCCGGCTCATCGTCCATCTGAATGATAAAGGTGATGGTCTTTCCCTTGGTCTCCTCGTGGAAAGGAAAAATATCGTCCTTATATTTGTAAAAAGAACTGCGGCTAATCCCGGTCCTTTCAGCAGCTTCCTGAACAGTAGCCACCCGTTTGGATTCCAGCAATCTCTTGGCCTCAACCACCTTGAGAAGTACCTCCGGCACTGCCCGTTCTCTTACTACATAGTATTTTTTCTTTTCAACCTGTTTCTGCATAGCAACCTCTCTGACTGCTGTTCACATTGCGGCCAGCAGCCTCTTGTCCGTTTCATAAAGACAACTGTTTTTGTACAAGAGATATATTATCATAATAAAAGAAACTCCACAAGCGCTTTTTTGCCTGCGGAGTCCTTTTCTCTGTCTTTATGGGGTTCCGTGACAGTAATGTTATTCTTTCTTTTTCGCCAGCGCAATCCATTTCAGGTATGCATTGATAAAAATGTCAATACCGCCGTCCAGAACTGCGTCAACATTACCGGTTTCTTCATTGGTTCTATGGTCTTTTACCATGGTGTATGGCTGCAGGACATAGGAACGGATCTGGTTTCCCCAGCCGATATCTGTCACTTCGCCTCGAATGCCGGAAAGCTTCTCCTCGGCTTCCTGCTGTTTCAGCAGATACAGCTTGGCCTTCAGCATCTGCATGGCCTTGTCCTTGTTCATGTGCTGAGAACGTTCATTCTGGCACTGTACCACGATTCCTGTTGGGAAATGGGTGATACGGATCGCAGAGGATGTCTTGTTGATATGCTGTCCACCGGCACCACTGCTTCGGTAGGTATCGATACGGATATCATCGTCATTGATCTCTACGTCCAGATCCTTCTTGATATCCGGCATAACATCGCAGGATACAAATGAAGTCTGTCTCTTTCCTGCTGCATTAAACGGAGAAATACGTACAAGACGGTGAACACCCTTCTCGGATTTCAGATAACCGTAGGCGTTCTCTCCGTTCACCTGGAAGGTTACGGATTTCACACCGGCCTCATCACCGTCAAGGTAATCCAGGACCTCCAGCGCAAAGCCCTTCTTCTCCGCCCATCTGCTGTACATACGATAAAGCATTCCGCACCAGTCGCAGGCCTCTGTTCCGCCGGCTCCTGCGTTCAGCTTGATGATGGCATTCTCTCCGTCGTACTCTCCGGAAAGAAGTGTCTTCACACGGATGCTGTCAAAGCTTGCCTGGAACTCGTCCAGCATTTCCTGGATCTCAGGGACGATCTCAGGATCATTCTCCTCATATCCCATCTCGATCATGGTTTCCATATCTTCCATCTGCGTTTCCAGATTATGGTATGTCTCAATATCGTCCTTGAGACTCTTTAACTGTTTCATCTTCATCTGGGATGCTTCCGCATTATCCCAGAAATCAGGCGCCTCCATCTCGCGCTCTAATTCTTCGACCTTCTGCTCTTTGTTAGCGAGGTCAAAGTGAATCCCTCACTTCCACTAATGGCTCTGTGTATGTTGCAAGAATACTCTTGAACTGATCTAACTCAACCACAGCTTCACCTTCTTTCTATATATTGATACAGGATTTCCTGCCTGTCTTATACAATACCATATGGGCATGGAAATTACAACGAAAACGTGGTCAGGGCGTAAATATCCCCTCTCCTGTGCTTCAGAAGCGGCAGCTGCTCACGGACTTTTTTTACCTCGTCCAGTTCCAGTTCCACAACCTTCACAGCCGGCTTCTCTTCCATCTCCATGAGGACTTTTCCCCAGGGGTCTGCGGCAATGGAGTGGCCCCAGGAATGATACCCGGCGTTCAGGTCTCTGGCGGGGGCAGCTCCGATGGTGTATACCTGGTTATCCACGGCTCTCTGGCGGAACATCAGCTCCCAGTGAAGGGGCCCTGTTGTCATGTTAAAAGCAGCCGGCACGATGATTACCTGGGCGCCTTCGTCCACCATCAGCCTGGCAAGCTCCGGAAAACGGAAGTCGTAACAGATGCAAAGGCCCATCTTTCCAAATTCTGTATCAAAAACCGTCACCTGGTCTCCCGGTGTCAGGGTATCGGATTCTTTAAAATACTGACCGCCTTTTACATCAATGTCAAAAAGATGCATCTTCCGGTGCTTACCAATCTGATGACCATTTCTGTCAAAGACATAGGAAGTGTTATAAATATTGCCGGCTTCATCTCTCTCCGGCATACTTCCTGCTACGAGATAAATTCCGTATTCCGCTGCCAGCCTGGAGCATTTTTCCCAGGTATCTCCGCCCTCAATTTCGGCATATTCCGGAAAGTATTTATTTTCGTAGGGGCAGCAGAACATTTCGGGCAGGACTGCCAGATCGATCCCCTGAAGCTCCGGGCTGGCAAGAAGTTCTGCTGCCTGGGTGATATTGCGAAATTTATCAGTATATACATGTGTCTGAAGAATTGCAGTTTTTATAATTGCCATATTATCATGTCCCTTCTCTTACAGCGAAAATTAAGTATCTGCTCTATTGACGCAGGATGACTTTCTCATATGCAGGGCGGGAGAATGAAGCGTAGCGGTGGCTACGGCGATTGACGACAACGCAGCATATAAAAAATCAGACAAGTCTATATGACTATTATTTAATATTCGCTGTACTCTGTTCCTATGTAACAGAAATCCCAGAAAAAATAGCCCCACCACATCATCCGGGTGAGACTATTTTTATCTTCCTTCTCAGATCTTGGCAGCCTTACGTCCGCAGCACTGTTTGTATTTCTTGCCGCTTCCGCATGGGCACGGATCATTCGGGTATACTTTATCTTCTTTTCGCTGAACCGGTTTCTTCGGGCCTGCGCTGTCATCTTTGTTTGTGCCGGTTACCTTGGCAACCTGCTCACGCTCGATCTTCTGCTCTACATGAACATGATACAGCATACGTACAGTGTCTTCCTGAATGGAGCTGATCATGCTGTTAAACATCTCGAATGCGTTCATCTTGTACTCAACAACCGGATCTCTCTGGCCATATGCCATCAGACCGATACCCTGACGGAGCATTTCCATATCATCGATGTGATCCATCCATTTGCTGTCGATGCATTTCAGAAGGACAACTCGCTCAAGCTCACGAAGCTGCTCCGGTTCCGGGAACTCAGCCTCCTTCGCTTCATAAAGCTTCACAGCCTCTTCCTTCACAATATGCTTGATCTCATCTTTCTTATGGCCTTTTACCTTCTCTGCGGTCAGCGGGTGGATCGGGATGATCGGAGTGATCGCAGTGTTGAACTCATTAAGATCCCACTCAGAAGAATCCATGTCATCGGAGAAGCACATGTCTGTCATGCTGTCTACGATATCTGTGATCATCTTGTAGATGGCATCACGCATATTCTCACCGTCAAGTACCTGGCGGCGCTCCTCATAGATGATCTCTCTCTGCTCATTGTTAACCTGGTCATAGTCGAGAAGGTTTTTACGGATACCGAAGTTGTTGAACTCGATCTTCTCCTGGGCTTTCTCGATGGCATTGGAAAGCATCTTGTGCTCGATCTGCTCATTCTCCTCAACACCAAGGGATGTGAACACCTTCATCAGTCTCTCGGAACCAAACAGGCGCATCAGGTCATCCTCAAGGGAAATGTAGAAACGGGATTCACCCGGATCTCCCTGTCGTCCGGAACGTCCACGGAGCTGGTTATCGATACGTCTTGACTCATGACGCTCGGTACCGATGATCTTCAGACCGCCGGCCTCTCTTGCCACATCGTCAAGCTTGATATCGGTACCACGGCCTGCCATGTTGGTCGCGATGGTAACGGCATCTGCCTGTCCTGCCTGAGCTACGATCTCAGCCTCAAGCTCATGGAACTTGGCATTCAATACATTGTGGGGGATTCCCTCTCTCTTCAGCATTCTGCTGAGAAGCTCGGAAGTCTCGATGGTGATCGTACCAACCAATACCGGCTGATGTTTTGCGTGAGCTTCCTTAACTGCCTCTACAACGGCGTTGAATTTCTCTTTCTTTGTCATGTAAACAGCATCGTCAAGGTCTTTACGCTGTACTACACGGTTGGTCGGAATCTCTACAACGTCCATGCCGTAGATATCACGGAACTCTTTTTCCTCGGTGAGGGCTGTACCTGTCATACCGCCTTTTTTGTCATATTTGTTGAAAAAGTTCTGGAAGGTAATGGTTGCGAGAGTCTTGCTCTCTCTCTTAACCTTCACATGCTCTTTCGCCTCGATCGCCTGATGAAGACCATCGGAGTAACGACGGCCCGGCATGATACGTCCGGTAAACTCATCAACGATCAGGATCTCGTCATCTTTTACAACATAATCCTGATCCTTGTGCATCAGATTATGTGCACGAAGTGCAAGGATGATGTTGTGCTGGATCTCCAGGTTTTCCGGATCTGCCAGGTTCTCGATATTAAAGAATTTCTCAACCTTCTTGATACCCTGCTCGGTAAGGTTGACGATCTTATCTTTCTCATTTACAACGAAGTCACCGGTCTCGATAACCTCCTCACCCATGATGGCTGCCATCTTGGTCATCTCATGGCTGGCCTCACCACGCTCCAGCTGCTGTGCAAGGATATCGCACACCTCATAAAGCTTGGTGGACTTGCCGCTCTGTCCGGAAATGATCAGAGGTGTACGTGCCTCATCGATCAGGACAGAGTCGATCTCATCGATGATACAGTAGTGAAGATCTCTCTGAACAAGCTGTTCTTTATAGATGACCATATTGTCACGAAGATAATCAAATCCAAGTTCGTTGTTTGTTACGTATGTGATGTCACATCCGTATGCCGCACGACGCTCTTCCGGCTTCATGTCGTTAAGTACCACGCCTACAGTCAGGCCAAGGAACTCGTGAACCTTACCCATCCACTCAGCATCTCGTTTTGCCAGGTAGTCGTTGACGGTTACGATGTGGACACCTTTTCCCTCAAGGGCATTCAGATATGCAGGAAGTGTGGAAACAAGAGTTTTACCTTCACCTGTTTTCATCTCGGCGATACGGCCCTGGTGAAGGATGATACCACCGATGATCTGTACACGGTAATGCTCCATTCCAAGTACACGCTTGGCTGCCTCACGTACGGTGGCAAATGCCTCCGGAAGAAGATCATCCAGTGTTGCACCTTCTGCAAGACGTTTCTTATATTCTCTTGTCTTGTCTCGTAACTGCTCATCCGTAAGCTGCTGCATCTGAGACTGATAGCTCTCGGTTTTTTCAACCAGCGGCATGATACGTTTTACCTCACGCTGGCTGCGGGTTCCAAATACTTTTGAAAAAACATTCATGTTTCTGCTCCAATCATTTTATTCGAATAAGACTGCTGTCTCTGATCTGTCCAATTTTGGATCATTCCAGTTCTCTGTTGATATCCGTTATACTGGATCACATATGGTATATATTCTACCACTTTCCTGTTATAAAAACAATGAACAATTATTTAACAAATCATGTCAGGAACAACAGAAAATATCCCGCATAGGATCCTGTTTTCGAGGATCCCGCGGGATATTACAGATCTTATTTCCTTACTTTTGCATTTTTCACACTGCTCCAGGCACCGTAATATGTCTTTCCGCTCACTTTTTTGTATGCACGGATACGAACATAATAAGTGCTTCCCTTTTTCAAACCGGAAAGTGTTCGGGTCAGTGCACTGGCGGACACTGTCCTGGACCCTCTCATGGACCTTGATGCCGCATACTGGATCTGATAGCCGGAAGCACCAGCTGCTTTTTTCCAGCGGACAGTCAGCTTCCCGGAAGCCTTGCTGGACGGTTTGTACTGCACCGGAGCTGTCAGGCGGGCGATCCTGCTACCGTTTTTGTTATAAGCACTTAAAGCAGAGCCCTTGTATGCGCGGACTGTATAAGTATACATGGTTCCTGATTTTACTGATCCGTCTGTGTAGACCAGCGTATTGCTTCCGCTTACGGTAGCGATATTGACCCACTTGCTGCTGTTTCCGGTCCTTCGATAGATCTTGTAGCCGGAAGCATTTGCAGCTCTTTTCCATTTGAATACGATGCCGGCAGGGCTGTTGGAAGTGCCGGATAACCCGGGAGTGGTGAGCTTTACAGTTGTAAGGGCCGCGGACCGGAACTGGTATACGGCTGACTGTACTTCATCAGTCTTTTTCCATGCAGATTTCTGATAAACATACTTCTGGAAAAAGATATACATGTTATAAGTTGCGGCTTTGTTTATTCCTTTGGCAGATCCGATCCGCCAAGTAGTATTCTTCCTGTTATCGGTTGGATTTGGTGAAGTACTCCAGTAAACCGGCACCCACTTCACATCTCCGGGCCCGGGATTTGTATTCGTAGTTCCCGCACCGGTCACGGTAAAATTATAATATTTATTCGGAGTAAATTTCAACGGAGAATCCAGCCCTCTGACGACACTTTCTCTGACATCCGGTATAGAAGGTGTATAGGTCGGTGTCGGCGTTACACCGTAATCCGGAGGTGCAGATGTAAGTGTAGGTTCAGGTGTCGATGTCACATTGTAAGCTGGACGAATCCCTCTGGAATTCAGTCTTAACTTTTTCAGTCCGCTAGTTCTGCCATCCGTGCCCAGTACCTTAAGATACAGATCAAATTCTTTCTCTATATCCAGATTCTTAAGATATATCACAAAGCTTCTGTTTGCGGTAACCACCACACGAGAGCTACCCATATCAAGCTTCGGAACAACAGATGTTCCGTCCTTTTTTCTCGCTACAGCTTTGTAGTAGCAGGCTCCGTTTGCATCAACTTTAAGTGTCACATTTACAGAACTGCGGCTTACCCATTTTTCTCCGGTCCATTTTACGTTTATTTTTGGCACCGGTGTTGGTGTCACTGTCAGTTCAGGATCCGCTGTCGGTGTCACTGTCAGCTCCGGACCCGCTGTCGGTGGCACTGTCGGTTCCGGACCCGCTGTCGGTGGCACTGTCAGCTCCGGAGCTGACGCTGACATAGCTTCTGCGTTTTCTTCTTCCATACTGTCTCCTGCTTCTTCAGGTATCAGTTCTGTCAATAATACTTCCGGATCATCCTCACTGGAGATTTCTTCTGAAACTCCTTCCTCAGCTCCGCCGAAAGCATCCTCGCTGTTCTCCGCGTTTTCCACATCTTCCATGGTTGCATCGGAAGAGTTATCCACCATTTCCTCAGAAATATCCTCACTGTCTTCTGTAGGCTGCTCAGTATCTCCCACAGGCTCTGTAGTTTCCTCTGCGGAAAACAGCTCCTGGCTGTCCGCAGTATTTTCTGTGATTTCTGCATCACCGCTGCCAAACTCTGCAGCCATACCGGTTGCCGGAAGCACCGTCACACAAAGCGCGGCACTTAAAAAAAGTGCCAGAACTTTTTTCTTCATTTACCTTCCTCCTTTTCTCCGTGAGTTACATATTTGTTATGTCAAGGAGATATTCGCACTCCACACAGTATTATTTTTCAGAAAGTGGGGCTGACTGAAACTTGTACTGTACAGACTGTATCTTATCCGTAGACTGCCATTTGGAATCCTTGCAGGTATATTTGCGGAAGAAAACATACAGATTAAAAGTTCCCTCCTGGTCGATTCCTTCCTTGGAACCGATCTTCCAGGTGCTTCGGATCCGGTTGGAATTCGGATTCGCAGATGTGCTCCAGTAAACAGGCACCCACTTAATGTCTCCGTTTTCCGGATCCTCATTATCGGTACCGGCACCGATAACCTTAAAATCATAAAATGTATCCGGGTAGAATTCCAGAGGAGAATCCAGCCCCTCTACCGTACTGTCCTCTGCCTTTGGTTTGGATGCTTTATGTTTTTTCTCAGAATCTGTTTTTTTCGCCGGGCGGCTGTCCTGATCCAGCTCCATCCGCTTCAGATCACTTAATTTCCCATTCTCATCCTCAATCTGGATATACAGATCAACTGCCTGGTCTGTATCCAGGTCTGCAAGTGTGATCCCGAACTCTTCATCCTCACTGATCAAAACCTCATCATTCACGGTATTTCCGGTCTCGATCTGAGGCACCTGGGGATTTCCGTCTTCCCCCCGCTCTGCCCATTTATAATAGCAGACGCCGTTAACGGCTGACGTAAGCGTTATCTCTGCCTGGGAATAGCTGTCCCATTTAAATCCTGTCCATTGTATTTCTGACTTTTGGGAATCCTTTGTATTGTTTTCTCCGGAACTCAGTTCCAGGTCCTCCACAGTCTGTTCTTTTATGGTGTCACCACTGTTAAATTCCGCTGCCATACAGGTAGCCGGTATCATGGTCATACCAAGAGCTACACTTAAGATCACCACAGGAAGCTTCTTTTTCCATTCTCCTTTCGCATATGTCTTCATTATATAATTCTCCCCTATTGCTTGCAACAGAAAAGAAGCCTGATTTTGCTGTGACATAAAAGGCTCCGGAAACCTGCCGATTTCTCACACAGATTCCCGGAGCCTTCCATTCAATATTCAGTTGTGATAATAAAATCCCCTATCAGAACTCTGGTTCGATCAGTCCGTAAGTATTTCCTTTACGTTTATAAACTACGTTAACCTGCTCTGTCTCAGCATTAAAGAATACAAAGAAATTATGTCCGAGAAGCTCCATCTGTACGCATGCATCTTCCGGATACATTGGTTTGATCCCGAATTTCTTGGTACGGATGATCTTAACTTCCTCATCCTCTTCATAATCCTTATCAAGGTATGCCTTCTGGAAGTTTGTGGATTCCTGCTGCTTGTCAACGATCTTGTTCTTGTATTTACGAAGCTGACGCTCAATTACCTCTTCAACCAGATCGATGGATACATACATATCATTGCTTACCTGCTCGGAACGGATAATGTTACCTTTCACAGGGATCGTTACCTCGATCTTCTGGCGATCCTTCTCAACGCTTAAGGTTACTGAAATCTCAGTTTCAGGAGTGAAATACCTTTCAAGTTTACCAAGCTTGTCCTCAACAGCTGTTTTAAGTCCTTCGGTTACTGCTATATTCTTTCCACTAATAATAAATTTCATGACTTCCATCCCCTTTGCTGTTTTATGTTGCTATTATAACATATTAAATTGAATTTTAACATCACTTTTCAAAAATTTCATAAATTTTTTCCAAATTTATTCGATATATTCCTTCAAAATGTTTTTTTTGTCGTGAATGCGCAACTATTAGAGTATTTCATCTAATTCTGTCTCTTATACACATCTCCGAGCCCACGAGACTAG
>ENA-OWZK01000377-OWZK01000377.1-human-gut-metagenome-genome-assembly--contig:-NODE-377-length-13510-cov-69.1572_pt1 | contig 13510 bp, 7 predicted proteins | sample MGYA00249764_ERZ652114 | MGnify/ENA primary metagenome ERZ652114 (study PRJEB26925, sample SAMN05827163) | human gut metagenome | biome: ENVO:2100002; feature: ENVO:00000062; material: ENVO:00002003... | reverse complement strand
GAGATGAGCGCTAGTCTCGTGGGCTCGGAGATGTGTATAAGAGACAGAATAATGACACATCAAGGTATATATAACTTTTACAAGATCATAAAGTCATTAAATATACGTAAATTTCTATAGTTTTGTATATATATTTACAAATTATACAGGCTGATATACAATTAAGTCAGCAGCAGATTAAAGCATGCTAATCTGCTTTCACAGAACACGTGTTCATTGTATTGTTGAAAGGAATGTTCCTGATTAGATTGGAGAGGATTCCATGGCAATAAATGATAAACTAACAGATTTGATGGCCGCTCGGCTATCTAAGGGAGAAGATTTGGATTTGATCTATACGAATCCAAAGAATCACATTGTTTGTTTTATTCCTACCTATCAACCTAGTGGTGGGGACAGTACGAAGTGTTATTTTGTGGATGGACGGGAAGAAATGGTTCATCTGCCGATGCGCACGATTACACGAGAGCTGGCGATGCAGGAAGGGCTGAGACCCAATTACATCATGACCAGTGATGGTCGGCGCAGCAGCTATACCGCGCCTAAGACCTATGGTCCGCATCTAACCTTTGCTCATATTAAATGTCGCCGCCCTATCGGCAAGGACGTGGTGTACGGCCTCTTTAACGTGGCTATACCCTATGAATATATCGTTACGGAAGGTCCGGAACCCGATACGAGCTATATTCATGTGGCGGACTTTGCACCCATCTTGGTGTATCAATCCCCGCGTCATGTCAAACACAAACTGAACGAAGCGATGCTAGAACACTGCAACTACGTGCGCAAAATGCTAGCCCGCATCAAACTCAGCCAAAACCCTCAAGTCGTGGCCGAACTATTTATCGCCTGGAGAGACCTAACGAGATAACTCGTTGGACGGTGAAAGTAGAAGTAGGAGGGTGGAGAGAAATCTGGAAAAGGAGGAGAGGCGTATAAGAAAATAAATAGAACTGCGGGAACAGATGAATTATTGAAAATGAGTTACATATGGCACCTCAATAGAGCTACCTTATATAAGGTGGCTCTATTTTCATATGTTTTTCATTAATGCTAGTGATGTGCTATAATAGACCTAGATTTAATCTTTTGAAAATCAAATCTGCGCCGTTGTGATAGTGGCGCGGTTAAACGGCATTATTTTAGCTCGCTAAAGTGCCTTTTGGGGTGGATTTACAATCTCCGCCGTTTTTGGCATTTTAGAACCAGTAAATATCTGTTGTTTCAAAGACAGGGTTAAATTAAATAATCCCCATTAGGGGACGGAAACTTTGTCACTTTCTTAATTTGATTTTCTACAGCTTCTTTCTCAAGTTAAATTAAATAATCCCCATTAGGGGACGGAAACCAATATCAGATTTTCGCTCTTTCATGAAATACTTAGCTAGTTAAATTAAATAATCCCCATTAGGGGACGGAAACAAATACCGTTCGCCCTCATGTTCGTTGATGCTCCAGAATAGGGTTAAATTAAATAATCCTCCAATGGGAACGGAAACTTTGTTGTGGTCCAAGTTGCATACAGCTTTCATTAAATCTACCGTTAAATTAAATGATCCCCTGATGGGGACGGAGACGCACCATATTGACCATTGAAGATGTCTTGATATGCATCGAAGGTTAAATTAAATAATCCCCATTAGGGGACGGAAACTTCATCATTTCACCTCAAATCGTCGGCTTGGTTCGCCTTGTAGTTAAATTAAATGCTCCCCATTAGAGGACGGAAACAGTTCCAAGTTTGGTTTGAGTTTAAATCTTTTTGTGTGTACATGTTAAATTAAATAATCCCCTGATGGGGACGGAAACTAATTTAAAATGCTTTTAACTGTGTTAGCTAATACGCCTGTTTCGTTAAATTAAATGATCCCTTTATGGGGCCAGTTCTTATGTCAAAAACTCATATAAGTACAAAAATATAGCCAGTATATTCTTTTAGTGAATATACTGGCTTTTTTGTATAAATCTGGTGGTTTTCTATTGGTTTTAATCAGAACTAACTATATAATGAAAACGATAAAGCATGTTTATGATAGTTTATGTCATGAGCATAGTGGAAGGAGGCATTTTATTGACTAATACTGTAGAGATTATGTCTGTAGAGCTAGTTATAGCTGCTGATCCATCTATAAAAATTGTACAGTCCATAGGTAGTGTTTTACATGGTGTACTGATGGAGGTTGTAGGTACAGAGTATGCAGGTCAGTTACATGAATCTGGCTTACGTCCTTATAGCCAATATATTTATTTTGATAAAGATAAAAAACAATATATATGGCGGCTTTCAGCTGTAACAGCTGACGCAATTAATCGTATAGTAAGACCTATGTTAGAGATGCATGAGAAAATTTTTTTAAAGCAAAAACGAGGTCATATATATATTAAAAGCAGAACTATTTTGGAAGAAACCTGTTACGAGGCTTTAATCAATAAGTTCTGGAATAGTGATTCATTATATACTCAGGCCAAATTACATTGCATGAGTACTACAAGTTTTAAGGTGGATCAGCAATATACAATCTTTCCTGAAGCATTTCGTATTTATCGGTATTTGTTACGTCAATGGAATCAATTTAGTACCTTTGGAACGATGGATACAGATTTACTTTTAGGTGCTCTCGAGACTGGAGCTTTTATTAAAGATTACAATCTGCGCATGGGCATATATGGTCTTGAAGGTGTAAAAATCCGAGGCTTCCGTGGGCAAATGGTTATGCAATTTAAAAGGAATCCAGAGTTGCAAAGGATTTTGGCATTGTTGAGTTACTATAGCGAATTTACTGGACTAGGCATTAAAACGGCACTTGGTATGGGCGGCGTGAAGAGCGAAGTTATAGTTTAGTTTTATGAAAATATCTAAATACATATATTAATGGTAATACTGATGGATAAGTGATTTAATTCTTTTTGAAAACAAATGAAAAGAAAATGAATTAAATTATTGACGTAAAATCGAGAAACCCTTATAATTACTGTAACCTTAGAAAAATCATTTACCACCAGTATTTACTTATGCTCATCGGTATTTTTGATCAAATGGGAGCCTAATCTGACCGTTTACGGTGTGAGGTTTGCCAAAACCTAATTTTAAGCCCCATGAATACTGGCCTTCTGAGGCACGCTGTTGCAACAGTGCTTACCGTTTACGGTATTGAAACTCTCACTCTACGCTCGTATAAATCTAAATTTCTAGAGTTGCAACAGTGCTTACCGTTTACGGTATTGAAACTTATTCAATCAGGGTTCTATGATTCTGAATTATTAGAAAGTTGCAACAGTGCTTACCGTTTACGGTATTGAAACCTTGTACGCCGGCATAATTAACTTTCGCTAGTTTATACGTTGCAACAGTGCTTACCGTTTACGGTATTGAAACGCTTGTGTAGTCATATCAACGTTTTTTGTCAATTTACCATTGCAACAGTGCTTACCGTTTATGGTATATGCTGAAGAATATGAGGTACTAGAGAAGCAGCGTAATGATGAGACCCACATATTGCTCACCTTAATGCAGTGAAGGTCAAGCAAAGGAGATAAGAGGTTGTACTATATTGTCATATCTAATAGAAAACGAGTGAATCTTTTGAATTCACTCGTTTTTTTATGTCTTAGTTTTTTTGAATTTGGTTATATTAGCTTTCATCTTATACTAAAAACGTAGCCGATGAGCGGTGATAATCTTAATATGCTTAGGGTATCCTAGTTTTGCATTAAATCATTTGTAGCTTGTTGGGGATTGTAGAAAATATGTATAGCGTTAGGTATAGGAGGTAGTATATGAACATTAATTGGAATGGATTATTTTAATAATCGTATATTTAGTTGTAATGATAGGAGGGATGTTATGTCACCTTTAGCAGTGGATTCTGCAGTAGCAGTGTTAGTAGCGGTGCTTGATGCACTTGAAGAGTAATTTTATTTATGTATGTTGATCGGTTAAAGTTTGTAAGGTGGTGATATTTTGAGTAAGTATAGAATTGGATTAGAAAAGTAATTATTTTGTTAAATTGTATAGACAGTTAATCATATGTCAGGCTTCATACTATCTCGAACAGAGCGTAGTAAGTGACCTCGGGTTTTTGGATTCGTTAAGTTTTAGTACATAGTATTATTGTATAATTGGTGTAGATTTTGATTTGGATACAAGAAAGTTAAAGGACCTAGTGTATAGAGATATGTGACTAGGTCCTTTAGTTTATTAAAAGGATACCTCTATTGTATATAAAGGCATCCTTTTAATCGTATAATTTTATAAATATTAGATACTAGGTGCATGAATGAGTGCTGTTTTATAAATTGTTTCTAGTTGCTTTTTTAACGGACCATCATCTGTAATTCGGACTGCACAGCCTAGTTTTAATAAATGTCGTAAGATATCTATTTCCTGGAAGGGAAGATAGCTAACTTCAATGGTAAACTCTTCATCGTTGATATCTTTAGCTTGAATTGTATAGTTGCTAAAATAGTTAAAGCAACGATCAACTGCATTGTTTGCATCGTGCAAGGTAAATGTTACGGTTCGCTTTGATTCATCTCTATAGTTAGCATATATAGTTTCTATATCTTCTAGTCGTGGTGCAGCCGTTTTTATGATATTAGATTCATCGCGTAGTGGATAGTCTAAAAAGGTATCCGTTGCATGGTCATAGGCAATAAGCGTATAGCCATTGCTTCCTACAGAGTATTCTATCCGACAAGGAGATAGCTCCTTATCTTGAATTATGATACGTTCGTTATTTTGGATAGCTTGTAAGCACTGGGTGATTACTTGCATTGTTAACGGAGTATCATCTGTCATGGTTGGAACACGTGTCCATGATCCTCTTGGAAAGGTAGTATCTACAGTTTCTAATTCAGTAGATAATATTTGACATAGCTCTGGTGAAAGTAGCCAGTTAGCTCGAGTATCAGAAATGAGGTCCTTTAAGAACATTCTTTCAGCATCAGAGATAATAACAAGAGGTAAATCTGGAAGAATAGACTCAACCTCTTCACCATTTTCATTTGGCTCTACTAATGCATCGGCTAGAAATTGCTCATAATCATCATTCCGCAATACTTTTTTGTATGGGGCTGGCGTGAGCAGCCTACGATGATTAATTAATCCTTCTATATCTTGTTTTGTATGGACAACACCATTAATTAAGTCTAATTGCAATTGGTATTGTGTCGTAAAGGTAATAGCATTGATATCGTTTAAAACGGATGATACATAGGTACCATCTAAGTCTTTGTCTTTTTTAGTTTTGTTATTATCAGATTCTTTTCTTTGGAGTGGATGAAGAAATCGATTAATTTTCTTTCGCTTTTTATATCCTTCTGGTTCTACAAAATCTATATTTAAAGAGGCGTATAAATTATTGTAGAATTTATCCTTAATACTGGATTTGTTTGTGTATGTAATATATACATAAGGTAAATAGCTACGTAATTGCGGTAATAATTGTAATGCATCTGGTACTTCTAGTTGTAATTCTATATATTCATCTGTGCTTGAGAGCACTGTTAGTGACTCTTTGAAATGACGAATAAATTTATCGTAGACCAACTCATAATCTTTTAAGGTCAAGAAGTGAATGATACAAGTATCAAATGTTTTATTTCTTGTTTGTATTTTTGGTACAGCATTAGTACTGTTATATTTTGTAACCTCAAGAGACTTGATGCGATCGATACGATTCCATTGGATACGTCCATTATTAATACTACATAGCAAATTTTTATTTTCCCCATAATAGGTTTGTAACGCTAATGGACTAACGATTTCCCTAGGTTTCCCAGATTCATAAAAGGATAGACGCACCTTTTTTTGTCGATGTAAGGCATCGGCTAAAGGGTAGAAAATATCTCCATCAATTACATTATTTGGATTATTATCCTTGAAAGAAAAATATGTATTATTAAAGTCATAGTACATAGACTTTTGTTGGTCTTTTAAAGAAAAGTCATTAATTAAATACATAATTTTCTTGAGTAAGATATGACCTGCTGCTGAAGTAATAGAAACATTAGTATAAAAGAATACTGCCATTGCTAGCTCTTGCAACTGCTGTTTTGATAGTTCCTCTATAATAGTTGGTTTTATTGAATATGTATAGCCTTTTGTGAGCTCTGTTTTGGTGATAGCACCTAAAATTTCTAAAGTCTTTACTTGGCGTTGAATATATTGTTGGTCAATAATGCAAGGTGGCTCTTGTTTTTTATTTCGTTGTTCATATAGGTTTTCTACTAAATCAATATAGTGATCCAAGTATGGTTCTTGGTTTAAATTAGTATATAAATCTGTAATAGTTACATCATCATTTGCTCCAATATATGATAAGATGCAGAGCTGTACATAAATTTGTTCTGGAACGGCAGCATATAATTCATATAAATTGTTAAGATAATTATAGCCATCTATAAAATCATCTTTTGCTAAATGATGAATGGATGTTTTCCCAATTCTTTGCGTGTAAATGTGACGTATGATATCAAAATAATCAAGGCGACGAATCACATCGTCGTGCTGACTTTCTTTGATACCACGAACTGTTGCTTTACCTCTATTATGGTTCCCGAAGGTTAAGCTGCGGATAAATTGGCGCATACTAGCTAAATCATTTAGATAATTAGTTGTTGTTGCCATTATTGACTCCCTTTTAAATATGTACATTCCCGACTGTACAAAACGATTCTTAATTATGAATATAACATGATACAATATAAAATGTAAGGATAAAATTCGAGGTTAGGTTCTGATAATACACGGATGACCAAGTGTAGTTAATCAATTAATGTAAGTTTGGTGAAAGCTATGGCAATTCATAATATATTTTTATCTTTTTTGAGTAAGGTGTCTAATACGAGTATAAAGACGATTGTAAATGCAGATATGGAAGATGCTATTCGTAGTAGCATTGCCACGAATGAGTCGTCTTTGAAATATATTTTATACCATACATGGAAGGATGAAAAAACAAGAGATATATCCTTTGATAAGATATATTTATTATGTACTGATGGTGTAATGGCACATCAAAGTAATAGCCCATCATCTTATGATATCTTTGTTAATCAAATGTGTAAGTTTTATAACGTGATGGGCCACAATGAGCAGGCCTTTTTAGATGCGCTTGATCATGTCCCATGTGGTACAGACTTAGATGATATTAGTCGTATTAAGTCTAGCATCATTGAGATGTCAAAGAAGATTCTTGATTTTAAAGATACTTTTACCAATGATAAAGATGAGGTCCGCCTCTATATGGATATCACTGGTGGCCCACGCAATGCAGCTATGATTCTCCTTGTTATTAGTAGACTGCTCGCCTATCATGGTATCATTGTTGATGATGTATATTACTCTGGTTATAAGGAGATTGAGAACGGCCCAGGAGAAATTACAGTTCATAAAGTGCTAGATATTTATGAGCTTTTTGATATTATTGCAGGATTTGAAGAGTTTAAACTATTTGGTAGTGCCAAAAAATTAAATACTTACTTTAAGCCTCCTGAAAATATTGGAACAGGTAATATTGAATCGACTGCTACCGCTACAAAAAAATTGCTAAAAGCCATGGACAGCTTTTCAGAAGCTATTAATATTTCAAGTCGTGGTGCATTTGAAAAATCTATAGCTCGTCTTGATGATAGCTTATCTTTAGTACGTAGTATGGCAAATAATACAGATAACAATAAGACCTTTGACCAAGAATTAATTGAATTATTGCATAAGCCTATTGAGCAGTCGTATACTACCCTTTTACAACATCATCGTAATCATGCCTCTGATGAACTAGCCTATATTGACTGGTGTTTAGATCATGATTATTTGCAACAAGCACTTACCTTATTTTGTGAATATGTACCGGAATACGCAGTAGATAAAGGTATTATAGAGTGTGATTCACTTGTGTTTAATGTATATTATGAAGATACGCAACAGAATAAAGAAAAGAGATTGCTCCAAGCTGCTATAAAAGCATGGAATAGAGCGGGGAATAATATTCATTTTAGTACATTTTATAATGTAGTCATGCCCGATCATGATAAGAAAACTTCTGAAAAAGATGTACGGTCTATGCCTATGCGCTTATTCAATTCTATTAATAACGCTCGTATGCAATGCTTGGCAGCTATGATAAATGCAAAAAAAGATGAAGTAGCTCCTAATATCGATAAAGTAATTACTTATTATATTAAATTCGTAAGAAACGAAAAAAAGAAAATACAAATTGTTGAAAGAGACCTCCAAAAGCAGAAAGAACGTATTCATCTGATGGTGGATGAAGAAACTACTAAACTTAGAGAAAAATGTGAGGTTCTTTTAAATCAATATGGGTTTACACTTTATTTACAAGACGATAGATATGCTGAAAATTATACATTATTAGAATATATCTCGTTTTTGCAAGATATTCTTGAAAGTGCAGAGAATATAGAAGCCTTTAATAATATCTTAGAGTCATTACGTAAAAATATAATATCTGAAGTTTTAAGTAAAGAGGAATTTAAAGAGTATATTATTTGTGATGCAGATAATTCTTCATTTAGGTTGAAAAAAACAAGTATGTTAGCGCGTAATATGGTATGTAATGCTATATTAAATTATTTAATTGAAGAAAAAAAATATAAGGCATATAAGAGTCTTATTATGCATCAATTATCAGATACTAAAGATAGTGCAGTGACTACGGCTGAGTTATTATTATCACAACGAAAACCGTATGATAAAGGGGTTCCTTTATTTGAGGTTTCGGGTGTATATATTCCGCATGTAGCATTAGAGGATGTAACTAAGACAATGAAGTTTATTGAGCAATACTTTGAGATAAAAAAGGCACGTAATGATAGTAACCATGCGAATAAAGAAATGCTATGTAAGTATACTACATCCCAAGAACTACGCCATGAGATTCGTAAATGTGTAGCAATGGCAAGAGAATTGAGTAGAAAATAGGATATTTAATATAAGAGGCTATAGATAGTAATAATCTATAGCCTTTTGGTTTTTATGAAATTATTGTTGATTATACGTACAGATATACTCACGAACCTCACGAATATCGTTAAGACATTGTTTTAATTCCCTTTTTATGTCTTCACTTTCAATAAACTGGCCCCGTTTTTCTTCACGTGCATGTGCCGTATCATTTCGACTACCTTTTAATGTTCTATAAAGGTTTAATATGCGAGCTACTTGTGTTATTTTTTCTGGATTGCTTTTTAATACTGAATTAAGTGTGAGTCCATCTATTCCATAAAGTTGATGGGGGAATAAATCTATTGGATATTGATATGATACAAAATTAGCAAATAGAAAACGATATATATCATCATTGTTTGAGTTCGTGAAGATTGAAATAAATGCATCTCTTACCTTAAAGAGTTTATTAGTGTCGTTAAGTGTAATTTCATATTGATCATTAACTGTTACAACATCGCTAGGTAAATCTTTAATTTCTTTTAATTGATGTACAAGTGCAGCAGTAAAATATCTTCTAATATCTTTACTGAACTCATTTATACCTACAATAGATTTGGTATTTATACCTATATTACTGATAAGTCGCAGTAGCTTACTAGGCACATTAACATTATTATTGGTAAACGTTTTGTATTTCAAATAATTATGTGGCTCTTTTTCTGCTTCTTTTAAGATTATTTGATTAATATCGTTTATTAGTTGCTCTTCAAATTTAGGGTATTGTGTATCCTCTCTAGTAATGTTAGCGCTAATGTTATTTTTCTTGTTTTTTAATGTTCGTTGGATAATTTGCTTAGACTCTTTTGAAAAATCACCACTAAAGTATTTCAGTAATACGCTTTTTATTTTATTATTAATCTTAGTCGCTATATTGTTTACGCTTTCCATTGTTTTGGCGGTATACTCATTAATCGTATTAAAGTTCTCCATAGAGGCACTCAATTCATTGTCTGAGTCTGTAGGGAAGATTGTGTCGTCTAAAATAATCATTTTAGATTCTAAAATAGCACGAGGTACAAATTCAGCGAATAGTGCTAAGGCTTGCTGTAGATAACCATTAGCTAGGCACCAATCAATGTATGCTAAATCGTCTTCTTTATTAGCTAGCACTGTTTTATAATTATTTTGAATTTTGCCACTCATTAATTTGAGTGCCTCAATTTCAAAGTTTTTATGGTTTTTCCTATTATTTGCAGGTATTTCTTGTTTAGAGGATTCGATATCTGTTAAAAGTTTATGAATGTCCTCCATGGATCTTTGGAATATACCGCGACTAGATAGACGAACGGCTTCTGAAAAATCTCCCATGCTAGAGATTAGTTCTTTGATTTGGACATCGGGATTATCTAAAGTATTTACATAGTTTTTTAAGGTATCAACACTACCAAATTGGTTGAACTCAGCAAATCCTGTAATCATATCGTAAATATTATAGATGGAGTTCCCTTCATATACTCGAACTATGCTATTGTTATTTGCATTTACATTGGCATATAAAATAGATCCAATTTCAATACCTTGAAAAGCTACTAGTCTAATGATGGCAATCATTAGCATAATAGCTGTTCGTGGGCCACCAGATAAGTCTACATGTAAGATAACCCTGTCATCAGATGACTTGCTTTTATAATATTCCATTATAGCTTGAGACATATCTATAATGCTGTCCTTTAGATTGTCTATATAGTCGATGTCACCACAATCTATATAATTAATTGTTTCTGGGCTCCACGTAATAGGTATACTTGTTTTATTGATATAATCACACATTTGCTCTTCAAATACATTGAGGCTTGATATGGTAGATTCTTTAAACGTATTCTCCATTTCTGGTGATTTAAAAAAGAACAGCTTATCTAATTTGAAATTGGAATTTTCTTTTATTTTATTATGTAAAAGATACTTTAAAGCGGATTCATTGGTTTGACGGATGACATCAAAGGGAGCTATCTCAGTAAGATTAACAACCGTTTTTTCTAGCTTTTGCGGATTATATGGATTATCTTTCGTATGTAAGGTGCTTAAAAATGTTAGGTAAATATGATGTTCCATAATATGGCTCCTAGAGAATCGAGAATTAAAAATGAAGCTTTTATGAATACTATACCAAATTTTATATAAATTACATAGAGCCTAGCCCATAGTAAAATAATAGATATATAAGCGAATCTTAAAATTTATGTTTACGTCTTAGTTTTCTTGAATAGGGATATATGGGTTCACATTTTATAATAACCTTGTAACCTAAATAAAATACCTTTTGATTCATAAAACCAAAGATTCGTTCTACTTTTATGAACTCATAGGTAGACCGGATTAGTTCATACTTTAGATGGTTAATTTAAGTTCATATAATAAGGAGGTAACATGTGTAGAAAGATTAGTCGTGTAGATATGTAATTGTACTTTTGTTGTTTCAGGCTTTTAGTATAGGAGGAGGTGTTTGTATGGGACTATTTGTTGAGTTTGGTTTAGTTCATGTTTGTGTTGAGGAGTAATTTTGATTATTATAATTGAATCTGATGTTAATTAGACCTATTCATATGATGTCTCATATGAGTAGGTCTTTTATATATGTAACATTCGGTCACAATCATTTTCTACTGTAATAAATGTATTATAAAATTTGCTGAATATAAGTTTTATCTGTATTTGGCTAAGATGATCAAAAAAAGAAAATGATGAGGAATATTGACGCCAAATTCAAAAAACCTTATAATAACTGTAATCTTAGAAAAATCATTTACCACCAGTATTTACCTATGTTCATGAGCATTTTTAATCTAAGGGGAGCACAAACTGACCGTTTTCGGTATGAGGTTTTCTAAAACCTATTTTTTAGCCCCATGAATACTGGCTTTCTGAGAGACACTGTTGCAACAGTACCTACCGTTTACGGTATTGAAACAATTCAGATTTTTCTTCATTCCATTTAATTTTTGGAGGGTTGCAACAGTACCTACCGTTTACGGTATTGAAACTTTTGCGTCAGTAAGCTATATATTTTCGCGAAGCGGGTGTTGCAACAGTACCTACCGTTTACGGTATTGAAACTCGAGACAAACATAAATTGGATGACGTTCATAAGAGATTGTTGCAACAGTACCTACCGTTTACGGTATTGAAACAAGAAATGTGCCAACCCTTTAAACGTATCAACTACAGGTAGTTGCAACAGTACCTACCGTTTACGGTATTGAAACACACTCTAATACCATCAGTAGTGGCATTTGCCTTGTAAGGTTGCAACAGTACTTACCGTTCACGGTATTGAAACCGTCTTGCATCATAACAAACAATCATTGAAATCATAAGTTGCAACAGTACTTACCGTTCATGGTATTGAAACTTATGAATGTCTCTTGGGAAGGCATTCTTTCTAGCCGTTGTAACAGTACTTACCGTTCACGGTCTTGAAACTCCTCCTAGTACACCCACTGATCAAGATAAAGACCACTAGTTGCAACAGTACTTACCGTTTACGGTATGCGGCAGAAGGGTGCGAGACAGTAGAGGAGCAAAGCGACGATGAGGTCCGCACATCTCAAGTGCCTGAACGAAGTGAAGGTAAAACGAGGGTGATAAGGGATTCAGCTTACCGTTTACGGTATTGAAACACCCCTCCTGTATAATCTGTGATACCACGTGCAATAGCGTTGCAACAGTACTTACCGTTTACGGTATGCGCAGAAGGGTGCGAGACAGCAGAGGAGCAAAGCGACGATGAGGTCCGCACATCTCAAGTACCTGAACGAAGTGAAGGTAAAACAAGGGTGATAAGGGATTCAGCTTACCGTTTACGGTATTGAAACTTTCGAGCAAAATTCCATTCAAATTGTCGCAATACCAAGTTGCAACAGTACTTACTGTTTACGGTATGCGCCGAAGGGTTCGAGACAACAGAGGAGCAAAGCGACGATGAGGTCCGCACATCTCAAGTACCTGAACGAAGTGAAGTTAAAACGAAGGTGAAAAGGTAACAGTTTTTATCGTTTATGATTGTGTATTTTCATATTTAATGTAAAAGGGCGAATCTTTAGATTCACCCTTTTTTGCATCTTAGTTTTTTTGAATATGGATTTGTCGATTTTCATTCTATAATTATTTTGTAACCCAGAGCGAAATACTTGAATTATAGAGATGATAGTTCGCCTTAGTTTTTATGAATTCAATTGTATCTTTGATAAGGTTATACTATGGATAGTTAATTTAGTCATATGAGTTGGGAGGTAATGAATGACTTGTAGAATTGGATATTTGAAATTGTAAATGTCAAAGGATTTGTTTTGTTTATATGTATTTTAGGAGGAATTAATATGCTACCATTATTTGCAGCAGCAGCGGCCGCAGCCGCATGGGAAGGTTTTGCAGCAGGTGTATTATTAGGTGTGTCCGTATATCAAGCCGTTAAGTCTGATGACTAGTTGTTGGTTGATATATTAAGAAAGGTAGATGATAGTATGTATCCATATATAGGCTTTGTCGTAGGATTAATAGTATGTAAATTATTTGAGGACTAATGTAAGGAGAAAATAGTATGAA
>ENA-OWZK01000348-OWZK01000348.1-human-gut-metagenome-genome-assembly--contig:-NODE-348-length-14132-cov-9.01819_pt1 | contig 14132 bp, 17 predicted proteins | sample MGYA00249764_ERZ652114 | MGnify/ENA primary metagenome ERZ652114 (study PRJEB26925, sample SAMN05827163) | human gut metagenome | biome: ENVO:2100002; feature: ENVO:00000062; material: ENVO:00002003... | reverse complement strand
GCGCTAGTCTCGTGGGCTCGGAGATGTGTATAAGAGACAGGAGTATCTATTTTTCAAGACATCGATTATCACCGCCTTCTCTCTGTTGCTGAGAGCACTCTGATCGATGTCTGGGTCTTTTTTTAATACATTTATCGTTTCTTTAAGAATGTCTATTTCTAATTGCATATCTTGCATTTGAGCCTTCAACTGATTTATTTCATCAGAAGAAATATCTGTACTTGAAACAGAACCTTCTACTAATGTTCCCGGAGTAATGTTTTTGTGATTCATAAGACCTAATGTACCTTCTTTTAAATAACGTTTTCGCCATTGATAAATACTAGTGTGCTGACATGTTGATATTTAGCTAAATATTCCTGGCTATTATTGCCGTTTTCTGGTATAATAAAAGAAACGGCGGTGATTTTCTATGGCAAGACCCAAAAAGTATAAAATAGAGCTTACGGATGATGAATTAAAAAGCTTAAAATCTGTCATCCGGAAAAATAAAACATCCAAAACAATTCGATGCAGATGCCAGATTATTATTGACCTGGATGAGTCCCACGGAAAAGTATTGACCCATGAGCAGTCTGCAAAATCAAATGGTGTATGTCTGGCAACAGTAACCAATACCGTGAAAAAGTATTTTGAAGGTGGTATTGATGCAGTAACTGAGTTTAAGCGTAATGTTAATTCTGATAATGCAAGGCGTGTACTGGATGGACGTGCTGAAGCACGTATCATCGAACTTGCCTGTGGTCCGGTGCCGGAAGGACATTCAAGGTGGACCATCCGGCTGCTGGAAGAGAAATCAAGAATCGTTCTTGATACTTCTGTCAGCCGTGAGGCAATCCGGAGAGCCTTAAAAAAAACAAACTTCGACCTCACAAAAACGACTACTGGTGCATCCCTACAAAAGACGATGCCGAATTTATAGCATGTATGGAAGATGTCCTTGATGTATATGAACTCCCATACAATCCAAAAAGACCAGTTGTTTGTATGGACGAAAAGCCTTACCAGTTATTGGACGATGCAAGGGAACCACTGCCCATGCGTCCAGGTGATAATCAGAAAATAGATTCTGAATATGTCAGGAATGGCACCTGCAGTATATTTGCCTTTGTCGAACCGCTTGGAGGCACTCATCATGTCAGTGTGCGAGAACACCGTACTGCCTTTGATTGGGCAGAAGAGATAAAATATTTCGTTGATGTCATGTATCCGGATGTGGAAAAAATAATTCTTGTAATGGACAACCTCAACACCCATAAACCTGCGTCCTTGTACAAAAGGTATCCAGCAGATGAGGCAAGAAGGATTATCAAGCATCTGGAAATACACTATACCCCCAAGCATGGAAGCTGGCTTGACATTGCGGAAATAGAACTTAATGTAATGACCAGACAGTGTTTGGCACGAAGAATCGCAAATATTGCGAAGCTCCGTGAAGCGTTAGCTGCATGGGAGGTCGAGCGCAATACAATCGCAGCAAAAGTTAATTGGCAGTTCCGAACCGCCGATGCCAGAGTAAAGTTGAGTTCATTGTATCCTAAGTTTACAACAGCTTCCAAATAGGAAGTTGTTGTAATGCTAAATATCAATATGTCAGTACACTAGTTCATAGGCGAGTTTTGTGCTCGCAGTTGCAGTCTTTATTCCGGCGAGTACAAGATTTGCAAGTTTGTCAGCAACCGCACCGCCACCGCAAAACTTCCATATATCGTGACGTGCATTGCGATTCGTACTCGTTTTGCAGCAATATGCTTCCCACATCATTTCTCCAGTCATTTAGATTTCCTCCTCTGTGCCTCCACAAATCTAGCGGTTTTGCAGAACCTCACAGAAATGCTTGTAATTAACCATCTTAGCGTAAACTGTAAGGATTTTTGTTCCATCCAGATGATAAAGATGGATTGTACTGCCGTATTTGCCCTCGATTTTCTGGATTTCATACCATTTGAATACTCTTGTTTCATGAAATGGCCGTTCTATGTACAGAAGCTCAGAATTAAAATATACACACATCTTCGCCATCATATTTCCTGAAAATATCGTGACTGCCAGAATTCCTACTGCCATCACCACACACAGTCCCCACATCATTCTCGCTTCTTTAGGAGCTCCAGCCCTGATGTATAGGACACTGATTACCATGACGCCAAGAAAAACAAAGATTCCCATTGCATATACCAGATATCTCTGTTCCGATGGATCACACAAGATGTCCATTCCATCTGGAATCTTCTCTTTCTGTCTCCGGTTTCTACCTGTGATCAGGTAAATGATCCCGGCAATGATGAGAAGCATTAATTTCATTAGGAATTTGTTCATGCTCAAATCCTTTCGACAATCATTTTTTTCAAAACTTCCGCAGAATTTTTGAGTGCTTTTAATTCTGCTTCATCTAACTCAATCGGCACCACCGCTTCAATCCCCTTCGCATCTACAACTGACGGAATGCTCAGCACCACATCAGTGATTCCATACTCTCCTGTCATCAGACTTGATACTGGAAGGATTGACCGTTCGTCCCGCACGATCGCAGCGCAGATTCTGCATACGGCCATGGCGATTCCGTAGTAGGTGGCGTGTTTTTTGGAAATGATCTCATAGGCGCTATTTTTCACGCTATTAAATATCTTTTCCATGGACGTATCATGATCGTAGTATCCGCGCAGTTCGCAGAAATCGTGGATTGGAAGTCCGCCTACTCTGGCGTCGCTCCACGCTGCAAGTTCGCTGTCGCCATGTTCTCCTATGATATAGGCATGAACGCTTCTGCTGTCCACCCACAAATGTTCTCCCAGTTCGTACCGGAATCTGGCCGTATCTAATACGGTTCCGGAACCAATGACCCGGTTGGCCGGATAGCCGGACTCCTTCAGAGCCACGTAAGTAAGAATATCGACTGGATTGGAAACGATCAGCAAAATTCCATGGAACTCACGCTGTTTGATCTCTCCGATGATGGATTTCATAATTGCGCTGTTCTTCTTGATCAGATCCAACCTCGTTTCACCAGGCTTCTGGTTCGCACCTGCCGTGATCACGATCACTGCGGCATCGGTGATGTCATCGTAGGTTCCTGCATATATCTTGATGGGGTTTGCGAATACCATGCCGTGGCTGATGTCCAGTGCTTCTCCTTCCGCACGGCTGCGATCCGCATCGATTAAAACCATTTCTGAAAAAAGGTTGCTCTGCATTAAGGCAAAAGCTGATGATGCTCCGACAAATCCACAGCCGATGATGACTACTTTTCTGCTATTTATCATATGGGGTATCCTCCTTGGTTGGGGTTTATTGTGTTATTTGGTATTTAATGGTTGGTATGATTGGATTATAATAGATTTTATTTTGATTGTCAATATTAGTAACTATTACTGATATTTGCCCTATCACTTCTTTTACTCTTCCATTCTCGTCAAAATATTCTTCCTTAGTACCAGGAAAACATTTCACTAACTGCCTCAAAATCTCCGGCTCATCTTCAAATACATACATCCATACAGAAATAAAACCATAACCGCGCACCAGATCAAGAATGGCCTGCTTCATCTCTATCTCCGCATCTTCAGAGATCAGAGTCATCTTAATCCATGAATCTAATTTCATTTTCGCTAGGTTATAGACCTCATTTCTCTTCCGTATGCGTTTATCATCTCGATTATCTTTTAGTGTCAGATCTAATTTAACTAGTTCATACAGATTTTTCACCTTTTGCAGATATACTCCTGTCTGGTCTATCTGTTTTAATTTTTCCTTTATTTACTGGACGCATCTTTCACTTTCCACTTCTTTTCGATATATTCCTGTCGAATTAAGGCCAGGTATGCTGGATTATCACTGTATTCTGCTTCTAAACGATGGAGCTGTTCTCCTGATTTATACTAAATTTATCCTGATATCTCCTAAGTCCAACACTAACCAAATCATCCATCTGCTTATAAAATTCTCTGTTCTGGAGCCTTTTGGCATAACTCACCATTCGTCGGATGAACTTTGCGTCATGATCATCAATAATACCTATTTTCTTATATTTTTAATACTCTTCAGTCCGTTGTATGAAACCTTCATACCAATACCTCACGTTGTGCTTTTTAACAAATAACGAAACAAAACGCTTCTATTTATCATTATAACTCACATCCATGTATTTGTCATAATCAACCTTCGAAATCTCGAAACTATCCTGTTTTATTTAGCAGTTTTTGTCGAAAACCAATTCTACAATTTCTTTTAAATGCGAACAAAACGTGCATTCTCTAGCTTTAAATACAACAATAGCTGAGATCAAATAAACGACCTCAGCCAACTAATTATCTCGGAAAATATTTATCATTCTGAGCAAACACTTCATTTGTTAAAAAGAAATCTGCTTTCTGCACTCTACCCCCTCTTCCCTATCATCTGCTAAAAATCAAACTCATCCGGATCCAATCCTGCGTCTTCCAACACTTCTCGTCTTTCATCCGGATCCATGAACTCTGATTCATCGTAATCAAGTCCTGCCTCAGCAAAGACATCTTCTTCGTTGTCATCGTCAAAAGAATCCGTTTCCTCATGTTTCATCATTTCATCCATAAACTGAAACTGAGCAGCTCTCTCAAATGTATCCAAGCGTCCATTACGGTTAAAATCAAACATCTTATCAAATCCAAACATGATTTATGCTCCTCAAATTTTTTTATAAAAACGGCAATTCGTCATCAATTCCATCTGGAATATTCATAAAGCCTTCTGCATCTTCTTTTGTTTGTTATCAATCAGACTCTGCTTACTAAGACTGCAAATTATTCCATGAGGTGTCACCAGGACAACCTTGGCCTTTGCAGTGTCACCGATCTTATCATAGATGCGTCCTGCACTCATGCTCTCGCCAATTACTGTATGCGTGCTATTTGCCACATGTCCAATCTCGCCAATTCCTTCCTTCTTTACAACGATGGCCTCTTTATCGAACTTGTTATCCGGTTCCTTCTTAAGTTTCAGTTTCATTCCCGGCTTCAGGAATTCATTACCGTGATAGTACTTGGTTCCTGTCAGTGTGAAATAAATCTTACTCATCGCCCTTCCTCCTTAGTCTTCCATGAATTCAAAATATTCTTTATCGCTGGCAAATAAAATGTACTTGCCATCTACGTATCCCATGTATCCGTTGTTTGTAATATATCCCTTCATTTGCCGTCCTCCTTGATTCCCTTTCTGATGTTACCAGTTTACAACAAATAGCTGTACAAAAGTCCTGACAACTAACTGACATTGCGTGTGAACCAATGTCAGTTAGTTAATATCAGGTAAAGGGATGCATATTCCAGAAAATGAAGATCTAACACTCGAAATGGTGGTACTTATGAGGAGAGGGATCGGCTTTAGCTCATAGGATAAACTTTAGGGCTTTTTACGGGTATGACAAACAAGCAGATTTACATCTGCTTCAAAAAAGGGTAAAATAGTTATCGGTGAAACTGTTTTATGCTGCACGGTATAGGAAATATCGCGGTTTTCGGAAATGTGCTGTTTTCAATCGGGGATATTGGCGTTCATTCCGAAGCGGGATCATTTCCCGGCAGAGCAGGGACATCACATCTAAGGAGTCTTTCTCTGTGGTCAGACGGAGAAAGACTCTGCAAATATGGGCAGCCATGCTAAAATTTACTTTGTATTCGTATTTTGTGTTCCCCTTTTTTATGATTGTATGGTTGATAAGAACCTCCGTTATGTTGTATGCGATTAGTTTTGCCCATATTTCCTGTTTGATGCATTCTGGTCTGTAGGTATGAAAGTTACTCAGCCCAATGGTATATTTCAGCTTACGGAAGGAACCCTCGATGGCCCATCTGGCATGATATAGAAGCTTTATGCGCTCAGAGGGAAATTCCTCTGCCTGCAGATTGGTCACAAGACACTCATAAGAACCGTCCGATATAGGAAACCTTACAATCCGGAATGACAGGTCATAAGTGTCCAGAGAACCGTATGCGACGTAGTCAAAAGAAGCGGCAGCATCCACAAAGCGCTTGTAAAAGCCCTCTTTGACAGGGATTGTCTTTTTATGACTGCGAACCAGAGTGACATTTACCTGAATATCAAAGGAATCTGCATCCGGAAAATCAAAATTTGCGACAAGCCCTTTGGAATAGATGTCTTTGGTACGGAATAAAAAATACTGGTTCTTTTCGGTGACATGAGCCATGTTGTTATAAGAGCAATAGCCCCTGTCACCGATAAAGACATCCCTGGTGTCAGGCAGTGGGACGTGTCGGTCCACCATGTCACAGAAAGCCCGGAATTCATCTTTTTGGTGAACCGGCTGGATCAGGGCATCTGTATAAGTATGCCTCTGCAGGTCATATAAGGCATTCAGATGCATACTATAAAACCCTTTGTCTGAATGTCCTTCAGAAACAAAGTATTCCGGAGTGGAAAAAGAAGGTTTGCTGAAAAAAGTAAAGGTGGAACCGTCGGCAGCAAGGAAACGACAGGCAGAGTTTTTTTCCATGGCGAGGACAGAAGAATTGAACTGATGGAAAACAGCTTCCAGAGCATCCGGTTTTAGTTTTACCCGCTGCTGGTTATAAGCAGAGGCGGATGGAGCGTTTGGATCCATGTCAAAAAAGTCGAGAAGTTCCAGTCTGGTGCTGGAAGAACCGCAGGAGACCATGAAAGAAATGAGATTAGCAGCCCCCATCTTTCTGTTGCGGGTGAGATCCTTACCAGGATCAACAACATAAAGCGAAATATTGGATGCAATATGGTTGACGGAATCCGAAAAAACAGCTTTGACAGATTCATGTGACATAAAAGAGTACCTCCTTGAATTGAAAAGACTATACTTCCAATTCAAGGGCCGCTTTCGCTACCTCAAAAAAACAATCAGCAGCGAAAGCGGCCGCACATTTTTGAATGTTTGTCAATCCCTTTTAGGGATTTTTTTAAAAAAATTGGTTAGACCCCAATAGGGAATCTAACCTTGTAATTTAACTAAATGACATTGGCGTGTGAACAGTAACGATGGAACTGCTGACTACCCGGATCGGATCTGTGATCAGCTACTGCAGGCCTTATACCCCCACACAGAAGGCCAAGATCTTATACGACGGATTTTTTTATCCGCATTTTTTCTGAAAAGTATTGATTTTATAGCAGATTTTTGAGAAAAGATGCGGATAAAAAACTACTCCAGACCAAACAGCCTACGGATTTCAGTCTCTTTGCCTTCCCAGATTTTCTCGTTTTCCGCTTCATCTGGCTGTCCCTTTGAAAGTGCCTCTCTCATCTGTTCGACAGACGGGATCGCATAGATTTTAGTAATTTCAAAGTAAAAACTGCGCCACAGCCTTGGCAGGCCATCGCGCAGCGATTTTGTTCAAACCATTTTATCCGCAATTATCAAAAAACTGTTTGGGATTGTCCACAAGAAGCTTTTCAATATCAGCCGCATTGTACCCTCTTTTCTCTAAAAGCGGCACCACCTTTTTGCAAAAATAATTGAAAGTACGTCCCTCCTCTCGTTTTCTGGACAGTTCTGAAAAATCGTCATAATCTGCATCAAAAACAACCACAATATCATGAGAAACAACCAGAGAATTGATTAATCCCTTCTGACACAGTTGATCCAGCGTGTTCACCCTATTATCTAGAGAATTAAATTCATCTAATCCAAATCGGTCAAGGCCCAAATAACTTCCTCTTTTCACAATATCAGAAAGTTTTTCCACATCATTATAATCACCAACATGCCCGATGATTACCTTTGAAAGATCCACACCATTTCTTTCAAAAATATTCTGTTGCTCTACTGCCGCCTCAATACTTTCTGTATGTGTTGTAATTGGAATTCCTGTCTGCTTGCACACCTCGCTTGCAATTAACAGAAGCTTTTTATTAATTTCCGTAAATCCCTGGGGACCGGTTGCACATTTAATGACTGCCGGTTTAATTCCGGTATTCTCAACTCCGCTCACAATCTCTTCTGTAATTAGTTTCACAAAACATTCCGCAGACTTTCCGACAATCGGAAAATTTTCAAAAGCAAACAGTCCTGTTGCTGCTAAAATATTAACTCCAGATTCTTCAGATACCTGTTTCAGAATTTTTACATCCCGCCCACTGTTAATAGGAGTTGCATCCACAATAGTCTGAATACCGCTATATTCCTTTGCCGCTTTGAGCTCTTTAACAATCAGCTCAATAGCCGCATCTTCGTCCACCCATTTTTTCCCAAATGCTTTTTTCAATGCCATATCAAAACATACCGCATGCTCATGCATCAATGTTCTGCCCATCTCAGAAGTTTCCATCGGTCCAAGAACCGTATTAACCATTCACTCTCACTCCTTCTCCAACTCTGCATAAGGTATCTTCATCAGAAAATGTGTTCTTGCATTTTCTGATGCCAGATAAACCATCCGCTTTTCATTATCCAAAAATGCGTGTGGATAAAACATAGGCTCATCACACAGCACTATCTTTTTTTCCCAAGATTTCATTTCATCATAGCTGATCCACAGAGATAGCGGCTTTCGCATATCAAAAATCACCCCTTGATAATTGGAGTTTGGATTATGGAATAACAAAATTTTATTTTCCTGTCGAATCAGCGTGATTTTGGAATTTGGATTCGGAATATCTGTTTTTTCTACTTCACTCCAGGTATAGCCCCCATCGTGGCTGATTGATTTATACAAAAAACCGCTGCGTTCTGCTCTCATGAGCATTATCAAATCCCCGTTTTCAAGTTCCACAATATTATTCTCCCACAAAGGGAACTCTGCCTTCAGGTATCCGTGCAGCGAATATGTTTTCCCCTGGTCCGTGGAAATCACAGCCCCTGCGCGTTTGGGCCATTTCATAGACAAAGAATCTTCCACCGGCTCTTTAACCCAATCCCAGGCCGCATTGCATTCCTGCCAATACACCGGAAAAATCCAATTTCCATTTTTCAAAACACAGCGTTTTCTGAAACAATAATTAGTAATTCCAGACGGAAGGCTCTTTGGCTCTGTCCAGGTTTTTCCACTGTCATAAGAAAAAGACTGATACACAATCAACTCTCTGTACCGGCATTCAGAATTATAGGTATGTACCAACACACATACAACATCACCTTCCACATACATCTCCGGAGCCCAACAAGCTCGCTCTGAATGTTGGAACAATGTAGTGTGCCTACTCCAGCTTTTACCATCGTCCTCGCTTCTGACAACTCCTACAACATTGGTTTTATGCGGTTCTGTAGGACCACCGGTAAGTGTCAGACAAACGATGGATCCATCTGGCATTCTCTGTATAATCGGTTCTCGGGCATATCCAAACTGTTCATCAGATGTTAAAATTACGGTCACAGGATAATGGAATCCATTTTTCAGCGTTTCCATTCACTCACTCCTTTGCATCATTCTCTAAATATTCACACTCTTCCTTCGTCAGCGGAATTCCCATTGCTTCTATGCTTAGCTTCACTTCTGAAAGCCTTCCCGAACCAATGATTGGTATTGTAGGGAATGCATCCTTACACAGCATATATTTCAAGGCAATCTGAGTTGGATCACACTGGTACTTTTTTGCCAATACCTTGACCTTCTTTAACCGCAGCCGACTGATTTCATTTTCGTAGAATTCTCTTGGATTATCGTAAACTGGATTTTCCATGAAATCTTCCTTGTCTGCACAGGAAAAATATCCCTGCGCCTGAGATGAATAACACATAACTGCCAGTCCTTCTTTTTTGTGGAGCGCATACATCTCACTAGTCATTCCGAACATAATTTCCTGATCCAACCGTTCCTGATTGTATTTCGCCAGATTATACATCACCTGATTTCCCACAAACTCAGGGATCTTTTTCTTTCTGGAATAATCCAACGCTTCTCTGATTCTTGCCGTATTCCAGTTAGAGCACCCAAAATAACGAATTTTACCTTCTCTGACCAAAGAAACCAGTGTGTCTATAATTTCTTCCACGCTGATTTTTTCATCATCATGATGTAGCCAATATAAATCAACATAATCTACCTGAAGATTTTTAAGGCTGTCGTCAATATCGTGAAGAATGTCTTTTCGCGAAACCCGCGGAACATGCATCGTATCAAAGTGAGGCGCTGCGCCCTTCGTGTCCAGAACAATCCTATTCCGACATTTTCTGCTTTTAATATATTTTCCTAAAAACCTTTCACTGACAGATACTCCGCCGCCCGGCTTCCACTGTCCGTAAATATTGGCGGTGTCAATAAAGTTTCCACCAGAAGCCAAATAATAATCCAAAACCTTTTCGGATTCTTCCGGATCTACTCCATGAGGGCCTCCACCCAGGCACAATGCTGACACTTTCAATTCAGTTTTCGGTATTACAATCTCCTTCATCTGTTTTCCTCCTCGTATAATATCTAGAAGACAATACATGTGGGCCGCTCAATTTCATCCACAAAGGAAACCTGCTCCATTGTACCGTTTTCATTGAATTTGTAAACTGCCAGACGATCTGTTGTCTGCAATCCTACAATGACCCATTTTCCATCTGGTGTAAACTGAAAATCCCGCGGACACCCACAAGGCACAATCTCATTATGAACAAGTCTCAACCAACCATTTTCTCTAATCTGAAAAACAGAAATGGAATCTGCGTTCCTATTGCCTGCCAATACAAATCTTTCGCCTGGCGAAATCCGAATTCCTGCCGCTCCGCCAAATCCCACGGGTTCCGTCGAATTGCTACCTAAAATTACGAGCTTTCTTTCCTGCTCCGGTGTATATGCCATCAAAAACACCTCTGAACTGCTTTCGGTAATTACATAGGCATAAGAGCCTTTCGACGAAAACACGATATGTCTTGGCCCACTCCCTTCCGGAAATTTCACTGTATCCACCAGCTCCAATGAGTCAGCAGCATAAACCAGGATTTCATCTGTTCCTACATCCACTAGACACACATAAGCCTCCTCCGGTGTCAATGCAGCGCAATGGATATGGCTTTTTTTTGTTTTTTTCTCTCTAAGCACACTTTCTTGAACCAATTTTTCCGCTTCATATCGATAAACCGCACAGGACGGTGTCCCATAATTAGCGACAAAAATCCTGTTTCCCCGTTTCTCTGCCGAAATATAGGTCGAATACACATCCTCTGTATCCAAACGAGCTTTTGCGGTCAGGCTTCCGTTTTTATTTACATCGAATACCTGTACTCCACCAAAATCCGCATTTTCTATAACCGCATAAATACAGCTTCCCTTTCGGCATAAATACGCGGGACTTACTGCTTCATAATAGCTTTTATCAACTAACTGTCCGTCCGAATCCAGACACACCTTCACAATATTTCCCGGCGGATCCTTAGGAGTTGTTCCCACGTAAAACTCATACATCACTTCTACCTTCCTTTCAATCTCAGTGCAATTATCCTTTCACTGCTCCGGCAGTCATTCCCGATACAATATACTTCTGACAGAACAAATACAGAATTACTATCGGAATCGATACGATCATCATGTCCGCAAATACCAGATTCCATCGGCTGCCATTCTCTCCATAAAAATAGTACACTGTCATTGGAAGCGTGCGATTAGCCGCAGAACTCATAAAATACAGCGGCAGATGAAAATCATTCCAGGTCCACATTGTAGAAATAATAACACTGGTAGCTACCACCGGCTTCATCAGTGGAAAAATAATATAGAAAAACAGCTTTATCACATTACAGCCATCAATGAACGCTGCCTCATCCAGCTCTCTTGGCACGCTTTTAACAAAACCGGTCAGAAGAAAAATACTCCACGAGGTTCTCATGGCAATATACAGAAGCGCCATTCCCCCCTTCGTCTGCTGAAGATGAAGTGCCTGCATCAGTGCAATTGTCGGAACAATACTGACCGGAACCACAATTCCCATACTCAAAACCGTATACAGAATTTCAGCCACTTTTCCTTTTCTTCTAGCAAGAATAAACGAGGACACTGCAGATAAAATCTCTACTGCCGGAACAGTCATCAACACCATCAGCACACTGTTCTTTAAAGCTCTTAACAACTTTCCCTTTTTAAACACTTCGATATAATTCTCAAAATGCCACTCTGAAGGAGGTTTTATATTGAAATGGTTTGCTTCCTGTGCTGTTTTAAAGGAGCCGAATATCATCATCAGGCAAGGAGCGATAATTAAAATACTCAAAAAAAGCATAACTATTTCCAGTACAAAAAGTGACCGGGTTTTCCTTTTTTTCATGACAGGTTCTCCTCCCCCTTTCTAAACCAGCTCTGAATAAAGATAATTCCAATAAATAAAATAATTGACAACATCAATTCCACAGCTGTAGCTCTCGCATAAAAACCTTGTGAAAACAACTTATATACTTCAACATTAATCGTAGTTGAGGCCCATCCCGGCCCGCCGTTGGTCAACACCTTCACAGAGTCAAATACACGCAGGCCGCCGCATAAAGTAAGCACAACACTCATGCGAACGGTTGGAGCCAGCAAGGGAAGCGTAATGTTTCTGAACCGTTGCCATATATTTGCCCCATCCACAATTGCTGCCTCATAATACTCCTTCGATATCGCCTGGATTCCGGCTATGTAAATCATCATATGAAATCCTGTCCACACCCACAAATCAAGAAGCATTACTGTTGGAAGGGCCAAGCTCGCATTGCCTATCCAGTCAATCAGAACTGCTTTTCCCAAAATCATTCCCAGGAACTTGTTGACCAGTCCATTCATCTGAAAAAGAGCCTTAAAAATCACTCCGACCACTACATAAGACAATACCGATGGGAGATAAAAAACTGAGCGAAGTATATTTGCAGTTTTCAGATTCTGTGTCAATGCCAATGCAAGAAGAAGCGCAAATACATTTCTCGCTACTAAAATGATTCCCGTGAAATATAAGGTATTTAACAGCGCCTTTTGGAACTCCGGATCTTTCCAAATATTGATGTAATTTTCCAATCCCACAAACTCCACTGTGGGATACTTAATATTCCAGTTTGTAAAGGAAAGCACAAACCCCATTCCAATCGGAAGAATATAAAAAACCAAAATAAACAGTGCCGCCGGTACAACCATCCAATAGGGATATAATTGTATCTTTTTGCTCTTCATTCGTTTTCATCTTCCTTTCTCAATCTTTATGAAAGGGAGTGCCGGCTTAAAAGCCTAGCACCCCATTCTGTTTCTGAAACTCAGCAAACTTATCGTCCCACCGCTTCCACATTTCATCAACGCTGCACTGTCCGCTGATAACATCTGCATAGAGGAAGAACAAATAACTGTCGAGCAGTGCCTTCTGATCATCAAGATACGCATTAAACTCCAACGCAGCATTTCCCTTCTGAACATAGTCCTCATAAATATGCGCTACTGCCGGATGAAGCTCCGCTGTCTTACAATCCTTAAAGGTCGCCAGCGTTCCCGTCTCAATGTTAAAGCGATCCATATATTCCGGCTGTGTAAATTCATTAATCCACGCCAAGCATGCATCCTTATTTGCGCCATTCTTATTTACATACATGGCAACCACAAAATTTCCCATTACTGCCATGTCTTTATCGTTAAACGGTATAACAAAAGATCCCATATTCGCATCTGGATTTTGATTCATAACATCCTGAAGCACCCATTCATCCGCAATCATCATGGCGGCTGTTCCTCCAGCTATATTGAGGACGCCGTCATCAACCCTTGTTGACATGTGATCTGGATTCACATACCCCAAATCATAAAATTTCTTAAAATCCTCCATAACCTGTTTACATTCTGGCACATCGGAGAATTTCAGTTCACCGGTCTGAAGTTTATCATAAATTTCTTTCTGATCATTTAAAGCTACTCCCAGTCCCATTGTCATATAAAGCTGTGTTCGAGTGGTGTCATTGTCCATCATATAGAGCGGCGTTACATCCGGACACTTCGTTTTGATTGCTTCACATATTTCGTAAAGCTCCTTCATAGTCGTCGGATGCGGCTCATCATAACCGGCCTGTTTTAAAATATCTTTGTTATAATAAATAGCCGGGAACCAGGTCGCTGACTGTATCGGCATTCCATAAAGATTTCCATCTTCATATAAAACCGTATCTGGACTGGTCATCCGCTCAAACCATGGCTGGTCATTCATTACCACACCTGTCTCTTATACACATCTGACGCTGC